>Ga0224524_1000671_pt1 | contig 12181 bp, 8 predicted proteins | sample CFST75metaG_FD_179895 | JGI IMG/M metagenome (GOLD analysis project Ga0224524, IMG submission 179895) | Peat soil microbial communities from Stordalen Mire, Sweden - C.F.S.T75 | ecosystem: Environmental > Terrestrial > Soil > Wetlands > Peat | place: Sweden: Norrbotten County, Stordalen Mire... | reverse complement strand
GTTCCGCTTTTAGGTATAATAGCGGTGTTAAGTAAACGGTCGTTAAAATTGCGACCGAGGCAATTCTTTCTGGTGTTGCTGCTTTCCGCCATTTCAGTATTCCATCTGTGGATTCAAGTAACCGGTTTGCATTACACATCGGCGGCAAATACCGGCTGGATAATTGGAACCACGCCCATTTTTATAGCCATAATGAGTTATATCTTTCTAAAAGAAAAGCTGGTTGCCAGAGAATTTACCGGAATAGGCATCTCTATCGCAGGTCTCTTACTTTTGATAAGCAAAGGAGATTTCACATCACTTTCTTTCATAACCGGAAAAGGCGACTTGCTTGTTTTGGCAAGCTGTGTGACGTGGGGATTGTATTCAGTCGTTAATCGTAAAATCGTGTTGGACTACTCACCGCTCGTAAGCATTTTTTATGTTTTTGTATTCATGGCGGTTCTATCATTCCCATTTACCCTGAATGCTTCATCAGTCAATGCGGTATTGCATCTTTCGGCTCAAGGTATCTACGCAATTTTGTTTTTAGGTATTTTCTGCGCGGGTATCGCATACGTTTTATGGGCACAAGCATTAAACCGTATGGAGTCGGCTAATGTCGCAGCATTTCTCTATTTAGAGCCGTTCGTTACCGTTTTAGGCGCATGGCTATTCTTAGGAGAACACCTTACCGGCTTTATGGCATTAAGCGGATTAATTATTATGCTCGGAGTTGCATTAGTTAATTTCAAATGACTTAGGCATTGGTATGGAAAAATGTCTTTTGATTATTGATGTGCAAAAAGGATTTATCAACCAAAATACTGCCCACATTCCCAAGCTCATTGAGGAATTGCAGTACACATACACCTATGTTTTCGCGACCAAATTTCACAACCCGAAAGATTCGTTTTTCCGGAAATTAGTACATTGGCATAAATTCGGCGAAGGCAGCGCTGATTGCGATATTGCTTATACCCCGAAGAGAGATACGTTTATCATCAGTAAGGATGTTTATACCTGTGTCAACAATTCGTTTCTGGTAAAGTTAGCTGCTTTAAATATTGGAGAAGTGCACATATGTGGGCTAGAAACTGATATGTGCGTAACAAAAAACGCTGTGGACTTATTTGAGGCGGGTATTGTTCCGGTTGTACTTTCAACATACTGCGCGAGCTGTTCCGGCGAAGAATCTCATATGCATGCATTACAGGCACTCCGCCGTTACATCGGGGCAGAACAAGTATTATAACTCGAAAATAAATCCTTTTTCTTTAAGGCGGTTATATGTACTCTTTTCAAATTTATATAAATATGCTGCTCTCCGGATATTCGATTTATCTTTTTCCGGTAAGCGTTTTAATAAGTTCATTTTCAGAAGTTTCTTTCTGAAGTTCCTTTTATCAATTTTCTTGTCAAGAATCTCTTCGTACAGTTTCTGCAATTGCGGTAGCGTAAATTTTTCCGGAAGCAGCTCAAAGCCAATAGGTTTATACCGTACTCTGGATTGTAATTTGTCCAATGCAATCTTAATTATCTGTGCGTGATCAAAAGGAAGTTTCGGCAGGTCACGTAATTTGAACCATGAAACCTCGCTGGTATCAATTCCGGGAGAGAGGGCATAATTCTCCGGACTTATCAGTGCAAAGTGAGCAATTGTGAAAACTCGCCAGAGAGGATATCTATCAACATCATCAAAGACTGCAACTTCTTCAAGGTATATATTTTTTACTCCGGTTGTCACTTCCAGAATTCTTTGAGCCGCATCTTCGACCAACTCGCTCTTCTTAATAAAACCGCCGGGCAGTGCCCATATACCCTTTTCAGGCTGAATTGCACGTTTTATGAGCAGTACTTCAAGAGAGGAGTTCTCAAAACCAAAGATAACGCAATCAATGGAAATGTTTTTAATGACTTCGTTTAACTTATGTGACATAGACGAAAGCTTTCATGTAGCGGAAATGATCCGGAGTACCGAATAACAATTTATAACAAATAGTGTAAAAAGTACACAAATATATTGATTTTGTCCTGCTATTTGTCCTATTTTATCTTCAAATTTACAAAATTTATTTGATTGGATAAAAGCTATGCAAAATCCCGGGGCAATTCCACTTTTTCCAACTTGCATAGATTGGCGAAAACATGTATAGTCTTGGTATTGACATAGGCAGTTCTTCGATAAAAGCGGCAGTCTTTGATGTAGAGACCGGAAAAATATTAGGCCGAGCCGGCTACCCCGAACAGGAAATGGAAATTCTTGCTGTAAAGCCCGGTTGGGCAGAGCAGTCGCCTGAACTGTGGTGGCAAAACGCTTGTGCCGCAGTTACAAAGGTAATTTCTGAAAATCAAATTGATGCACGGGAAATCAAGGCCATCGGTATAACTTATCAGATGCACGGATTAGTTGTTGTCGATAAATCGAAAAAACCACTGCGTGATTCCATCATCTGGTGTGACAGCCGCGCTGTGGATATCGGGAACAAAGCTTTTAAAGATTTAGGTCGGGATTACTGTTTATCACATTTACTCAATTCACCGGGAAATTTTACAGCATCAAAGCTGCGATGGATCAAAGAGAACGAGCCGGAAATATTTAAACAGATATATAAAATAATGCTGCCTGGTGAATATATCGCGATGAAATTAAGCGGAGAAATAGCGACAACAGAATCCGGTTTGAGCGAGGGAATTTTTTGGGATTTCATAGAGAATGCATGCTCAAAAAAAATACTCGAGTATTACGAAATTCCTCAAGAGTATATTGCCGATGTAGCGCCGGTATTTGGTGAGCAGTCGGTTTTATCAAAAGACGCGGCTGAAGTTCTAGGACTTCATTCCGGCATCCCGATTTCTTATCGTGCCGGAGATCAGCCAAACAATGCGTTCTCTCTGGATGTCCTGAATCCCGGAGAAATTGCCGCTACTGCCGGAACATCAGGCGTGGTTTATGGCGTGACTGATAAATTGGTCTTTGATAGCAAATCACGGATAAATCAATTCATCCACGTTAATCATACAAAAGAAAATCCAAGATATGGAATGCTGCTCTGCATTAACGGAACCGGTATTCTGAATTCATGGATAAAAAAGAATTTCGGAAACGATAAGACCTACAATGAAATTAATGCAATTGCCGCACAGGTGGCAATCGGCAGCGACGGAATTAGTATTATCCCGTTTGGCAACGGAGCCGAACGCATGCTTGAGAACAATTCAACGGCCGGGAATATATTCGGGCTGCAATTTAACAGGCACTCGTCTGCCCATATTTTCAGGGCAGCACAAGAAGGTATTGCTTTTTCATTTGCCTACGGTATTTCGATTATGAAAGAGTTGGGCGTGCAACTTACTACAATTCGCGCAGGGCATGCAAACATGTTTCTGAGCCCGGTCTTTACGTATACACTCGCGCTTATAACCGGAGCTAAAATCGAACTGTATAATACCGATGGTGCTGAGGGAGCCGCACGGGGCGCTGCTTACGGCGCAGGAATGTTCGGTTCATTTCCCGAGGCGTTTAAATCACTTGATGTAGTCAGCACGGTGAAGGAAGTCGAAACAGAGAAATATAAGATTGAGGAAGCCTATCAATTATGGCTTTCGTGTCTGCATAAAGTTTTATAAAAGGAAGCACAAATGAATATCGTGACAGGTTCGAAGGAATATTATAAAGGAATCGACAAGATTCAATATGAAGGCAAAGAATCAAAAAATCCGCTTGCATTCAAATGGTATGATGAGAACAAAGTAGTCGGTGATAGAACCATGAAAGAATATTTCCGGTTTGCGGTTGCTTACTGGCATAGCTTTGGAAGTTCGGGCGGTGATCCGTTTGGTGATGCGACAAAGCATTATCCGTGGAGCAATAAGGAAAACGTTCTTGATGCCGCTAAAGAAAAAATGGATGCAGCCTTTGAGTTCATTACAAAAATGGGTATTCCATACTATTGCTTCCATGATTTTGATTTGATAAAGGAGGGCGATAGCATTCAGGAATCAGATTCCCGTTTGCAAAAAATAGTGGAGTATGCCAAGGAAAAACAAGCCGCATTCGGTGTGAAATTACTATGGGGAACAGCAAACCTATTCGGACATGAACGATTTATGAATGGCGCGGCTACAAATCCGGATTTCAATGTTGTCGCCTATGCCGCAGCTCAGGTAAAACGGGCGCTGGATGCTACTATTGCTTTAGGTGGTGAGAACTATGTCTTTTGGGGCGGCAGGGAGGGATATATGTCGCTACTGAATACCGACATGAAACGAGAGAAAGAGCATCTCGCAAAGTTTCTGGGTCTTGCCCGTGATTATGCAAGAAAGAACGGATTTACGGGTCCATTCCTCATTGAACCTAAACCGATGGAGCCGAGCAAACATCAATATGACTTCGATACGGAAACCGTTATCGGATTCCTAAGGCATTTTGATCTGGACAAGGATTTCAAATTGAATATTGAAGTGAACCATGCCACACTAGCCGGACATTCATTCGCGCATGAATTACAAACAGCCGTAGATGCAGGTCTATTCGGCAGCATTGATGCCAACAGGGGTGATTATCAAAACGGTTGGGATACGGATCAGTTCAGCGTTGATATTTACGAGGTCGTTGAAGCAATGCTGGTGATTGCAGAGGCCGGTGGATTCGGCAAAGGCGGCGTGAATTTCGATGCAAAAACACGTAGAAATTCTATCGACCACGAAGACCTGTTCATTGCTCATATTACAGCTATGGACACGTTTGCCCGGGGTCTGCTCGTTGCGGATAAAATATTGCATGAGTCGGATTATAAAAAACTCCGCAAAGCAAGATATGCATCATTTGACAGTGGTGATGGAGCAAAGTTTGAGAAAGGCGAGTTGACCCTTGAGGAGCTTAAACAAATAGCAATTCAACTCGGTGAACCGGCTCGTAAAAGCGGCAAGCAGGAATTGTTCGAGCAGATTCTTACGATGTATATTTAATTATTTTTCTTTAAATAATACATTGAGTCCGTCATGAGGTTTGAGTGGCATCAAATCGAAACGTATCAATTTGTGTTCGACTAATGGAAGGGAGCCCAGCGCTTGCTACGCTTCCTCAGCGTTCTTGCATTCAAGCATAATAACGGCATCACGGCGGTCAGCCCGGAAAAATATTTCACGTATTATTCCGGCTTGAGTTAATTCCCAAACCCGCTGTGCCTCTCCATAGAGCAGGGGCGTAAAATCAGATGATTTAGTGGCCGGGCTATCGCTGCCCAGAGCAAGAAATTTCATAAAGCACTCCAAGGATAATATATTCTCCAAAGATCCATTCGAAGATAAAGAAATGACGAAAATGCCGCAAAAAAATCGGACAGATACTTTCATCTATGTGCTTTGAGAATGAGTATCTGTCCGATTATAGCAAAGTAATATTAATGCCTTTAAAAGGTCATCAATACATGTTCTATTTAAACAATTTAGCAATTTCCTTTACAACTGCCTCAAAGGCCTTTTTGTTAATACCAAAACTGTAATATTGGTGGGCGTATTTACCTGCAAAGTTACAGCCGATTCCTATGCTGCCATACGAATTAAAATCATAGGTTAAGGCCAGAGCAAGTACTTTTGCCGAGTCAGTAAAAAGATGTTCATCTACAGCAAATGCAACACCGAGTCTTTCAATTGCAAATGAAGGGGGCACGAAATCATCTCCCGGGACGATTGCATTACCGAATGCCAATCCTAATTCGAAAACAGTTGGTGAGCCGGTATGAAAAGGTTTCTTCAGATTCGGCCGGGGTTCATCATCTGTCCCGATGATGGGGAAGGGGACATATCTTACCCGGAAGATACCCATCCTTTCAGATGCATCCAATGCCGGCATTTTTCGCAGAGAATTTTTATAGTTCCGGTAGAGAATATGGGCATATTTATATCCTTCATCAAAAATAATGTCGGATTTTCGGACGGAAACGCCTGAATACAAAGTATCGGCTAAATCACTTATTAAATCACTTTTTGTGCGGCTTTCTATTGAATCGGCGCACAAAGTAGTTTGCGCACGTATTTCGCCGGGAAGTCTTGACAATTTAGATAAACTATCATCAATGCTGTTTATTCGTTTTAAATAGCATTTTACATAACGCAATTTATCATCCGTTTGTTCTGCGTAGGTGTTTAACCGGTGCTGTAAATTATCAAATTTCGTATGTAATGCTCTGGCTAAGTTGACAACAGAGCGGATAGATTCATTCTGAGTAATGAAATTTTTATACTTGCCCTTGAAGTGATCATCCTTCAATCCAGAGATATATTTGTCAGTAATCGCTTTTATTGAATCGAGGATGTCCGTAGAATCGTCAGAACTAAATGAATTGTATATACTCTCCCAGTTTGCTTTATAAGCTAAACTGTCCTTTAAGAACTCACCTTGTAAAATGCTTATTCCTTTTTCTTCACTGCTTAAAGAGGTTGTTTTTAGAATATATTTTGCACCCACATCGTCATCGATTTTAATATCATTCAATGCTTGGAATATTCGTGATGTATCAAAAGAAGTACCCGATAGGGATTTTATTGCTTCGGTACGCAAAGAGATTAAGTGACTTTTATCGTCTTGAATATATTTCAACCTCTCATTTTTCAGCGAATCGATCGATTCCAACTGTGATTGAATTTTAGGATTAAGTTTAAACTTAACTTCAACTTCAATTCTTTGTATTGCCTCACCGAGTTTGAAAGACGGGAGTAGTGCGTCCCAGTACTGATTCTCCGAATGGGGCACGGCTTCGGTGGAGAATATATTCGAACCATAAAACAAAGAGATTTTGACCGATTCCACTTTTGATCTGATCGCAAACACCGGAAAGAAACGAAGGATATTGGCTTTGTCAACCAGTATTTGACCATCCAATGAATTGCTGACGGCATAATAGTTCAATACATTTATGTCATCGCTTTGCGCAAAAATTTGAGTGATAGAGAAAAACAAAACGGCTATTATAATTATGTTCAATTTCATAATTCATCTCCTCAATTGCCAAGAATGGGTACAGCGGTTTGAAAAATAGGTGTCCATTCTTTATTGGTGAAAGATGCCCCTAACAGGATTGAAGGGGCTCCTGAACTTTTTCCCGTGAATGAAAATCCAATAATCCAATTCTGGATATCTTCGAAGTTCTTTAACGTGTATCCCTCTAATCCCAATAAAACGGCTCCAACATCACGCTTCGCCCCGACGCCAACTTCATAGGTGCTCTTTTTTGTTCCGCCACCATTCCGAAAACAGCAGGAAGCAAGAATATCGAACTGGGATTTACCCCATGTAAACTGGGTGTTGGTTCCAATAAGCATTTCAGTAGGTTGTGTTGTGTCGGCTTTGTTAATATTTGCATTAAAATATAATCCGACACGCCAATCGGCAGCACCTTTCATATTAATAAAGAACCCGCCGTCAAATGCACCCTGTCCTTTTGCCACCGCAACTCCGGTGCTGGCTCCGAATATCGTTGATACGTAATTGTTAATAAGCTTCTCCAATTTATCTTGTGCCTGATTAAGAGTTCCATCTATTTGCTCTTTCAACAGGGCAGATGTTTCATTCAAATAATTGTTTATTAATAGCTGATTGCTTACAATAAATTTGAAAAAAGCTGTATTATCCGTTATTAATGCAGTTTTAGTGGAGGGCAATATTTCTTGTAGTCGAGTGTTGGCTAGGTCGAATCCGATGTTAACTAGCTGTTCTGCAATAATTTGGGAATAAATAGCTAGAGTGTCGCTGCCTTTTGAATCAAGCTCATCAGATTTAGTACCTCCGGACTGATTGATTTTACACATAGTGCCGAGCAGAGCTTTGATTTCAGCTTTTTTGCCGTTTATTGTTAATGCTGCATCCAAGTCTGAGGCAATATTATTGGTGAGTTTTTCCCTAATAAATGATATCGGATTTTTTGTGTCAGGTAATACTTGTTCGGCAGCCCCATCAAACTGATAGTAAATAGAATCGCCTTTGAATATGATAGTAAAAGAATGGTTATTATAAATAACACATATAGTGTTGTTGGGACTGGCTGTGGCTGTTATTATTGGAGGCGCCAACAAGGCGAAAATTTGCGATTTCAATAAATCAACTTCTTCACGCAACGCCGTTAACTGTACACCTGTCGACACCGTCTCATTCCGCGCAGAGATTTGGTCCTGCATTTCCCGGAATTCCGATGGCGTGGCGATGATCGAATGGGCATTCATATACTGATGCAAAGGGGTTACACTTTGCGCGTGTATTGGAATGATGAGTGCCGACAAAAAAAGGACGAAAAAGACATTATGAATTCTTTGCATATAAGTATCTCCTCTTGAACATTAATAAATAAATTATTTAGGAACACGTCGTCGCGATATGGCTATCGTTATTATGATTGTCGCACTATCATTATAGATTAATAAATATTATGCAAAGTAAAGCAGTATTATGCCTCTCTATGAATTATGAGCAATTAGTTACAATTGACGATATGAAAAAAATGAGACTCGAAACCTTCATATTCTAATAAAAAATGTCAGCTCAGTATCGACTAAATAATTAAACCGGACTGTATATAAGAATATAGTTCAACAGCAATGGGGAAGTAGAGCGCAATTAACATGTGAATTCTGTGGTGGAAGAAAACTTTGGGCTGATTATTATAAGACTTATTTTATCCCACTTATCCAGTATTTTCTTACGTGCATATTAAAGAGAATATTTTTTAAAATCAATAAAAAACTTGACCTGCTTAGAAGTTGGCATAAAAAAAGCCGTCCCATTGGACGGCTTTTTTTATATTTCAACTTGATATGAATTTTATTTCATCAAAGTCAGTTTCTTCGTGATTGACTGGTTACCTGCCTGGAGTTTATAGATATAAACACCACTGGTCAGATTTGAAGCGTTGAAAGGAACGCTATAATTACCAGCCGACTTGAATTCGTTAACCAAAGAAGCAACTTCGGTTCCGAGGATGCTGTAAATCTTCAACGTAACCATTCCGGCTTTATCCAAGCTGTAATTGATTGTTGTTGTCGGGTTGAACGGATTCGGATAATTCTGTGCCAATGCAAATCCTTTAACAGTTGAAGTTTTTGCGTTGTCAGATGAAACGCCAACAGTGCCTTCAATATCTGATATTTGTCTTGGTAATAATTGATAACCGGTGCTGTAAGGCATGGCTGATTTGTATTGGCTGACAATACCGGTAATGTTTACCAGAGCTGTCGGAATTGTTTGTCCGATGATACCCGTGACAGCCTTGTTGATATATAAAGTTGCTGTACCTGATGAATCCGTAATGGTGTATCCGGATGACTGGCTTGTGTAAGTTCCGGTTCCTGTGATGGTGACATTCTTGATTTTGACAAGTTTACTTTCGTAAGCTTCCAAACCGCTCCATGCCTGGCCGGTCATTTGTGCACAGGTAATAACTGTAGGTTCCTGAACACTATTAACACCGGTCTTTGAGAAGGTAACTCCGGTCATTTCAGCAAGGCCTCTGTAGTTAGTCAAGGTCGCTGTTACTACTACCGAATCACCGATTGATGTTCCGTATGCAAAAAGTGAATCGTAAACCGTCATGCCTGCTGTATTGTCCTGAATAGCGGCATTCTTTCCGATCTGACTTGCACTAGTAACCCAACCAGAAATTGTGAATGTTTTTCCTGAGTCAACCGGAGAGCCATTTGCATTGTTAACTCTCATAGAAGCAATTGGTGTGGCGTTGATAGAGAAGAGCCCACTAACCGAAGCGGTGGCGGTACCGGTACTATCGGAAATTTTAACAAAGCATTTTTTCGAAGGAGTACTTGGAACTATCCATGCGTATGTTCCTGCGCTTGCAGGTGTATTAGCAATAATTGTGTTCCATGTTGCTGCGCTATCAATAGAGTATTCTAATTTAACTGTCGAAACCAGTGTGCTTGTCCAGGTAATGTTCTGGCTTGTTGCAACAGTCCAGCTATTGCCGGCTGCAGGAGCTGTTACAGTAACTTTTGGTACTATCGGAGTAACGAAATCGGCCACATAACGAGGCATGATCTGATATCCGCCTGTTCCGGTTGTTGTATACTGAGTAGCAATACCGGTAACATGTTTTGGCCAAACAGGCTCTGAGCCGCTGCTTAAAACTTCGCTCGGTTTTTTAACAACGAGTAATAACGTATCAGTTGTAACACCATTGGCGGTACACTTCACGGTTGTGGTTGACCCGGTTGAAGCCGGCCATGCGATAGAAACTCTTGTTACGCTATTAACGGTAATAAGCTGGCTTTCATAGTTCTCGCCATTTGCATTAAGTTCGGCAACAGTAACGACTTTTGGAGTAGGGGCTACACCGGATGAGACTTTTGTAACTGTTATCGTGGTACCTGTAGTGTCAGAAACTTCAAGGGTTCCATTATAAAGCATTAACCAACCGACAACGACAACGCTGTCACCAGGTGTTGGACCGTATGATGTACCACCATAAATATTGATTCCTGCTGTTCCATCCTGCATGTAGAAAGCATTCTTGGTAGCATGGAAGTTCGGTGAGTTAACAATACCGCGAACGGTAACTTTTGTTCCTGCTGTAGAAGTCGCAGGCAAAGCTCTGATTTGAGCAATTGTCAATTGAAGCGCTTCAATAGCAAAAACACTTGCGTTAACCGAAGCAACAGTCGCATCAGTACTGTCCGATACTTTTACAAAGCATTTTGCTGAAACAGCATTTGGTATCGTCCATGCATATGTGCCTGCCGAAGCGGCGACATAGCCAATGCTTGTCCATGTAGAGGCGCTGTCACTTGAATATTCCAATTTTACTGTAGTAATATTTGTGCTTGTCCAAGTAACATTCACACTATTACCGACAGTATATTTTTCTCCGCCGGCAGGAGCCGTAAGAGTTAAAGTCGGTATCGGTTTTGAGATGGTAAATGCTTTACTTGTTGAAGGTATTGCGATGCCGTTAATATCTGCGATATTAACTAATGCTGTGGTAGAAGCTGTTGCCGGTAAGATCCATGCGTGGGTGCCAAGTGTGGCGCTTACTTTGTCTACAACAGTAGACCACGTCGTTCCATTGTCAAGTGAGTATTCAATTCTTACGGTGTCAAGACCATTGGATGTCCATGTAATATTATGTGTGGATGAAATGACCCAGTTTTCACCGCCAACAGGAGCCGTGATAGACAGACTTGGTCTAACGATGCTGAAGAGTGAACTGGTAACAGCAGTTGCCTGTCCGGCTACATCGGAGATTCTTACCAAGCAGTTGTCTGTTGGTAAATTAGGAATTGTCCATGGATAACTTTCTGCGCTTGCAGGAGTGCTGGCCACAAGTTCCACCCAGTTTGTTCCGTTATCAATTGAATATTCCAATTTTACTGAAGTAATATTTGTGCTTGTCCAAGTAATATTAACGCTTTTACCGATAATGTATTTTTCTCCACCGGCAGGAGCCGTGAGAGATAAAGTCGGTACCGGTTTTGAAATGGTAAATGCTTTACTGGTTGAAGGTATCGCAATACCGTTAATATCTGCGATATTAACTAATGCTGTGGTAGAAGTAGTAGAAGGTAGAGTCCATGCATAAGTTCCAAGTGTGGCGCTTACTTTGTCTACGATAGTAGACCATGTTGTTCCATTATCAAGTGAGTATTCTATTCTTACAGTGTCAAGACCATTGGATGTCCATGTTATATTTTGCGTGGATGCAATGACCCAATTTTCACTGCCAACAGGAGATGTGATTGAGAGGCTAGGTCTAACGATACTGAAGAGTGAACTGGTAACAGCAGTTGCCTGTCCGGCTACATCGGAGATTCTTACCAAGCAGCTGTCTGTTGGTAAATTAGGAATTGTCCATGGATAGCTTTTTGCACTTGCAGGTGTGGTGGCCACAAGTTCGACCCAGTTTGTTCCGTTATCAATTGAATATTCCAGTTTTACTGATGTAACAGCAGCGCTGGTCCATGTAATATTCTGTTGTTTGCCGATTACCCATTTCTCTCCGCCAACCGGTGCGGTTAATTTTACTTCAGGCACATAACGATTGGATTTCTCAACCGATGCGGGCTGACCGAGAACACCGGATTGGAGTAGTAAAAAAATGGTAAGGAGTAGTGTACTTCTAAATATTTTCTTCATAATAACTCCTAATAACTCCTATTAATGTGTAAATAAATATTTTAAACTTGCATAAAAGAACATACT
>Ga0224524_1000670_pt1 | contig 12189 bp, 4 predicted proteins | sample CFST75metaG_FD_179895 | JGI IMG/M metagenome (GOLD analysis project Ga0224524, IMG submission 179895) | Peat soil microbial communities from Stordalen Mire, Sweden - C.F.S.T75 | ecosystem: Environmental > Terrestrial > Soil > Wetlands > Peat | place: Sweden: Norrbotten County, Stordalen Mire... | reverse complement strand
GACGTCGGGTGGGCGTTTTATGCAAAAAAAGAACTGGTAAAAGGATTTAGTTTGATTGGACAAATAGCGTATGACCATATGAGAAATAATTTTATCGACGGATCGCCTTCGATGTCCGAATGCTTGATTGACAAAGGCGATTGGGCTTGGCAATTAAAAGCCGGCTATTCTTTTTAATCTTCATAGTAACTGTGGCTACCTCGCAATCTTCTGCGGGGTAGCTCATTGTCTGCAAACGTAAGACCATTTTATTCTGTGGCAATTTCCCCACGCAGGTTATGTAAGCAACCGTCTCTTGGCAGTGTTGGTTATATGTGTATTGCACCCAGCAAAAAAATAACGTTGCGAGCTGCGGCAGGCGATGAATAAAGGGTCGGCTCGCACGAGAACCAACCCTTTTGAAAACTTCAATGTATCGAGTTTTAAAACCAATCCAATACTAAAAAATCGCCTCGCTTACGGCAAAGGAGAACGGAATATTCCATACGTTCCCTTAGCGACGAAAATGTAGCTACCAGCTATGACAAGATCGTTTACATCGCTTGCGTTACCTAAAACCTCACTGTCCATCCATAAATTCCCGCCGTTTGGGGAAAAAGATATACCGGTTGCTGAAGGTGCGACTATTTTACTACCGGCCCCAGCTATATGCCACACTTTTGCATAGGGACCGGAGGATCCGGGATAAGCGGACCCTTGTGTCCAGTTAGTCCCATTATCCGTTGAAAAATAGACGCCACTGCCGTAGGTTCCTGCATTAAAGACGCCGTTTATTGCGGCAATAGAAAAAATCTGGGTACCGATCATCCCATACTGAAACCAATCACTAGCGTTGTTTGATGAGCGATACACGCCGCCAAAGGAGCCATTATTATCAATTGTACCTGCATAAAGCCAGCCACTGCTTACGGTGAGACTCGTGATTTGGAGGGGAGTTCCGTCAAAGAGGCTGTTATTATTTGGAAGCGTCCAGTTTGTCCCGTTATCAAGGGAACGATATGCTCCGTTATATGAAGTTCCCGCGATAATAGTCGTGCCGTTTATTGCAAGGGCGGATACATTTGGTATAGTATCAACTACAAGTGTCCAACCAGCCCCACTATTCGTTGATCGATATATCCCAGTTCCAAACACGTAGGCGAAAAGTGTAGAACCGCTTACGGCAAGGTAGCTAACCGGCTGTCCCGAAAGACCGGCACTATTCCAAGAATCACCGTTATCCGTAGAGCGATAAACTCCGCCATCAGTCCCCGCGAAAAGATTCCCACTAGTCCCGCTCAAACAATATGCATTAGCGTTATTATATCCGGTTAGTAAAGTCCAACTAATTAACGTGGTAAAGCTATCCGCTTTCCATGGGCCCGAGCCGCCGGCGTTCGTCGCTCTTACTCTCCAATAGTATTTAGTACTGTTCGATAACGCGACCGCATCCGTCGTCGTCATAAGACCCGTGGAATTAACCACGGGACTGGAAAAACCGCTATTGTTCGCTACTTGAATATCATAGCTTGCGGCGCCGCTCACACTGTTCCAACTTAACGTTGAATTCGCCGCAACGAGCGTTGAATCGCTTGCGGGAGAGACAAGAGTAGGGGCGGTGGGTAGCTGCAGCCACTTTGCCCAGAATGCTTGATTACCTGTTGATCCCGCCGGGATTGAACTTACGGCGGATCCGGTCAAACCAACATTTGTAAACCAACCACCGAAGGTATTTGCGGATTTTGTAGGATCAGCAAGCGTAATGGTTGCCGAGGCAATAGTATAGGATGAAGGATTGCTACCATTTGTCCCGCCGTTTAAATTATACGTGATGGTATACGTCGTCGCCGTCCATTTTGCCCAGAACGCTTTATTACCCGTAGATCCTGTGGGTATTGTTGTCACGGAGGTGCCGGTCAAACCGGCATTCGTAAACCACCCGCCGAAAGTATATCCGTTATAGGTCGGATTGGCGAGCGTAATTGTCGCCGATGCAATAGTATAGGATGAAGGATTACTTCCATTTGTCCCGCCATTTAAATTATACGTGATGGTGTAAGGTGTCGCCGTCCATTTTGCCCAGAATGCTTGGTTGCCCGTAGACCCCGTGGGTATCGAGGTTACGGCGGTTCCGGTCAAGCCTACATTTGTAAACCAACCGCCGAAGGTATACCCGGTATAGGTAGGATCGGCGAGAGTTATAGTCGCCGATGCGCTCGTATACGAAGCTGGATTACTCGCATTATTCGTTCCGCCGTTTAAATTATACGTAATAGTGTATGAAGCGGCCGTCCACTTTGCCCAGAATGCTTGATTGCCAGTTGACCCTGTAGGTATCGACGTCACGGCCGTTCCGGTCAAACCTGCATTCGTAAACCAACCGCCAAAGGTATATCCGGCATACGTGGGATTCGCGAGGGTAATGGTCGCCGAGGCGATAGTATAGGATGAAGGATTGCTCCCATTTGTCCCGCCATTTAAATTATACGTGATGGTATACGTCGTCGCCGTCCATTTTGCCCAGAATGCTTGACTGCCCGTAGAACCCGTGGGTATCGAGGTTACGGCGGTTCCGGTCAAGCCTACATTTGCAAACCAACCACCGAAGGTATAGCCGGCATACGTAGGATCGGCAAGAGTAATAGTCGCCGATGCGCTAGTATACGTTGCGGGATTGCTCGCATTGTTCGTGCCGCCGTTTAAATTATACGTAATAGTGTAGGAAGCCGACGTCCACTTTGCATAGAATACTTGATTAACCGAAGTCCCCGTTGGTATTGAAGTCACGGCGGTGCCGGTCAAGCCTATATTATTAAACCAACCGCCGAAGTTATAGCCGGTATACGTAGGATCAGCAAGGGTTATGGCCGCTGATGCAATGGTAAAGGTCGCCGGATTGCTTGCATTATTCGTGCCGCCGCTTAAATTATAGGTGATTGTGTACGAGATTGCCGTCCATTTCGCATTGAGCGTTATTGCGGCGGTAATCGGAGTGGTAAAGGCGAACACCGAAGTCAGCAAGGCATCCGAATACCATCCGGCGAACGTATATCCCGTTTTGGTTGGCGTTGCCGGAGACGTCGCCGTTGCATTGCATGAGACTACCTGGCTATCCACCACGCTGCCGCCATTGCTGTTGAACTTGACCGTATATGAAGGTATCACAAGCTTGGCCCCGGTGCTCGATGCAATTGCCCCCGCCGCATTGGTTACTACGCAGGTATACGTTCCCGCATCGGTTGTCTTTACCGTATCTATCGATAATGTGTTTGTCGTGGCCCCTTTATAATGCGCCCCTGTAAGGTTACTCGCCGCGTTTTTCCACTGATACGTCAGCCCCGTTCCCGTGGCTGTAACGGCAAAGCTTACCGGCGATCCAAGGCATACGCTTGAGTCCGTAGGGTTTTTCGTTATATTCGGCGGAGGCATATTGCTTATGACAATGGATATGCTCTTCACGGTAGTATCCAATCCGTCATTCGCCTTGAAAACAACCGGGAATGTGCCGCTTTGGCCCGATGCGGTGATCCATTTAAATAATCCGGTGGCAGTGTCGAAGGTTGCGCCCGTGGGCAGCGTTGTCGCCTTAAGCGACACCTTGTCGCTTTCCTGGTCCGTTGCCGTAACCGTGAACTGGACCGTCGAAAGCTCCTGAATCGTGGTGTCATGCGCGCCTGAAATGGCAGGGGGCCTGTTGTAGTCCAAAATCGTGGTATCGCTGCTCTTATTGTGGTTGGGAGATTTATCCGAAGCAATGATGACGATCTTGTTCGCATGCGACTTGGTAAGCAATGCCTTTATGGAATACTGACTGTTCGCATCCGGGGTCAAGACGCCCGATGCCGTTCCGTTAAGGGTCCAGGAAACCGTGTCAACGCCGCTTTGATCGGTAGCCGTGTATACGAGCGTATCATTCGGATTGGCGGTTCGTGATCCCGTTGCCAAGCCGCTGATCTTTTTAATGACCGGTCCCGCATTGTTCTTCATAGTCGTATCATATTTGATATGCACGAATATCGTGTCTTTATTGGCCGCCGAAGAACTGTCTATCGCAACAATGCTCAAGGTATTAAAGCCAGCCGCAAGTCCTGTGATGTTCGCGGACCAGATACTGTCCGCTATCGTGGATTTGGCGGCCGGGAACTTTGAAGCGCCCATGTTGCAAGTGACCGAGGCTACGCCGCTTGGATCTTTGCAGATAACCTGGACGGTCGTGGCATTGCCGCCTATGCTTGTACTGTCCTTGGCGGGGGATAAAAGTTTCAGCATTGGCGCCGTTTTATCATTATCGTACTTGATGTGTAGTATCGCGGAGTCCTTGTTCGCTGCCGGGGAAGCGTCGGTTGCGATGACCGTAACGGTTGAAGTTCCCGGCATAAGTCCCTTGACCGTAGCGAACCAAACGCTATCCAATGTCGGGGATTTCGTTGCGGGAAACAAGAGCGCGCCTATCTTCCATTGAACCGAGGCGACGGTGGAGGCGTCTTTACTGATTATCTTTATGATGCATGAGTCAACACTTATCATGGTGTCCTTCGAGGGGCTTGCAATCCGTACCGTGGGCGGAATGTTGTCGGCGATGGTGGAATCATATTTGATATGCACGAAAAAGGTATCACTGTTGGCGCCGGTTGATGCGTCAACGGCGATAAAGGATATGGTATTGAACCCGATTTTAAGCCCAACAACGGTAGCCGTATAGATGCTGTCGGCATTTGTAACAGGGAATATATCAACGCCCAGGGCGCATTTAACGCTTGCCACGCCGCTAACGTCCGTGCATTGGATTTTAACGGAAAGCGCGTTTGCGCTCACGCCGACGCTGTCGCTTGCGGGAGAAACAAGCTTCATGACCGGCGGCAGTACGTCGACGCCGGGGACATGGATATTTAATGCAATGGTCATGGTGTCGGAAGCGCCCTTAGGATCCGTTGCAACGATCCTGGGATAAAACACTCCCGTATCAGCCTGTCCAGGCGTAAAGGTATACGTCGGATTGGTGGCGGCATTTGCAATAGAGTCGCCATCAGGCGGCTCGGAAATAAGCAAGTATGTCAGGGCGTCGGCGTCAATGTCCGTGCATTTATCGGAAAGGGTTATCGTTATCGGTACGCCCGGATGTCCAACTTCGTTGATCGTGTCTTTTTGCCATTTCGGAGCGTGATTGTTTGATTGGTCAATGATTGTGATGGCCACGCGGGCCGTATCGAACATGATCGGGTAGCCATTGTCCTTCGCCACAAAAATAGCCGTATCGGTCCCGATAAAACCCTGAGGCGGAGTCCAGGTGAACATTCCGGCTACAGCGTTATATACGGCACCCGAAGGGCCCCTGGAAAGGCTGACGGAAATTTTTTGGGCCGGGTCCGTGTCGGTTGCGGCAACAGTCAAAATGCACTGTTGTCCGGGCCCCGCATAAATCGTTGTCGGTCCTGATATTTGGAGATGGGGTTTGAAGTTGGGAGGTTTTTTATTAATAATAACCTGTATTGTATCAGAGGGGTTTTTTATCGCGGGATCATTGACAAATGCCACGCCGTAGATCGTTTTGGTTCCGGTGTCGCTGAAGCTCAGGGGAAACCAGGAAATATCATTATTTGTCAAAGCTTTAACGTCAATAAATGTTTTAATCACCGTATCCCTTGATCCGGGCACGATAAGCTTAAGCTGCACCGAATCGAAATACTTGCAAAAATAGCTGTAAAACCCGATTGAAATCACGTTGCCGACGGAATCCTCAAAATTGTCACTGCTCTGAACAAGTAAGGAGGACTTGCCGACAAGGTTAATGGTTGATTTATCCTTGCCATAGGGATCAACGGGAGTGGCGCAGGAAATGAGAAAAAGCGTAACAAGCGATAATACAAAACCAACGCTGAATAAATATGATAATGGACGCATAAGAAAGGTTCCCCCTGATAAAATTTTAAAAATACTGCGTTATTAAGTCGTTTACTCTATTAAAAATATATTCCGACAAGAACCTTGTCTGTGACGTGCGTCACATTTTTCGAAAAAATATAAAAAATCATTTTTTGTCGTATTCGAGGGGGTCTCTTTTCGAAACTTTTAAGAGAACGTAGGTGACAATATAACGCGCATTTGCCGCAATCGCAAGCTCTAAAAGCATTTCATCGTTTGGCTCATTTAGACATGGCCGCCATGAAAAATAGAGCAGGTGATGTGTTGAAGCTGAAAATATGTTTCCCGTCTGATAAAATCGTATCGCTATAAAGTATTTTTCAAAGCAGGAGTTATTCAAGCGGTTCCAGGAGAGAACAATGAAGTTGGATCAAAGGGGTAAAAAGCGTGTGATTATCGTATGCTCGATAATCGCCGCTCTTGTCTTGGCGGCGGTTTATCGCTATGCCGCCGACCCCGCGCGGCTTATCGACTTGAGCCTGTCAAACGCATCGCTGCCGCAATGCGACGTCGGCTATCCTTTTGATGAATCGGTTTTTCCGCCCGAAATTCCCGCGCCGGAATTCATGTGGCCGGATAAAAAGACAAACGGGTATTGGGCGATTGGAATTTATTTAAGGGATGAAAGACGGCCTTTTTATTGCACGAATATCGGCCGCTCTCCATGGAGGCCCACACACGAACTGTGGGACCGAATTAAAAAAACCGGTTTGGGGGGACCAATAACCTTTCGTATCGCGCGCGTCGCGAGCCTGCCGTTTCCTCACGCAACCCGCCGCGGTTTAACTCGAATATTCCTGTCTCCCGACTCGGTAGGCGCGCCGATATTTTATCGTGAAGTCAATTTGCCGTTCGCCGAAGCAGTCAAGGATCCCTCGAAAATCCGTTGGCGTTTCGGCTCAATCGCCTCACCGGCCGGACCCCCGGTCGTGCTGGAAAACCTTCCCGTATGCGGCAATTGCCACTCATTTTCAAACGACGGCGCAATGCTGGGCATGGACGTCGACTATGCCAATGATAAGGGCTCCTACGCGGTGGCAAAGGTTGAAAACGAAATAGTTCTCGACAAAAACAATATCATGACCTGGATGGATTTCCGTCGCAAGGACGGTCGTTTTACCTATGGCCTCCTGTCACGGGTATCTCCCACGGGGCGTTGGGTGATAAGCACGGTCAAGGACCGTTCCGTCTTCGTGCCAAAGCCCGATATAGCCTTCTCGCAGCTGTTTTTTCCCGTTAAAGGCGTACTGGCCGTTTACACACGAGCTTCCCGTTCATTCGCGGCGCTGCCCGGCGCCGATGACCCCGCCTTCGTTCAAAGCAATCCGGCATGGAGTCCGGACGAGAAGACGGTTCTATTCATCCGCGCCAAGGCTTATGAATTAAAGACCAGGGACAATGGGGCGCTTCTTTCCGATGAGGAGTGCGGAGAATTTACCAAAGGCGGCAAGCCCTTCAAATATGACATTTACACGGTTCCTTTCAATGATGGAAAAGGAGGAGCGGCGCGACCGTTCCCCGGCGCCTCAAATAACGGCGTCAGCAACTTTTTTCCCGCTTTTTCACCCGATGGTAAATTTGTCGTGTTCTGTCGGGCGGAGAATTACAGTTTGTTACAACCCGACAGTCGTTTGTATATCGTTCCAGCTTCAGGGGGGCAGGCCCGTTTAATGCGGTGCAACCGCGGCCGAATGAATTCGTGGCATAGCTTTTCACCCAATGGCCGTTGGCTGGTGTTTTCATCAAAGGAATTTTCACCCTATACGCAATTGTTTCTCGCGCATGTTGATGCAAACGGCTGCGACGCGCCGCCGGTATTACTTGAGCATTTCACCGGTCCCAATCGCGCGGCGAATATCCCGGAATTCGTTAATACCTTTTCCGGAAAAATCCGCGCCATCAGCGAGCGGTTTTTAGATGATTTTTCCTTTGTGCGCGCGGCCCAGGAACCTCTGCGTCTGGGGGATATTCCCATGGCTATCAGCCGTTATAAAACCGCGCTCTCCATAAATCCGAATAATGCGGCGGCGCATTTTAATCTGGCCTATGCGCTTGAGGATCAAGGCGACCGTATCGCGGCGCAAGAGCAGTACCGCTTGGCAATCAAGGCTGATTCAACTTTGGCTCAAGCATATAATAATTTGGCGATATTACTTTCACAGGAAGCGGATGGCGAGGCGAAGCGATTGTATGAAAAGGCCATTTCATTACAGCCGGGATATGCTGATCCGCATTTCAATCTCGGAGCGCTTTTAGAACAAAAGAAGGAATATGAAGATGCCGCGACACATTTTATGGCGGCGATTCGTTTAAAGCCCTCCTGGGTTCAGGCTTTTGAAAGGCTTGGAGACGTGCGGCTGAAGCAAAGGAAAATGAATCTTGCGCAAAGCGCTTTTATGTCGGCGCTTGCCTTTGACTCATCTTCCGAAAAAGCGAAAACCGGTTTGGCGGAAATCCAAAAACAAAAAAAACAATAATTTTAAATTTTCATTCTCTAAAGAAAAGAGGTTCTTTCATGAAAAAGTTGTGCATAATGACCACGGTCGTCGCGCTTGGTTTATCATTGGCGAATTGTTCGTCGAAGGACTCGGTTACAACACTTACATCCGAAGATCAGAAAGTCAGCTATATGATAGGACTCGATATGGGCGCATATTTGAAAAATATCGGCTTTAGCGTTGACCGGGCCGCGTTGATCCAGGGCATTACCGATACCTTATCGGATAGGAAACATCTCTTGGCCCCGGAGGAAATGGCTAAGCTTAGGGAGGAATTCGGCAAGAAAATGCAGGAACGGCAGATGAGCAAGGCAAAGGTATCGGGCGAAAAAAACGCCAAGGATGGCGCTGAATTCCTCGCCAGGAATAAAACCGAAAAAGGCGTTGTCGTAACCGCTTCAGGTTTACAATATATAATCATGAAGGAAGGCGCCGGACCCAAGCCCAAACCCACGGACATGGTGAGCGTGAACTATCGCGGCACGCTCATTGACGGTAAAGAATTCGACAGTTCCTATAAACACGGACAACCCGCAACGTTCGGGGTCACGGGCGTTATCCCCGGCTGGACCGAAGCCCTGCAACTGATGAACGTCGGGACCAAGGCCAAGCTCTTCATCCCGTCGAACCTCGCCTATGGCCAACGCTCCCCAAGCCCGGACATCGGACCGAATTCAACGCTTATTTTTGAAATAGAACTCCTGGAGATCAAGGCCCCCGCCGCAACCCCCGGCATGCCCGGAGCCCCTGCCCAGGCTAAACCCGCGGCGGCCGCGGCAAAAAAGTAGACGTCATCCCCAAATTCGGACATTGTCGGCACTCCTTCACCAAAGTGGGAGTGCCGAATACAGGGGATTAACTCTCTATCGTGCGGAATCGAATTTCTTTTTATTCGGCTACATCGAGTCCCAAATAATCCGACATGGGCTCGAAATCTCGATCATTATGAAGCAGTTTAAAATGGTTTTCAATACAAAAGATTCCAATGATGACATCGATTGTTTTTATGATGGTAATGCCTGATTTTCTTAAAATCCGGTAATTCTCCGCGGCCTTTAAGGCTATATTTTTTCCAAGAAATTCAAGAGATATTAGGGATCGCGGAGCGCAATGGACGGGTTTTGGCTATCCGATGGGATATAAAAGTTTACGAACCTGTTCCATCGACCGGGATTGGAGGGCATTGCCCGCTATTTTTTTCATTTCTTTACAAGAGTATTTACCGATTGCGTTTCGCGCCGTTGTTATGGATGATGGTTGCATGGAAAATGACCGTACGCCCAATCCGACCAGCAGCGGCGCCAACTCCGGTTGTCCGGCTATTTCTCCGCACAATGTCGCTTCCTTGCCGTGGCGCCACGCTTTGTCAAGAATGTTTTTCAGCATTCTCAGTATGACCGGATGGATATTTTGCCGGTATTCATCCACACTATCGTCTTTCTTGCCGGCGGCAAAAACATATTGTACAAGTTCGTCGGCGCCGATGATAAGAAAATCAACGGCGGGCAAAAACGAATCTATCGACAGGGCCACCGAGGGTATTTCCACCATGATACCCACGCGTATCCCGGCGCGGTCGACTTTTTCCCGGCGGCATAGTTCATCAATATTTTCAAGCGTTCCGTGTACGTCCCTCAATGTGGTTACGAAGGGGATGCAAATTTTTATCGGACTTATGGCGCTAGCGCGTATCAGGCTTCTTAAATGCTTTTGGAACAAATCGGGGGATCGCAGCAGATACCGTATACCGCGAATCCCGAGTTGGGGATTTTCTTCATCAAACATCGATACATACGACGGGTATTTATCCGCGCCTAAATCCAATAGGCGAATGGTGATAGGCAGTTTTTTAATGATCGACATCATTGTCGCGTAAAAATCATATTCTTCTTCCACCGACGGCGTGCGTGAAAAAGACATGTAGAACGGTTCGGTGCGAAGCAGGCCGATTCCTTCCGCGCCATTGTCGATTGCACCCTGCGCCTCATTTATGGATCCGATATTCGCCTCCAACCGCACTGGCGCGCAATCGGCGGTTTCACAGGCTGGAAATGAAACTTTCTCTGAAGCGGTTAAATTGAAGGATTCAAAAACCACTGCTTTTGTTATGGCAATTTCGCTGGAAACGGCTTTCCGCGTCGTCACAAGTAATGGTTGCCGATTCAGTACACCGGCCATGGAAAAGCCTTTTGAATGCACAAAATTTTCCTCGAACTCATTGATATCTCCTTAAAAACACCAAATCCATGCAAAACGCATGGATTATTTAAAAAGAATATCTAAAAAGCATTTAATTCCCATAGTAGGATAATAAACAATGAATTTATAACGCAATCTTTATGCCATTTTCCGCATCCTCATTAATAAGGGATCTTTTTTTGCCCCTTTGGTAAATAAAGTTTGTAAAAATTCTTTTTTTTCCTTATGCAAAATATTATTTTTGTTTGTATAGTAGTATTCGTCTTGAGGCCTGTTCCACGTTTAAAGCGGCAATCTCCGGCTACGAACGCCTAGTCCATTTTAATACCGGTCAAGTTGCAGGTGTATATTGTTTTCCGCAAATTAAACGCAACATCGAAAAGCATACCACGGAAAGAGATCATGGGCCACGTGAAGATGATGAGGCCATAACTTCGGGAAATTAAATAAATTGAAGCATTTTTAAGAATCAAATGTGCAATATCGGGAAACTAACCGGATTGAATGAGAAAAACGAGGGAATTTGTTTTTAATAGTCGATTTTATTTGGCATATAAATTGCGTCTGTTTTAATATTCGTCATTTTAATTTTATTTATATATTCGTTCCGAGGGGGTAAAATTCCATGATCAAAAACATTACTGTTCTTATATTTTGTATTGCTTCGGTGGTTTTTGGGCAAACTGTGTCCGTTCTACCGGAAAACCCAAGTGTAATTGTAGGTGACCATGTTACTTTTACTGCCAGTACGAGTGGAATAGATGGCTCCCTCACTTATCAATGGCAAAAAGATGGAAGCAATATTAGCAATACAGATCCAACGTTAGACATCGCGTCTGCCGGTACAGGTGATGCAGGGATATATCGATGCCTTGTCTCTAACGACGGAAGTATTTCATTCCCTTACAATAGTAATTTCACAACACTTACAGTAAACCCTCAGACTTATATCATAACTTTTAATTCCCAGGGCGGCAGCGCGGTGGCCTCGCAAACGGTAATTGACGGTGCTACGGCGACTGCGCCAAGCGACCCGCCCCGGACCGGCTATACGTTTGCCGGATGGTTTACCGATGCGGCTGGAACCTCGGCTTTCAACTTCGCAACCCCCATTACCGCGGCAATCACGCTTTATGCCAAGTGGACGATAAATCAATACACCGTCGCGTTTAATTCCCAAGGCGGCAGCTCCGTAACTTCACAACAAGTAAATTACAACACAAAGGCGAACGAGCCAAGTGACCCTGCTCTGACTCACTACACTTTTGCCGGATGGACTACTGATGCGGCTGGAACGACCCCATTTAGTTTTAATACTCCGATTACAGCGGATATCACGCTTTACGCCAAATGGACGACAGATCAATACACCGTCGCGTTTAATTCCCAAGGCGGCAGCGTGGTGGCTTCGCAAAATATAAATTACAACACAACTGCCTCAGCGCCAAGTGACCCGACCCGGACCGGCTATACGTTTGCTGGATGGTTTACTGATGCGGCTGGAACCTCGGCTTTCAACTTCGCAACCCCCATTACCGCGGCAATCACGCTTTATGCAAAGTGGACGATAAATCAATACACCGTCGCGTTT
>Ga0224524_1000668_pt1 | contig 12195 bp, 4 predicted proteins | sample CFST75metaG_FD_179895 | JGI IMG/M metagenome (GOLD analysis project Ga0224524, IMG submission 179895) | Peat soil microbial communities from Stordalen Mire, Sweden - C.F.S.T75 | ecosystem: Environmental > Terrestrial > Soil > Wetlands > Peat | place: Sweden: Norrbotten County, Stordalen Mire... | reverse complement strand
CAATATCTTCATATTGGATGCCGATCGCATTGGAAACTTATTGTTCCTGGTAAAAACGGGTTGGTGCGCGGTTAAATTATAGATGTCAACTGCAATTATCGAGGAATCGAGAAATGGTAAACTCGTTAGAGAATCGAGAGTGGCGGCAATTCTCTGCTCTCCCTTCTGAGCGTAAGTACTCACTGAAAGGGTCAGCGAACAGACAAGGATAACAAGAAATTGCTTCTTACAATGCATTGATTACTGAATTGAAATTCTCACGTCAATACCGGCTTCATTGGTTGTTGTAGCCGACACACTTGAGGCGCCTTCAGGTTTTGTCGATGACCGTTTATAGTAGATTGATGCAGTTACTCTTGAACTCATTACATATTTAATTCTTGGCTCAAGTGAAGTTCTTATCGTACCGTTTTGCGGAACGCCGTCTTCGGTATAATCCGACATATCAAACAGAACAACGGAATTCTGTGTTCTTGTATAGGAAAGAGAGAACTCTATATCGTTCTTCAACGATATACCAAAGAACGGTACTTCAAACCCTTGTTTGGTATAATTTATCGAAATGCCTATGTCTTTCGTATATGTATCAGTAATCTTTTTCGTGGTAACAGCAACATCATAGCCTGATGTAGTGGAATATTTTACACTTCCGGAGAAATTTCCATTCCACAGATCAAAGAATGTCATATTCAAGCCTATCAAAGGCTGGAAGCCAATAGAAACCCTCTGGGACTGGACGGACTGCACTCCCTCATCCAATTTCCATGCTTCGGTATAGTCGGACGTATATGCATGATCCAGAGATACTTTTTTTGCAATACTCTTGAACAACGGCAGCTTTTCAAGTCCATCCCATGATATGCGCCAGTTTGCCCGCGGTATATAATTAGAAAAATCACGAAGGAAAGAGATTTTTGAAAGAAGCGGCATACTTTCAAAACCTTGCACAAATGCTCCGGTTAAATCGCTCTCACCGTTTGCTTCATATATCTCGTGTACTCTTTTCATGCCACTTTTCAAGGATGACATAATGAAAACAGAAGGCATAGAGAAAAATGAACGCGTCAAAGTTCCGGTCGAATTAATATTGGTAATCTTAACATTCCCTAAAGAATCGGAAGCTATTGTTGTGGTCTTATTAACAGTCCAAGCTGTCTTCCAGTTTAAATCTATCTTCGCATTTTCCCAAAGCGGCCGGGATGTTTTAAATTCAATGCTATTTGTCTGCTGGAAATTATCAGTCAAACTTCCATTCTTTGCTCGGGGTCCCGCATTCCTATTCAATCCCAGCATAAATGCACGGGACGGACCGTCATTAACATTATACGCTAAACCCCAAAAATTGCTGAAGCCATTCCCGTTTCCCTTTATACCTGAGGATGCGGCGGTGTTTGAATTCGTAAAAGAAACGGTAATATTTTCATAATCAAAGAAAAGCGTCTTTGCCACGAGTTTTAAAACCAGTAGACCATTTTTAACAGCTGCAAGTTTAGATGCCAAACCCGTAGTTGAGCTATCTAGCACAGTAGTATCACTCTGTATTTTTGCCTTATCATCTACTATCGGGGCTCCGGTTGAATCCTTCGCGGCTTTTGCTTTTTGAATAGCAGTGCTGATGCGGCTTGGTGGCTTCTGTGCTGCCGACTGTGGTTTCGGCGCTTCTTCTTTAAATAGCGGTTCGAATAGGCTTTTTAACCGAAGTGAAAATCCCAGAGAGGAGGTGTTCTTTGCGGAAACTGAACGACCTAATTCAGTCTGTCTCATATCATTAGCCCAACTATAGCCTACGCTATATCCCGCATTTAATGTCAGATACTTTCCGATGTCAAACAAATTTGGAAGCTTAGGCGACGATTTAATATCAAGAGTCTGCTGAAAATCCTTATCCCGACCCAAGAATTCTTTGGTCAATATGTCTTTCCAAATTTGCTTTTCGCTACGTCGAGTGCTATCCTTATCATCATTTTCTACGTATGCAAGTGTAGATGTTGCACTCTGACTATATGACGATGTGAGATTCAAAAAGCCATTTTCAGTCATTTTCCAATTAAACGACATGCTTCTTGTGGTTAGAAAATCATGCGAAGGTGTAGCCGTTTCATCCGTTGAACTAGTAGCTCTTATAACTGTGTATGAATAGTTCCTTTTTGCAGTCACATTAAAAGTAAAAGACTGAGGCAGATAATAAAGTTTAAACTGCCGGTAATCGCTTGATAGAGCCAAGGGAGTCCCAAGGATCGGAATTCGCGCAGGAATAACCGAAAATTCTGGGCTTATATTAAGCGCATAACCCATGTTGGCATTCCAAACCCAAGTATTACTTGAAAGTGTAGTGGGATTTCGTGAAAATGTTTTATTGAAGTTATATCCAAAGGTCAAACTGTTAAAAGAATCCCTTATAAGCCAATAATCAGTGGGGATGCGTAATTTTATATTAGATAACGAATACGACTCAGACATATTGTACGTCTGTGCATCGGCTGCAACCTGATCAGCAGCTGCTTGAGCTTGAGCTTCTGTAGCCCCATCTTTCAGCATCTGCTCTTTTTTCAATTTTTGGGATTCGGATACAAGAATATCTGAACTCGGCAAGAATAAGGGTTTTCCAACACTTTCATTTCTTGAATAACTGAGTTTCAAATTGCTATCCTGAGAATTCAATGGAAGTATTTTCAGCAAATCAACATCTGCCGAAATGCCCCAATTATCCGACTCCGTTCGGGAGCCAAATTGTTCAGAAAGTTTATGGAAATACGGATCAGTATGACTAATATTGTAATTCAGCGTGACTAGATCCGCTAACTTTAGAGTAGTAGCGGCACTATATGCCCATCCCTTGGTATTATCTGCCCCGATTACGCGCAGTTCATCCACCCATAGTATACCAGATACAGGCTGTTGCAATAGTTGATTCTCGTCAGCTTTGTTTGTGACACCTATTGCTAAAAATTTAATCGCCGTCAATGCCGGCCTACCACGCACAACATAGTAATGCCCTTCTTTACCGGTGACTGCAACTTTATAATCTCTAGTTGTTCCGGTATCGCCACGAGCTTGCTTAATGGCAGTCAACTCTTTGAAAATAATTGTGATCTCGTCCCAATTATTCTCATTTGGATTATCTTTCAAAGGCTGCCGGTATTCATAAAAGTTGTTTGTATCAGTTCCAAAACGGAAAAAGACTTCAGACGAATATTCAGTGACACTCTTGTAGTAAGAGAGTGATTTAACACCTGTTGAAGTGTTTGGGTGCACAAATAACTTCATCTGACTGTAATTGAATATGTCCAAAGATTTTGACAAATATTTGACTGCTTCACGAGACTGTCCCTCAGGCAAATCCTTAACAATAAGACTTAAAGACTGCTCGTTTCTGTAAACAGTTGAAGTAGTTTGTGTTTTATCCTGCTCGCGGCTTACACCACTCGGCATTGTATAATCGGGGTTATCCTCAATGCTAACTACGGATAATTCAAGAATTGAATCGGTCGTCGTTTCTTTTTGCCACTGGTTTCCAACAAGGTTGAATTCTGTCATCCTAAAATGAACTCGATTTTGCGCTCCTGTAACAAAAACACGAATACCCTCAACAACGGTAAGACTTGGACTACCAACTGCCAATTTATAATCTTTAAGAGGTACTTTAAATTGATACCAGGAATTGCTTCCGCCACCTGCGATGTATGCATTTGTCGTACTATTCGTATCCAAAGGGACAACATACCGGAAGTAGCTGTTTGTTTTATCCAACGTACCATTGTGATTCAAATCTTCAGTATCCGGTAATTTACCGGCGTCCGTTAAAATGGAATTTCCTTCAGTTCCGTTTATGTTCTGATATTTATCAGGATCTTTGCTGCCTGAACTGGAGAATGAAAAATCATCATGACCCGGGTCACTTTCCGAACCAGGATAGGTGGAGCGTTCGGCCGCATCGAGTATTCCATCAATACCGGTATCTTCGCCATCATCTATTAATTCATTACTATTCTTATCTTCGGTATCAAGTTTATTGTTCGGAATTACATCTTCACTTATTTCGCCTAGATCAATATTTATTTTAGTATCAGCATCGGCATTTTGGATATTGACCCAAAACTCAATATACTCAATATTCTCTTCCACCAGATTACTTGCTGTGCTGGAAAGAAGTTTCATCATTCCACCCCAATTCTTGGAATGATCCGTCAACAAAGGATAATGGTTGTAAGAACCGACAAGATTAGGATCGTATACAAAGTCCAGCACCGTAACAAGCTGGTCACTTGTAGAAACTTTCTTTAACGGCCAAATAGCGTTCACCGATACATCTGACGGCGAGATGTTATACCACCAGGCTTTAGCTTTATATTTCATCTTAGTCATATCAGCCATCGTATCAATATAGGCATCCAAATTAGTTGGAACGCTGAGATCCTTCCAACTCGTATATCCAACACCAACCGGAATGATTCTTTTCGAACCTTCAAAATCATCTACGTACGCAATATTTTTCCCGTTATCTGACGCGACAGTACTCTTTTTTGTATTTGGGTCGGGATTCATTAAGGCGACTTCTGCTTTCAAACTGAAATTTGAAGTCTCTTTAGTAGAGATGATCTTATCAAGCATTCTTGAAACGAAAGGAAGATCTGCTGATGTTTGGAAATCCAGTCCGTAAATGGAGTTATTCATCGGTTCTTCACCAATACGAACCTTGTCACTCACCGTTTGCTCACTCAAGGCCAACATCGAAAATCCAAGTTTTGTACTGTTCGAAATGTTAAAAATTCCTCTGACACCAAATAATGTTTTTGATGCAATCTGGAAGAGGTCATTTTCCTCATAGCTAATCTTGAGATTTGCTCCGGACACGAGTGCTGATTCATTTCTGATGGTCAAAGTACCGATATTGTAGTCAACAGTATAGTCAACATTGTTTGTCAATTCCCTGCCGTTCAATGTTACTTTAACGGAGTTTTCTACAACGTTGAATCCTAATTGATATGATGATGATGACTCACCTGTGGATTGTCCGGTAATTTGGAATTTATCTTTGACCTTGTTTTGCTGAGCATACGTTACCGTAGTGTCGTAAACATCATTATATCTTAATGAGTCAAAATTCGGAACATTCGCAGGGAAATTCCTGCCAAATGGCTGAAGTGTCGGGAAAATAATTTCACCGGTTTCAGGAAGAATGGTGTATCCGGCACGAAAATCAAATAATCCGTCAGATTGTGCGTTGTTACTCGCATCAAGCAAATCAAGCCCGAATGCTGTTAGCAATCTCACCGAACCAAGAGTAGATTGTGCATCACTGCCGTCTACTTCATACTTAAGGTCGCAGGTGAAACCATCTTTTTTAATATTGCGCGAACCTATCGAATAGATATTTTTTAACTGTAACTTCCAGGCTTTTTTATATTGCGGCTGCAAGTTTTGAGGCTTGACCAATTTCAGTACTACGCCGCTGAGTTTTGATTTATCAAGGTTTTTCGATAACTCACCGTAGGTTTTTCCGCCCGCAGTATATGCTACAGCAATAATATCCTGATCCTGAATTGACGTCTTGAAGGTTATAAAACCGGTTTCATAGTGAACAATATAATCTGTTCCCTCGGTTAATTTAACGAACCTGCCACGTACGGCCTCTCCGGATACTTCGGTAAGAGTTGAACTGCGCAACGTGTCGCCATATAACGTCCCGGGGTTTTGCACTAAATCGATATAGGCATTTCCCATCCATTCGTTAGCGTCGGTTGTAACCTGATTAATTGACTTCCAGACTTCAATTTCCGTAATGCGATAATTCTCATTTATTTCAGGAGTTGCTTTCGCAAAATAGTTATAGAAGATATTCAGATTTGTCGTATCAGCGTAGTGTTCATCTACGAAATAATGACTCTTTGAATAATTATAAGCTCGCAAGGTGAAGGATTGACTTGATGAACCACCCGAAACCGATTTCTCTTTTATTTCACCTTTCTTTTGTGAAGCAAGAGCGGTTAAATCCAGCGGACCTAATTTAAAATTAGCTTTAATTCCAAAGAGAGCTTCACTGCCTCCAACCAAATTCGAAGTCTGCAGCGAAACGTTTCCAGCTTCAATACTCTGAATTATTTCGTCTTCATACCCGGTATATTTAATATGAAGCTGGTTTTCATACTCAAATGTACGTTCAGTATTCCAGTCCGCAGATATCTGTAACTTATCACCTATTGTTCCATTAACATTTATCTGAACTTGCTGGCTGAAATCCGGTTCATTTCTGGTATTGCCTAAACTTGAAGCGGTCACCCCTTCAGTAGTTTCACTTTTCCAGGCGCCGTGAATATCAACTGCCCCACCAATTTTTAAACTTATTTTAGGAGCGCCGAAAATACTCAGCACGCCCACACTCGGAAGCGGAATCTCAAAGTCCGTAAAGTCCTTTATCAGATTTCCAAGATCTTTTTTCTGGTCCTTCATCTCATACTTGTAAACAATATCCTCCCATGACTCTTTTTCATGGCCTGTCAACTTGAGAGCGATATAGTCAGACATGGTCATCGTAAGAGGATTATGAATGCGAGTACCTCCGATTGATTCGCTAACGGTGACTGTATTACCTTCCGCTGTATCAATTTCAACATCCTTTTTGAATTGTGAAGGTGCAGCAAACATTTTTGACGGCTTATGTGAAATTACCGATGTATAAGGGACATCTTCACGCTTCGTCTTAAAATACTTCAAGCGCGCGGTGGAGTCATACTTAGTGGAATCAACTTTTGGAATATTCGACCCAGAGCCTTTCATTTTCAGTGAATCGGCCAAGGCTCCCTTTGATCCGGAACCTTTCATTTTCAACGAATCCGGTACTGCACCCTTCGGTTTGTGACCTTTTTGGCGTATGGAATCAGGAATTACTTTTAAAGTATCAGTTTTAGCAATAGCGGAAGAATCCGGTACCGGCTTTACGCCAACGGAATCAATAAGTTTTATTGAAGCTGTTGGGGCGGATTGGATATTTTTGGAAGTATCGGCAACAACATTATTATTCGCACGAGAGCTATCTGCAGCCGGCTTATTTTTTGCGGCAAGAGAATCTGCTCCATCCCGGATAGCATGCTCCATAAACGCATCCATCCAGATCCGTTTATTCACCTGTGAGTCGGAATTGTACGAAAACCCAATATTCAGTAAACCATAAATTACTATGGTGCCAAGAATCACCTGGGCAATGAAAAACCGAAGAAATTTAGAATTCCCGGAAAAAATTTTCTGTCCTGTAAAAAATAATTAATGAAACGACTGATATTTTGATTCCGGTAAAATAGTTACTTACGACTTACCAAAATCTTTGAAAAAGAAATGTAGCAATAAACCCTATAAAAATTCTCCGGTTAATTCCACAAAAATATTTTAATTCCACCAAATGGTTAATGGCAAAATCAAAAATACTAAAATTTTATCTTCTTTTGAAGAAATCCCTTAGGAAAAATATCATTTGCGGATGTCTTAATTAAGGCAAAAATTTAGCAACTTTATAGAATGTCCTGCTCGGCAGTATTCTGTGAAATGATATCTGTAATATCCCCTTTGTTGACAATAACACAGCTCAATTTGTTTCCTGCGCAAGCCGCAGTATCAATATACATCGCGTTATTCAGCTTACTAAAGTAAACTTCTTCATGCCTTGTGTGTCCAACTACTTGCAATAGTTCTAACCGTTGAAGAGGTGTTCTGTTCCAAAGAACACCAAATTCATCATTTTGGGAGACTTTAAGAAAATCACCCCATTCGAAATTCTCATCGTGAACAAAACCCTTCATACTATCGAAAATGTATCTCGATACTCCTGCGTGGGTAATTAAACAGCCTTCACGTATATAATGCAGAGGAAATTTTCTTATAAACTCGGCATGCAGCTTCCACAATTCTTCATGTTGGCTGTAATAAGCCATCGTTTTTTGGCAGCCGTTCATTTCCCAAATTAGTGCCCACTCGTCCCCCGGATTAAAAAATGCATGACAGAATAAATTATCATGGTTGCCAAGAGTTGTGTGTATTTTTTGACTGAAGATATATTCAACAACCAAATGCGAGAAATTACCTCTATCAACTATATCTCCTACACAGTATAGGTCAATACCCGGATATTTCGTCTTAACTTTTTCCACCAATGTGACTAACGTATGGTAGCAGCCGTGAATGTCGCCAATAATTCCAATCATCAGGTTATATATAATTGTTGGATTTTGCGTAAGCTGTTAGTTCATCCCTAAACTTGGGATGCGCGATACTTACTAAGGCCTGAACACGTTCACGAATCGACTTACCGAAAAGATTTGCAACTCCGAATTCAGTAACAACGTAGTGAACATCAGCCCGATTCGTTACAACTCCGGCGCCCGGCTTTAACATTGTGACAATTCTTGAAATGCTGTCACCCTTTGCAGTTGAAGGCAATGCAATTATCGGCTTGCCTCCCTCAGAACGAGCGGCTCCGCGAATAAAATCAACCTGTCCTCCGAAACCACTGATGAATTTTGAGCCAATTGAGTCTGCACAGACCTGCCCCGTCAGATCCACCTCAATTGCAGAATTGATAGCTACCATCTTGGGATTTTGTGAAATCACAAATGGATCATTGACATATTCCTGCGGATGAAATTCAATCATCGGATTATTGTCAATAAAATCATACAGTTTATGTGTGCCAAGAACGAATCCGGCAATGATTTTCCCTGTGTGAATTAATTTTTTTGAGTTTGTGATTACTCCGTTTTCAACAAGCGGAATAATACCATCGGAAAACATTTCGGAATGAATACCCAGATCTTTCTTGCCATCTAAAAATTTCAAAACCGAATCCGGTATTAAGCCGATACCCATTTGTAAAGTGGAACCATCCTCGATGAGGTCGGCGATAAGCATACCTATTTTCGTAAAAACTTCAGTTCTTTCCGCGCCCATATCTTTTTCGCCCTGCGGCAGTTCCATGATCTCTTCATCAGATTCAACAATGTAATGAATTTTATTGATGTGAATGAAACTATCGCCTAACGTACGCGGCATATTTTTATTGATCTGTGCTACGACAATATCGGCCTTTTCAGCGCCTGTTCTTGATAACCCGACCTCTACACCAAAGCTGCAGAATCCGTGTTCATCAGGTGGAGAAAGGTGCAACAAAGCAACATTCGGCTTAATTATTCCCTGCCCGAATAGCTTGGGGTATTCAAACAAATAAATCGGAATAAAGTCAGCTCTTCCTTCGTTAACGGCTTGTCTTGCATTAACTCCCATAAAGAACGAGCGATGACGAAAATGTTTTTCCATCCCGGGTTTGAGATAAGGAAGGTCACCTACCGCGAGAACGTGAAGTATTTCAACATTCTCAAGTGTATCTCGCCTGTTTACCAGTGCATTGACTAATTTCATGGGAATGGCACAGTTAGAGTGCATCAGCACTTTGTCACCCGATTTTACGAGGCTAACTGCTTGCTCAGCTGTCACTATTTTAGAATTGTAATTCTTTAGGACAGAGGCTGAATAGTTGATCGGAGTTTGTGTTCCGGCTATCATATATTCCTAATTGTGATTAGTTTTTAGAAAAAAGATGTATTCTTCTATATTCTACATTAAATGTATCCGCAATAATTTCATTAGAGCATGAACCGTTGAAAGTGCAAACTCCGGCAAGCAGACCCTGATCCTCACCTAGAGCCGGCATCAAACCTTTCTCTGCAATTTTCATAATATAAGGAAGTGTGGCGTTCGTTAATCCGAAACTTGCCGTTCTCGAAACTTTCGCCGGCATATTAGGCACACAATAATGGATTACTCCATGTGAGATAAAAACCGGATTGGATAACGTTGTCGGGCGGCTTGTTTCAACACAACCACCCTGATCAATCGAAACATCAACAATGACAGCGCCTTTCTTCATCGTTTTTACCATCGCCTCGGTTACGACATGAGGTGATTTTGCAGCTTTTTTCATGACTGCGCCTATCAGAACATCTGCAAATTTAACACCGCGGGCAATTGTATATGGATTGGCAACAACCGTAGTCACCCGCTTTTGATACATAGCATCAATCTTCCGCAGCTGATTCAGGTCCTGATCTAAAACAATAACGCTAGCTCCACGCCCGATTGCAGAACGCACTGCAAAAGAGCCGACCACTCCGGCGCCTATTATCACTATTGCAGCCGGTGCAACGCCTGCAATTCCGCCGATAAGAACTCCTCTGCCGCCGTGGTTGCTGCTTTCCAATAGGCTCTCCGCCACCTGTACACATATCTGTCCGGCAATCTCACTCATAGAATGAAGTATCGGCAATTCACCTTGTTGTTCAATCAATTCGTAGCTTATAGCAGTAACTTTCTTATCAAGAAGTGAGTTCAGTACCTTTTTCCCGCTTGTAACAAGATGAAGAAAAGAAAACAACGTCTGATTTTCCCTCAGAAGCTCACATTCCTCTTCTATCAACTGATTAATCTTTACTACTATATCCGATCGTAGAAAAACTTCTTCGGCAGTGTAAACGATATGAGCGCCTAAGTCCTCATATTCACTATCTGAAAAATGACATCCGACACCAGCACCTTTTTCAATATACACTGTATGCCCGGCTCTTATCAATGAATCAACACCGGCAGGCGCTAAGGCTACCCGTTTCTCTTCAAATTTTCTTTCTTTTGGAATTCCGATCTTCATACGGCTTTTCTCTTAGTTGTAATGTACTTTTGTTAAAACTCTTGCTATGGTTGCTGCACAAGATATCTTTTTATCTTTTGCGTCGTAGTTTTTTCAAACTCATTATCACGAATAGTGAATTTACGAACCTGTTTATAGGATGGAAGCGATTTATTAACCTGTTTGATGGCTTCGCCTATAGTTGATTTTATAAATTCAGATGTAATAGGAACATTATTCTTTTCCGACATCTCGATGAAAGATTCATGATCCGGCAATATCTGGGCTGCGATCACATCATCATCTTCTTTTGTGTTTTTATCGGCATATACAAGTACCTCTTTCACAAAAGTATTAAGCAGTAGTGCATCCTCAATCTCTTCTGGAAATACGTTCTTGCCGTTCTTGGTGATAATTACATTCTTTTTCCTTCCGCTGATGTGCAGAAAGCCTTCTTCATCAATTACACCCAGATCACCGGTGTAAAACCAGCCATCGACTATTGACGAGTCGGTAAGCGATTTGTTCTTATAATAACCAATCATAACACTATCACCTTTGGCAACAATCTCGCCTATTCCATTCTCATCAGTATCAATAATCTTAATTTCGACATTCGGTAATGGAACGCCCGCAGCATTATCCCTAAAAGCTTCCAACCGGTTTAATGCTAAAATCGGCGAGGTTTCCGTTAAGCCATATCCCTGAATGAAATTGAACCCGAATTCCCTTAGACCTTTTGCGACCGAAGGGTCAGCAGCGGCTCCGCCGACAACAAAAGCCCTGATATTACCACCGAAATTTTTATGCAGTTCTTTAAAAATCAGTTTCTTCGAATTCTTCCAACCAAACAAGGACAAAACATCAGTTATATGAATCATCGGTCTGATGACCACTGATTTCACCTTATCTGCCTGAATGGTCTTATAAATTTTACGAAACATCTTTTCGAAGATGAGCGGAACTCCCAAAACCATTGTCGGCTGAACCCTCAACATGTCCTCCACGATCGTTTTCAGAGAACGTGAATACCAAACGCTTGCCCCACTATAAATCGGGCACAACTGACCGCATGTGCATTCATACGTATGGTGAATGGGAAGTATGGATAAAAATTTATCCGTTGTATAAATTTTGAAAGACGAACGCATGCCGTAAAGATTTGCGGCTAGATTTTTCTGAGAAAGCATAACGCCTTTTGCTCTACCTAATGAACCCGATGTAAAAATAATCTCCGCCGGCTCATCCAGATGTATTTCAGGCAATTCATTCTTCATAATAGGGGTTGCATTCCGGACGAGATCGGGCATTGAAAGAATATTTTCCGATGGTTCAGCGGAGTCCATGCTTATGAATAGTTTCAATCGCTTCAGTACCAATTTCGCTTCACCCATCATTGAATGGAAGTTGTCGGAAAAGACTATTACTTCAGCATCTGATTCGTGGATAATATTAAATATTTCACTCTGTGTTAAGTTTTTGTCAATCGGAACTATGATATGATTAAAAGCCATTGCTGTCAGGTATGT
>Ga0224524_1000665_pt1 | contig 12237 bp, 8 predicted proteins | sample CFST75metaG_FD_179895 | JGI IMG/M metagenome (GOLD analysis project Ga0224524, IMG submission 179895) | Peat soil microbial communities from Stordalen Mire, Sweden - C.F.S.T75 | ecosystem: Environmental > Terrestrial > Soil > Wetlands > Peat | place: Sweden: Norrbotten County, Stordalen Mire... | reverse complement strand
ATTTACGCGAACCTCGCCTTGAAGGAAGGGGAAGTCATTGTTGAACCGAAAGAAGCTTGGAAAATTCTTTATTTTAAAACAAATTTTGCCCCCTTCCGCCCTGCGGGCGGAAAAGAAAGGCCCCTCACGCCGAAGGCGTGTACAGAAATGCTCATCTCTATGACCTCGCTCGAGGATATTTTTTAGATAATTCTTGACCCAAAACATAGCCGTCTAACCCCCTCCGGCCGTGGCCATTTGCCTGGTATGCGCTCAAGGCCAAGGAGGCCAACTAGGTGAACAGCTATATGAACAGCTGTATGAACGACTAGTTGAATCCGGGTTCATACAGCAGATACCGATTAAAGCAGTTATCCTAGCCAAATTCTATTTTCAAAAATGAGTGACTATTACTCCGACAACGGAATCAACTGAACGACAAATATATATTATTACTACACTAAGATATGACTACAAACTACTAATTACAATTACTACTTAAACCAATTATACTAAATACAAATATTAATTACAGATTTATTTAATTTCAGATACTACTTTTACTACTTTCTAACTACTGGCCAAAACCAAGAAAAAAATGGGGAATGAGGGGAAAAACTGGGTGAAAATAGGATGGACAAAACGGTGACGGGGCTATTAATGAGCTAACAGAGGGATTAACGACGAAGGTTGATAGACGGCTAGAAATAGCTGTTTTTTTGTTGCTTATGGGTTGTTTATGGGATAGGGCTAGCCGTTCAATTCCTCTGCTTCGTCCATATCTGCTCGCCACCCTAAACCGGCCATATTATTAGCGCCATCCTCAACTTCTTCCCAAGAAAATTCTTTACCAGACAACGCCCTTATTGTCTTAATTATTTTTAGCCAATATTTTCTTCGCTTTTTCAGTTGCCAGCGCCCTCGCCTCAGCCCAAATTTTTTTATATCCGGGTATTATCCATGCGAAAACTGGGATTATGAATTCAGTTAAACCAACGCCGACTAGCAATGCGCCAATACCTGGCTTGCCGTTATTCCAAAGATTAGTTCCGTACCAGACCAATACGGCGCCGATTAGTAAAACCAATACTATTTTTAATACCCATTTTATTATATTTTTTAAAGATTCCTCTCTGTATATTTTAGCAATCAATGCCTTTTCTGCCGTTTCACTGTTAACCTCGGATTGTTTTAACGATTCCGTCGTTTCTGCAACTCGACGCTCCAATTTTCTAACTACTTCACTTTCATTCATCTTTTTTCTCTGAAATGTTCTTCTTATCTCGAGTTGTAATTCACTATCGTTCTTCGATTTTCCGGACATTCTCAATCGTCGCATTTTTGTAGCAAATTTTTCAATTTCAACATTTTCAAGCTCCTTTACGCGATCTTCTAAATCTAGAAGGGAGTCAAGATCTTCAAGCGTGTACGTCAAATCACTTGAATGCACGTTCTCCCTTATAATTGTTCCAAATAATGGTGCGAAATGCTCAGGCTTATGCGAAGGTCCCCCAGAGGAGATGGCCAGAATCTGAATAAGTGTTTCAATGCCGATCCATGACGGCGGTCTTGCACCAGCCCACCTCGCAGAGAGTGTTTGCATTGGTCCGTCGGCAGTTATTATCCACGATTTCACATCGTCTTTTCTTAATGCTTCGAGAACTGAATCCATGGCAGCGTCATGCTCAAGCGCGTGTCGCGGCTTGTCAAAATGCCGTTGGGATTTCCATTCTGCATTAATTACAGATTGTTTTTTTATGTCATTTCGACCTTCTTGTATTGCTTTTTCAATTTCTCGCCCGTGCAGCATCTCAATAACTTCTGAACCAATTTTATCTGGAAAATTTTTTATCGAATCAAAAAATCTAGCAAAACTTTCCTCATCTATGCAACCACGAGAAAGGGCTGTCTCTAAAAACGGGTCTCGAGCATCTTTAATAACGCTCATGGAATAACTATTAATCGCCCTAAGTGCCTGTTCCTTTTTTCTTAAAATCATTCTCTCATATTCATCTTTCGTTTCTTCAGTTGTCGCAAAAGATGCTCCGATGCTTTTTATCGAAGCTGCAAGAGAAGAAAAAGATTTTGCAAGTCTGCTTTTTTCAAGCGAAGCAGTACAAAGTATATTCGTATCCAATAACAGCTTACAATTTTTAAACTCTCCTATCGAAAGGGGATCTGGGCCTATGCTAGCAGTAACTAATTTTGCTGAAAGCATGGCTTGTGCAAATGACCATATTTGCTGTTCAACGGCAACGTCTTCATAATCTTGCAAAAAAGCATTAAAGCCATTTAAACAAATTGATTTGTCATTTTCCAAATCGTATGTTTTCAACAAATCAGTAATTATACTTTGTATTTTTTCCGGATCAGGCAATTTTACCGACTCGCGTCTCAATCTTTTTGCCCAAACTTCACTAAATTGACTAAAGACATTCACGGCAGCATCTTTAAACCATGCTGTTAATTTTTCTCTATCCATTTTTGTTCCGAAGTGTTTATCTAGAATGTGGTCAATCCTTTGTTGCGCATTTTTTAGATCAGTTTCAATTCGTTGATTTTCCTCATTTTTTAAAAACCAAAATTTACCCCGCTTTTCTAAAGTGCCCTTTTCCTTTAAAAAATCTAATCCACTTTGAATGTCCGGTGCGGTTACCTGCGGCACACCCACAACCTTGGCTACGCCCGCCGTAATATCATTAAATTTTGCTTTTTTCTCGGCGCAAAAAAACACTATCTTAGTAATAATTTCACCAAAAGCCCTTGCCCTAAGTGATTTATTTCCAATATCATAATAGAGGTGAGTAGCAACAAGTAAATCACGCAATGATTCACTTGAGTGTGTGGTAGAATTTTCCATATTTTCTATATTAATTCTAAATTCCGTTGCCTATATTAAATTGAATTGTTTAAATCTAAATAATATTTAGCGCCATTATCCATTATTTTATCCAATCCGCCAGAAAACATCATTTTCTCCAAATCCTTGTCTTTATTTTGCATAGCAATAACTGGTCTCAATAAGTGTACTTGTATTATGCCAACTTCATTCTTCAAGCAATTTTTTATCCCGGATATATACCGCTCTTGATCATCTTGATAACTTTTTATCGCCTCATCTCTCGACTTAATATTTGCTTTCAAGGCATCAATGCTATATTTATAAAAAATTTGGGGGAACTCCTCATACATTTCAAGCCATGAATTAAATTTTTTAGCAGCGGAAACGGCTACGTCAATTTGTTGCGAAATAATATGATGAAAATTCTTGCTTAAAACAAATAACCTTTCTTCGTTAATAGATATTTTATTGAATTTCGCCGGAAGAATTACATTCATTTCCGTAGTCTTGCTTTTTATCACTTCCTTAGATTTATCGATAAAATCTTTAAGATTATCAATTGATTCTTGGCACTCTCTTGAGGCCATGAGAAAAATTTTCTCTACCTCCTGTTTATCACCCCTTATACGGTCTCTTTTTTCAAAACGTGTTTTAAGGCTCCATAATAAAATGGATGATATGATAGCCAAAAAAGAACCAACAATTGAGCCGATTAAAGTCTGATATTCTTTTATAAACTCTAGTAAATTCATATTATCTGTAATTTATACCCGCCCTCATCATATCCCTTCTTATGTCTAAATAATTTGGCATGGCTTTGGCGACCAGGTTCCAAAACTTTTGCGAATGATTAAATTCCTTTAGGTGGCACAGTTCGTGAACAATAATATAATCAGCCAATCTTTCCGGAAGCAATGCTATTTTATAATTAAAATTGAGATTACCTTTTCTCGAACAACTCCCCCAGCGGGTTTTCTGATTTTTAATATTTATCTTATTGAATTTAAAACCGTAGGCTTGGTTAAAGTATTCGACTCGCTTTTGTGCCAAGACGAGTGCCCGATCTTTATATTCTACAAAATCTTTTTCCGTGCTCTTGGCAAATACCTGCCCGGAAATACTTTTAAAATACTCCAACTTATCGATAATCCATTGCGATTTTCGGATAATGAACTGCTCAATAATATTTTCGCTGACACTATGTGGTGCCGTGACCACAAAATTGCCGTCACAATAAACAGCTAACCGCATTCTTCGAGCTCGCCTACTAACCTTAAGGGTGTATTCGACCTTATTTTTATGTAGCTCAATCTTTCTTTTCATAATTAAAAACGTTTAATTACTACATCCACCAATCTGTTAAGATATTTGTGAAAATCGGAAATTTTAATCTTGTCTTTGTAATCTTTAAGAATTAATTCTTGCAAAGTCCGCTTGGCTTCTTTTAAAAATTCCTCTCGTTTGGAAGAATCCTGCCAGCCTTCGTCTAAAATATCACCGAGCTTTTTTGTCATATCCTGAATAAATTCTCTAACAACATTATTACTGTCGCCGGTTATCGAAGCTCCGGTTGCGCCAACACCCTCGCGCGAAACACTAGCACCCCCCAAATAGGACGGCTCTAAAAATTCCTGCGACACCGTGTACAATCCATATTCTCGCAAAGTATAACCAAGAGCCTTAGCCTCTTCGGTTTTAGTTTTTATATCATTAAGAAGTTCATAATAGCGCTTTATGCGTTCGGCTAAATCAATCTGATGCTTCTCAAATTCAGCACGAATAGCTAAAAGCCGTTCGCTAAATTTCTTAAACGCCGGATGGGTATCAATATTGATTGAAATTTCCCGCTTGAGCATTTTCTCCAGATTAAGCGCCTTCTCTTCGTCGGGCAGCTTGTCTAACTTATTCAAGGTCGCGAGATCATGGATATTCAATTCTCGAAAATTCTTAGTAATCCCCTCATAGTCAATTTTTTGTTGAATCAATGTCTTGATTTTCTCTCCATATTCGGCAAGCGAAAAAGCGTCAGCATCATCAAGCTGAAATTCCTTGACGAACGCCAAATAAAAACAAGTAATCCATTCGAACTTACGCAAATAATCCATCAAGAACGGATCGGGCGAGAGTATTTCAAACAGCATTTTCAACCGGGCATATTTATCTTTAAAATATTGCTGCTTGCTTTGATTTTCAATAAATATTTTTAGGCAGCGGCGCAAATTATCAATCGACGGGTCTTCGATGTTCACCCCGACAAATAACTCCATTATTTCGCCAACAACCTTTTTAAACTCTTCTTTAAGATTATCAATATTTATCATGGCACTATCAACCACGCTCTCATCAAAATTAAGAGCATTGTAAAGATTCTTGGTCACGCCGTAATAGTCGATAATTTTGCCACAACCCTTATTAGGAAATACTCGGTTAGTGCGAGCAATCGCTTGGAGCAAATTATGATCGCGGAGCGGCTTGTCTAAATACATCACCTGTTCAACCGGCGCGTCAAAACCGGTCAAAAGCATATCGCAAACCAACAAAAATTTAAGCGGATTAGCCGGATCCTTGAATTGGTCAATGATCTTCTCACGCTTCTGCTTATTGGTATTGTATTTTTTCAAATCATCGCTCTCGCTGTTTGGATCGCCAGGCGAATAAACAACTTCTGACCATTCGGCCGGTATTAACTTATCAAAAAGCTGTTTATATTTAGCCGTAGCTTCACGGTCATAACAAACCACCTGCGCCTTAAATCCATTCGGCAAAACATAAAGCTTGTAATGCTCAACAATATCTTGGGCAATCGCTTCCATGCGCTTATCTAATTTAACCAACGCTTCTTTCTTGCCATATTTTTTAGTCAGCAATTCTTTTTGAGCGCTACTCAAATCAGACGTAAGTTCATTAAATTGTTGATCAACTTTTTCCTCGTCAATAAAAAACTTGGAAAGCCGAGCTTCGTAAGTAACCGGCAAAGTAGCACCATCATCAATCGCCTGCTGAATAGAATAATAATCAAGGTAGCGCTCCCCTTCTTCCCCAAAATTGCGATGAGTGTTGAGCGTTAATTTATCAATCGGAGTTCCGGTAAAGCCAAAGAAGAAAGCATCCTTAAAAGCATTGCGCATTTTAATAGCTGAAATGCCCTCATTATCTCGGTGGGCTTCATCGCAAAGCACAATAACATTGCCTTCGATATTTTCTATATCTTCCAACTCGCTGAATTTCTGAATAGTGGAGATAAAGATGCCTCGATCAGCTCCCTTAATTTTTTTCTCCAAGTCCTTGCGAGAATCAATTCGGACAAGATTTTTACCGCCCCAGCCGTCAAACTCTTCAAACACCTGATCATCAAGATCGATGCGATCAATTAATATAAAAACTTTGGGATTCTTTAGTTCCGGATCGTAGCGAAGTTTCCAGGCGGCAAAAAACATGGTCAGCGTTTTTCCTGATCCTTGCGTGTGCCAAATCAAACCTTTCTTCCGCTCGCCTTCCTTAACGCGAGCCACAATTTTGTTAGTCGCGTAAAACTGCTGGTACCGAGTAATTTTCTTAGTAACGCCGTCTTTCTTTTTTTCAAAAACAATAAAATTTTTAATCAGATCAAGCAGCTGATTTTTATCCAGCAGAAAGAAAAGCGTGGAATCAAGCTCATCTTCAAATTCGCTCTTTTTAGTTTGCGGATCTTCACGCCAGGCAAGAAAGTACTGTTTTGCGGCATAAGTAGCTCCATAGACGGTTTTTAAGCCGTCAGTGGCGATATTCAGACAGTTTGGCAGAAAAAGTTTAGGTGCGACTCTCTCGTAACGTTTTATCTGATCAATGGCATTTTCAAAACTAACACTGCTGGAAGCGGTCGGACTTTTGGCCTCAATATCGCAAATAGGCAAACCATTAACAAAAATCAAAACGTCCGGGCGAATATTTTCAATAGCTCCTTCAAAATAGAACTGGTTAGTAACGACAAATTTATTATTTTCCGGATTATCAAAATCAACAATCTTATAATCGCGAAAAGTTCCAGTGTCAGAATCTTTTAAATTAATGCCATTCCGCATTGCCAACAAAAATGCTTCGTTCGTATCAATCTTTTTGACTTCCCGCACCACGCTTTGCGCCACGGTCTCGTCAACATTATTTATTTTCATCACGGCCGACAAAAGTTGAGAAGTGATAATAAATTCATTCTCAAAAGTGCGGAGTTTAGAAAATTCTTCCGCTGGAGCATATTCGTAGCCGAGCTTTTCTCGGATAAATTTTATAATGTGATATTCAATTGTATATTGTTCGTTAAATTTCATTTTTTTATTATTTTATTCTTTTCTATTAGACGCAAAACTGCGTGTACGGTAGCAAGATAAAAATAAAACATCCAGCTCAGCCAAATCGCACTATCATAATTGGTTTTTTGTTTATCATTGTGATGTCTGATTCCAAAATTATTAGCAATATTGAATAAATCTCCATCATCTTTTTGTGTAACCACTTCTTGCATCTCGCCGCGAAGAAATTCTAAACAATCGGCCAATGCCCTAACAGCTTCACGCCTTTCGTCGAGAGTAGAACCATATCTTCTGAATTTATTTACTGCCTTTGCTATTTTAGATTCTATATTCTCTTGATCATCTGTAGGGACTGCAGCGCCAAACAGAGGTCGAAATTCTTCCTCCATAAGAGCATATATTTCGCCATTACTCCCTAATTCGTACCCCGGCCCATAATCATTGAGTATTTCGTTTATAGCATCCCTATATTCCTGCCTACCTTTCTCTTGGTCAAAATATTTATAATGAAAATGACTATAAAATTGGTGAAAATACGTATCTTTATCTATCGGAGCAGAAACATGATCAAACAAAAATTCAATTAAATCAAAAATGTCTTCTTCTGAATAATTCTCCAAATCTTCACGAATAGGCCAAAGATTGTCTTTACGAATTTTGCGAAGTATATATGCCGATACATTGCCTATTTTCCCAGAGCTTCCGTTACTATCGGGACAATAGTCATCGAGATATTCATCAAAATAGGCTCGCTCAGAAAACTCTTTATAGACACTTAAGAATATTTTTTTGAGTGCAAGAAAGTCCATCTCTGGCTTTTTTTTGCCAGCTCGTTGAGAGTAGTATCGCCTATTTTTTTGAACGCTATTTAAACTCATATTTCCACTCTTTTGATTCCGCTTATCAAATCCTGCATTAACCCTTTTTTAAGCTCAATTAATTTTTCATTAAATTTTTTATTAACAATAATTTTATAATCAACATCAGACAAAATATCAGCGATTTTTTTTTGCTCAAAATAATCTGGAACAGCAATCAATTCTTTATGGACGATGTTTCTATTTAAGGTTGGAACACCTGTACCAGTTCCAAATCTGATTAAATCAAAAGATTGCATCTTGTAATAAACAAACTTCTCATAATTGCCTTGAAAATCTTTTACGTAGAGAGTTGTATTTAATGGCCAAAAATCACTTTCGATATAAAAAACATTGCCAAGCGTTCCGCTTCTGCCGGTAACCACGCCCGGCGCGCCAACCATTGCAATGTCATGACTACTAGTTATTCCATTTGAAGTTACTAGCGGGTATTTTCCAGATGTTCTTTCTTTAGTTGGCAAATCAAATCCTCTTTGCAAAACTGCAAATTCCTCAAATATTTTTACTATCCAACCTTCTGGCACATCTCCAATTTTCGTTTTCTTGAATTTTTTATGTCCAATGCCTTTAGTAAAAAGATTTTGCATTAATCCCTTTTTCAGCTTTTCGGTTTGGGAAATTATTTCATCGGTTTTTCTAATTTCATCATCAACGCTCGTCAAAATTTCCGCAATCATTTTTTGTTCAGCAAAAGAAGGAACAATTAAAGAAAAATTTTCAATGCTCTTCTTTTGAATGTTTGGCAAACCAGAACCAACTCTCAATCTCATTAATTCGTCTTGCCTTGATTTTAATGATTGATATAAAAAACCTTTGACAATGTTTTCTTTAACATTTTTGAGGGCATAACAATGGCCGCCGCACCAGAACCTTTCTTTATTAAAATTTACAAAGCCACAAGAATTCCCGCCCTCACTAATTGTAATTGTATCGGATTCCACGTTCCAATTGTCTGTATAGCCGGATGGGCTAATGCCACCGTTAAGCGCCGGGTATTTGCCAATACCAAAATCGGTCAGCTCTATTCTGTTTAACTGCTCACCCTTTTTTACGGTCGCCAAGTCAGCAAGTTTTATTGCTTGCCATCCTCTTGGAATTGACATTTCTTCATTCTTCATTTTTTTTATCTGTAGCAATTTCTTGCTGAATTTGTTGTAATTGTTTTTTAACCGCAGCATCTTTTTCTTGTTTTTTCGCTTCCTCAATTTTTTGATCCAAAATTAACTCAATCGTTAATTTAATCGGCGAAAAATATCGCAGACACTCATCCTCGGTAAGTTCATGCACGCCTTTACTTAAAACAGAGTACACACCCTTCATTTCCACAAGCTGGCTCGGAAGAAATTCTTTTAAAGTTTCCACCCTATCCATCATCCGTTGTTTTTTAAAGTCCTCCTCTGAGACAGCTATTGCCTTAGCATTGTTTTCATACGCCTCAAAAATCAATTTTTCAAAAATTCTTCTCAGATAAACAAAGGAACCCGCACCAGCGCCATGAGAAACAAGTCCGATTGCTTTTTTAAAATTCTTTAGATCTTCCTTTGGCAAAACTTTATCATACTTTTTACCAATTTCAGCAAATTGAATGTCGGCCAAGGACGGATACTGACCAAGCTTGACCACGACTTCGTCATTGTCAAATACAAAAAATCTTAAAACATCATCATCCTTCCTCTTACACGTTAGAGTTATTCGATAAACGTCAGGAAACGCGGAATCGTACTGCCCATTCACTTCACTAGAATAAATTTTATAAGTCGTATCAATCCCGTTTTTAGCACTATAAGCATCCACATCACCATTATGTATATCTTTCTCAAAATCAGACTTACTGATTGACTCGTATAGCGGAGTTTCAAAATAAAATTCATGGCTACTAATTTTTGGCTTTACTTCTTCATTTTGGTTACTCATATGTTTAATATTTAAATCATTTAAAAAATATTTCGCCTTTATGGACAAAATGGCTATGGACAACCAATTTGACATTATCATTTAAATAGTATATAGTAGGCTCATACCTGCCCGAGGTTAATTCGGGATTACTCTTCACAAAAGCCTGGCCTAGCCAGGTTTTTGTTTTTTTACAATCTTAACTATATGCTTTTTAATGTTCTGAGCGTTAACCACTAAATCGGCAGTTTCCCTTAATTTAGTAGTAATATATCCGCCCTTTACAATAATAACCTTCTTCCCTTTTTTCCTTAAAAAATTATTCAAATAGACAAAGTCGGCATCACCGGAAAAAATACAAAATGTGTCATAATGCTCTATCATTTTAATAGCGTCCACGGAAATTTCAACGTCAAAATTGCATTTTCTAATTTCTATATATTTTTCACCCTCTTCATTCGTGAAAATTCCCTTAACACCTTCTAGCTCATCCAGCCCAAGAGCGTGTTTAATCTTTTGTACGTCTTTGGTCATCACACACCGTTTCCCGAATATTTTTCTGATTACGTAAGTAAAACTTAAAGAACCGATATTCTTTGGATCTTCGCCGTAATATATTCTGGTTTTATCACTGAAAACATCGGCAAATGATTTTAATTTTTCAAGATCTATTGCCAACTTCTCGTCACCGGCAAGCAGTTTGTTATTCCAATCCTGATTATCTTTTTCAAACCATTTATTTACATTAGAAAAATCTACAAAAGAAAAAATTCTTCCGTAATCATCGGAAATCCCCAGGTCGGTCCGAATAAATTGATTTTTAAATTCTTCTAAATCCATATTAATATTTCAATTCTTTTAAAAACCCCGAAACTTTTTCATCAATCTCTCCGCGTTCTTTCTCCAAAGATTCTAATTCTTTCCAAACCGCTTTTACGTCAACTACCTCCTCCTGCTCGGACGAGTCAATATACTGGCTGATGTTTAAATTGTATTCTTTCTCGGCAATTTCTTTTATATCAACCACGCGGGCATATTTTTCGATATCAGAATAATTATCGTATGCCTTTATGATTTTATTAATGTCCTGCGGACGCAAAGCATTTTGGTTTTTACCTTCAACAAAATCTTTTTCAGCATCAATAATCAAAACTTTATTTTTCTTATTTTCCGGCTTATTTTTATTAAGGATTAAAATCGCAACCGGAATACCAACTCCATAAAATAATTTTGATGGCATTGCAATAACGGCCTCAAGAAGATCATTCTTTAAAATCTGCTCGCGAATACGGCCTTCAGCATTGCCGCGAAATAAAACTCCGTGCGGAAGAACAACCCCCGCTCGGCCATTCACATTCATTGATTTAATGATATGCAAAACAAAAGCGTAATCGGCATTTTTCTCCGGCGGCATATCATAACCTTCAAGACGTCCATATTTATTAGTCCGAAAAAGCTCTGCTTCCCAGTCCTTAATAGAATAAGGGGGGTTTGCGACCGTGATGTCATAGGTTTGCAAACCACCTTGCTGATTCAAAAATTGCGGATTAGCCAATGTATCGCCACGGCGAATATCAGCGCTGTCTAGGCCATGCAAAAACATATTAATTCTCGCAATCGCAAAGGTGCTTAATTCTTGTTCTTGGCCGTAAAGATAAAGAGTTTTAGCGATTTTCTCGCCTGATTTTTGCTTAAGATAATCGTAGGCTTCAAGTAAAAAACCACCTGAACCAACGGTCGGATCATAGATATGATCTTTTTGGTGCGGTTTAAGAATACCAAGGATAACTTTTTCAACTTCGCGAGGAGTGTAAAAAGATCCGCCTTTTTTACCGGCATCGGCGGCGAATTGCTTAATCAGATATTCATAAGCATCACCCAATAGATCGGAACTAATATAGGTATTGCCAAAATTGTATTGAGAAAAATGATTTATTAACCGCTGAAGCGTTTCATTTGAAAAACGATCCTTGTTCGCAAAATCCAAGTCATCAAAAATTTTATCCAATTTCGGACTATTGGCATTAGTTAGTTTGTCAAAAATATCATTCAACTTTTGTCCAATATTTTCCGCCTGCTCAGTAATAACTTCCCACTTACAATCTTTTGGAACCTGAAAACGATGATTATAGTCAGCACCCGCAATCGTCTTTTCGTTATATTCTTTCATTACTGATTCGTATTCCTCGTCCCAGACATCGCTCATCCGTTTATAAAACAAAAGCCCGAAGATATATTTTTTATAATCTGAGCTGTCTATTTTGCCGCGAAGAATATCGGCGCTCTTCCAAAGGAACGCTTCAAGCTGCGGCAGAGTAAGCTTACTGCCCATTTTATCCACGATCGCCTGAATATCTTG
>Ga0224524_1000664_pt1 | contig 12263 bp, 3 predicted proteins | sample CFST75metaG_FD_179895 | JGI IMG/M metagenome (GOLD analysis project Ga0224524, IMG submission 179895) | Peat soil microbial communities from Stordalen Mire, Sweden - C.F.S.T75 | ecosystem: Environmental > Terrestrial > Soil > Wetlands > Peat | place: Sweden: Norrbotten County, Stordalen Mire... | reverse complement strand
GGTGTTTGCATCGGTATAGTTAAGGCTTATCGTTTGAGGTCCGGGTGTATTCCAGGTAACAGTAACAGTATTACTGGCTGGTCCACCACCGGAAGTGATGGCTCCACCCGCTGAAACGGTCCACAGGTAGTTCGTCATCCCTGGTTGCGTATCGTAAACCACCCCGGAAGTTCCTGCACAAAGTACTGCGGTACCTGAAATTACCGGTGTCGGCAAGCCATGTACCATAACATTCAGGACGGTTGGTGAGGTTGCCGTACAGCCGGTTCCGACCACATAATTCACGCTGACACTCTGGGCGCCCAAAGTACTCCATGCAACTGTAACGAAAGCATCGGTGGGACCGCCACCGGCAGTGATCGAACCTCCTGCCGAAACGGTCCAGGAATAATTGTTCATTCCTGTATCGGAAGTATATGTGGTGATAGATCCTGTACAGACATTGGAAAGACCGTTGAGACTGGGAATCGGCAGGGTAATCACGGTGACATTGAAGGTAGAAGGTGTGGTAGCAGTGCATCCGTTGGCATCGGTATAATTGAGTGTAATGGTTTTTACGCCATTTGAGGTCCAGTTGATATCAACGCTGTTGGTTCCTAAGCCGGAGACAATTGTTCCACCTGCAGAAACGGTCCATAGATAACCTGACATCCCGGAAGCGGTAGGGTAAGTTCCGGTTGAATTGAGGCACATTCCAATAGCTCCGGAAATCACCGGAACGGGAAGATCGTTAACTGTTACCGGGTAAATGGTGGGCGCGAGGGCTGTGCAGGTGTTTGCATCGGTATAGTTGAGGCTTATCGTTTGAGGTCCGGGTGTATTCCAGGTAACAGTAACAGTATTACTGGCCGGTCCACCACCGGAAGTGATGGCTCCACCCGCTGAAACGGTCCACAGGTAGTTCGTCATCCCGGGTTGCGCATCGTAAACCACCCCGGAAGTTCCTGCACAAAGTACGGCGGTACCTGAAATTACCGGTGTCGGCAAGTCATGAACCATAACATTCAGGACGGTTGGTGAGGCCGCCGTACAGCCGGTTCCGACCACATAATTCACGCTGACACTCTGGGTGCCCAAAGTGCTCCATGCAACCGTAACGGAAGCGTCGGCGACACCGCCTCCGGCGGTGATCGTACCTCCTGCAGAAACGGTCCAGGAATAATTGCTCATTCCTATATCGGAAGTATATGGGGCGGTAGATCCTGTACAGACATTGAAAAGACCGTTGAGACTGGGAATCGGCAGGGTATTAACAGTGACAGTATAGGTAGAAGGTACGGTAGCAGTGCATCCGTTGGCATCGGTATAATTGAGTGTAATGATTTTTACGCCATTTGAGGTCCAGTTGATATCAACGCTGTTTGTTCCTAAGCCGGAGACAATAGTTCCACCTGTAGAAACGGTCCATAGATAACCAGACATCCCGGAGGCGGTAGAGTAAGTCCCGGTTGAATTGAGGCACATGCCTGCAGGGCCTGATATCACAGGAACGGGAAGAGCGTTAACCGTGACCGGGTAAATGGTAGGTGCGAGGGCTGTGCAGGTGTTTGCATCGGTATAGTTAAGGCTTATCGTTTGAGGTCCGGGTGTATTCCAGGTAACAGTAACAGTATTACTGGCTGGTCCACCACCGGAAGTGATAGCTCCACCCGCCGAAACGGTCCAGGAATAATTGTTCATTCCTATATCGGAAGTATATGTGATGGTAGATCCTGTACAGACATTGGAAAGACCGTTGAGACTGGGTATCGGCAGGGTATTAACAGTGACAGTATAGGTAGAAGGTACGGTAGCAGTACATCCGTTGGCATCGGTATAATTGAGTGTAATGGTTTTTACGCCATTTGAGGTCCAGTTGATATCAACGCTGTTGGTTCCTAAGCCGGAGACAATGGTTCCACCTGTAGAAACGGTCCATAGATAACCTGACATCCCGGAAGCGGTAGAGTAAGTCCCGGTTGAATTGAGGCACATGCCTGCAAGGCCTGATATCACCGGAACGGGAAGAACGTTAACTATGACCGGGTAAATGGTGGGTGCGAGGGCTGTGCAGGTGTTTGCATCGGTATAGTTAAGGCTTACCGTTTGAGGTCCGGGTGTATTCCAGGTAACTGTAATTGAATTTGTTCCCAGGCCGGCCGTGATCGTTCCACCGCCGGAAACGGTCCAGGTATACCCGGTCATCCCCGACAGGGTAGAATATACAACACCTGTTGAACCCACACAAACGCTGGCATTGCCGGTAATCACCGGCATGGGTGACGGAAATACTGTTAAAGTGAAATCCCGTGGCGAACTGGTGCAGCCATTCAGGCTTGATATGATATGGTAAACAACCGTTCCGGAACTGCTGTTTGTCAGGTTCAGCACATCGCTGATGAAGTTAGAGCCATTCTGGCCCGGGGGACACGCAACAATGTTGGGAGAACAGGTCGGCACAGGGCTGGTCCAACTGAAAGTCGTGCTGGCAGGAACAGAGGTGAGGTTGATGTTTGTGCCAACTCCTGCGCAGATGGTATTGGGTGAAGGCGGGGTTAACACCGGAACAAGATTGATGGTGACGGGAAGCGATGAAGTTGGCCCCGGTGAAAGGCAATTGGAATTGGTCCCGTAAACCTGCAGGCTGCCGGAAGTGGCATTCAGCGCAAAATCCACTGTGACAAAGTAATCAGATGGATTAGTCTGGTGAATGGTGGCGCCGGTACCGGTATAACTCCAGTGATAAACTTCGGTATTGGAATCAGTATTGACTGAAAACAAATGGCCGTTGGTTCCTGCACAAAGTGTCGGAGGTATTTGTACAAAAGTGAGTGTTTGAGGACCATGGATCTCCACAATAGTAGCAGGTGCTGTAGTAGTTGAAACATTATACCACCATGAATTGATCGTTTCCAGGTCACCCCAGTTATTATTCCAGGTATGACATCCCGGAGGACTCAGACATCCTCCAAAATTTGTCGTTCCATTAGGAATATTCGAGTCATCCCAGAATATGAGAGGAATTGTACCACTTGGTCTTACAAGCCCGATTGTAAAACCAAATACGTTGAACTCAACGTCGTACAGAGGCAAATTTGTCAAACCATTAACATATTTCACAGTAAAAGTAACCAGGATATTATTGGGTACATTCACTCCGGAACCATCCTTACCATCCCAGGTTAGTAGATTTTCTCCTGTCACCACATTCATAGTCAGAATTCGTGGAGTGTATGACCCGCCAAAGGTGAGGTCGATTTCCGCATTTCCTGTTTTATTCACTGTAACGTGAAAAACGATGTTCCCATTATTGCAATTCCCCTGACCCCAGGGTAGGGGCGGAACAATCTGACCCAGGGTTGTTGCAGATGGATAAAGCAATAAATCCGGAGGATTTAAGAAAACAGGGTACTCAGGGACAAAGGCCATCTCATTTTGCAAGGATTTACAGTCATTAGCGAAATTACCAGTGTTTGCACATCCCCATTGATTACAAAACTGTACCCAGATACCACCCCGCAAATCCTGGAAAGCAGCTGATGTTACAATACTATCGACTGAATAGACATAATTTGTTCCATAATAACCGTAACCGGGATTTCCAATAAGAGCTGTTTGCTGGAATTGCCATGCTTTGCTGTAAAGCCTGCCCGGTTTAACCTGTAGGGCAACAGAATCATAAACGGTTATATCAATCAGATTTATTGAAAATCCACCTGTTACATTGGCGTTCGAACTATTCTTCCGCATGAATTCAATATAAAAAATTCCCGGTGTAACTGGATGCCAGTCAAATGCAGTATATCCGATTCCGCCATAAATTTGGGCTGGACCAACATCCGCTTTTCCGATGTCGGCAATATACCCGGTTCCTGAAGTTGGAACATTTGTTTCAGGATATACTAAATTACCTGCGAGATCTTTTATCCGGAAAACAACATGGTTATTATTACCAACATCAGTATATTGCTGAAACCCCAGGTAAACGATCTCATGCGCATTTGTTGTACTAAAACAGAGCCGATCTTCTGCATCACAATCATATAAAGCGAAAGGTGTTCTATTATTACCCTGGCCACCACTACAATGGTCTACATTATCATTGCAGATGTAAAAATTTATCTGATGGCCGTTGACCCAGATCTCTTTCGATCCTTCTGCTTTTGCAGAATTTTGAAATGAGAATAGTCCTGAAAAGAGGAGTAACAGAACGAAAAATACGCGTATCATGTAGGAAAGAGTACAAATGTTCTCAAACGGAATTTTTTAACGGATAAAGGTACAAAAGAATTTTATGCGAATTATATCGGGTCCTTTTCATACAGTCTTTTCTTTTTACTTCATTTACAAGCAGATAAATGAAGTCACAAAAAAAATCTTCTCCGATTCAGGGGAAAGGATATTCGCAATACGGGATAGACAAAAATCTGTAAAAAGGTTGTTTGAGGAAGATAAAAAAAGTATTGGGCAGGATGAGTTAGTCCTTGATGCACCGTAAATTGAAAGCATGTGTCCGGCTGCTGGGATAATATGATACACTGGGATTAAACGTGTTCATCCCATGTGCCCAGGCTTTATCGTTACCTTCTTTTGTTGATGACCAGAACATCACGGCGAAATTGCTGAAGTTCCAGTTTGCATTGTTGAACCGGGTGCCGCTCAGAAAGGCGTTGAACCCTGAATAACCTGTATACTTCAAAGGAGATCCTGCAAAGCCGTTGCTGATATAAAAATTAAATAACGTGTTCCATTCATTCTCGGTTGGCACATGCCATCCGGGAGGACAGAAACCCTGCGTTGCAGCGGCATTATCATATTGCATCAGCTCATCCCATTGGTATAGTCCGCCATAAGAAGTACAATTCGCCAGGTTGTCGCTGAAGCAGTATTTTTCGGAAATACAATTGTCGCGCTGCATCTGGGTAGAGGCGATGAAAGTTCCGTAGTCCAGGTTCTCTGCCATCCAGCATTGGGTGCCTATTTTCACCGTCGGGTATTGCATGTTATCCCGTATGTCGGTCATGGTATTCTCACACAGAAACACTGGAGGGTTGATAACGGAGATCACCTGTGTAGCATTTGCAACACATCCCCAGGTATTGGAATAAGAATAAGTGATGGTTTGATTTCCCATTCCGGCAATGGAAGGATAGAAGATCCCTATGTTCACTCCAGCTCCCGAATAGGTGCCTCCAAGGGGCAAACCTCCCTTGAGTTTGAAGGGCTGTGCTGCCGTGGTGGTGATCACATCGTTACAAATGGTGTATGTAACACTGGGCAAGGGGTTCACCGTGACAACCACTGAATTCGGCGTTCCAGGGCAATTGTTGAATGATGGAGAAATGGAATAGGTTACTGTTCCGGGTCCTGTTCCGATGTTGGTCAGGGCCTGGGCAATGGAAGAGGTGACCCCGGGCCCAAAACCGCTTATATTCCCTGAACTTCCAATGCCGGTCCAGGTAAATGTGGCACCGGCAACATGGGATAAAATAGATATGCTGCTTGTTCCTCCTGAACAGAAAGTCTGCCCGTTCGGATTAAAATAAGCATCGGACACCGGGTCAACGGTAACGATATAATGTGCTACCGAACCGTCGCAACCGTTCAGGCTTGGCGTCACGGAATAATCGACGGTTTCAGTATTAAATCCTGAATTGATCAGTGTTTGTGAAATAACCGGTCCTCCTGAATTGCTTTGTCCCTGGACATTTCCTGAGCTTCCTGTAGCCGTCCAGGTGAAGGTAGTCAGTGGAAGTGAGGCGAGCAATGAAATGTTGGTGGTAACACTGGAACAAATCGTGGAATTTGCAGCGTTCGTCACCGATGGCATGGGTTTCACATTGACATTCAGCACCGTTGGACTGGCTGAAGTGCAGCCTGTCCCCATGGTAAAATTCACACTTACGGTTTGTGCCCCGGCGGTATTCCAGGTAACGGTTACCGTATTATCCGAAGGGCCTCCTCCTGCTGTAATTGTGCCACCGGCGGATATAAGCCACAGGTAATTGTTCATTCCCGCATCGGTTGTATAGGTTGTGGAATTACCTGAACAGATCATATTAAGTCCGTTTAATGCCGGAACTGGCAAGATGTTTACGCTGACGGTATAGGTGGATGGTGAAGGTGCAGTACATCCGTTAGCATCATTGTAGTTGACCGTAATGGTTTTTGTACCGGTGGTACTCCAGAGAATATTGACGCTGTTGGTACTGGACCCGGAGGTGATGATTCCTCCTGCAGAAACGGTCCAAACGTAATTTGTCATGCTTGCTTCGGTATAATAGGTTCCGGTGCTGTTCAGGCAAACTGAAGCCGGCCCTGTAACTGAAGGAACAGGCAAAGGATTAACGGTAAGAGGATAAATGGTCGGGGCTAAGGCTGTACAGCCGTTCACATCATTGAAATTGACGGACACCGTCTGAGGTCCGGGTGTATTCCATGTAACGGTAACAGTATTACTGGCTGGTCCACCACCGGAAGTGATGGCCCCACCTGCTGAAACGACCCATACGTAATTCGTCATCCCGGACTGAGCACCGTAAACCACCCCGGAAGTTCCAGCACAAAGTACAGCAGTACCTGAAATAGCGGGTGTGGGCAAGTCATGAACCGTAACATTCAGAACGGTTGGTGTGGCTGCCGTACAAACGGTTCCGTTCACATAATTCACACTGACACTTTGCCCGCCCAAGGTGCTCCATAAAACCGTGACGGAAGCATCGGTAGGACCGCCACCGGCAGTGATCGAACCTCCTACCGAAACGGTCCAGGAATAATTGTTCATTCCTATATCGGAAGTATATGTGGTAGTAGATCCTGTACATACACTGGAAAGCCCGTTGAGACTGGGAATTGGCAAGGTATTGATGCTGACATTATAAGAGGAGGGTGAAACAGCAGTACATCCATTGACATCCGTATAATTGAGTGTAATGGTCTGTAACCCGTTTGCAGTCCAGAGAATCGTGATGCTGCTTGTTCCGTCACCGGATGCAATCGTACCGCCGGAAGAAACCGCCCATATGTAGCCGGTCATTCCTTCTTCCGTCGTATAAGTTCCGGTCGTGTTCAGACACATGCCTGCAGGGCCTGATATCACAGGAAAGGGAAGAGCATTAACCGTGACTGGGTAAATGGTGGGCGCAAGGGCTGTGCAGGTGTTTGCATCGGTATAGTTGAGGCTTACCGTTTGAGGTCCGGGTGTATTCCAGGTAACAGTAGCCGTATTATCCGTTATTGACCCGCCTGAGGTGATGGTTCCTCCTGCAGAAACATTCCACAGGTAATTGGTCATTCCCGGTAGGGTGGTATAAATATTTCCTGTAGATCCGGCACAAGCTGTCAACGGGCCGCCAATTGAAGGAACCGGCAAAGGGTTAACTGTAACTGTAAAAGGAGTAGCGCTGGCTGCAGTACAAAGTGTGTTTGGGTCGGAATAATTAACGCTAATGGAATATACGCCGATGGTGTTCCAGGTAAGGGTGACGCTGTTATCATTGTTGGTTCCACCTGCTGTAATAGTCGCCTGCGGAGGAATGGTCCAGATATAATTTAATTTGTTAGGTTGAGTCGTATACACTTTACCCGGAATATTAAGACATACTGAATTTTCGCTAGTGGTAAAGGAGGGAGTTGGCAGTGGATAAACTGTAACCGAATCAGTGGTCGTATTTGGACAACTATCCGAGGAATAGGCCGTTAGAGACACAAGATAAGTGCCTGCAGCAGTATAAATATGAATAGGATTTTTTTCATGCTGAATAGGGCTGGAATCACCAAAGTTCCAGTCCCAGCCAGTAATCTGGTTCTGATTGGAAGTACTCTGGTCATTAAATTGCATTCCCTGACCCACACATGCACTGCCATGTGTAAAACCAGCAGTAACACTAGTAAAAGCGATGATCTGTTGAACATTTTGAACCTGGCAGCCATTTAAGGCAGTCACGGTCAAAGTAAAGACATTTCCTGTGACTGCTCCCTGTGCTGCAGTTATAGTGATGGGATTACCAGTATAAGTAGGGGGATTTGGGGGGCATGTTGGGCAATAAGGTCCTTGCCACTGATATTGAGTAAAACCAGGAGGGCCGGTCAAGGTTATCGATCCCGATCCTTCACATCCAGAATTCTGAATAGTCATCGAACCGCAGTAAGCAGAAATATAGGCATAACCTGTATGAGCTGTAAAAGCGCATCCATGAATAGTAAATACCACATCAAGAAGTTGTCCCGCAGTCACTCCGGATAATGCATTAAAATCAAGCCCGATTGTACTCCAATCTTTCCAATAAAAGTTAAGAGGTGATCCTGTCTCATTCCAATTTGTAATACCGTCTCCTGGCCAAAGATCATAAAAGCCACAAACAGGATCAATTGTATCTCCGGTAATGTGATCTAAAATTACAAAGGTAAACCTGGGTCTCCTGTTGGCTGTATTATGCGTTGGATCCTGGATATTAGCTAAAACAACCGCACACCTGTATATGAAGAAGCTATTATTAGGATCATAAACGATCTGATAGGTTAATTGATCAACATAACCCCCTGCATTAGAATTACTACAAACCCGGTTTCCAAGCAGTGCAGAATGAACATCTCCCGGAAAAACCCTTCTTAATGTGCTGATACAAGGATCAAATTGTCCCGAATCTTGGATACTAAAATGCCCCCCGGTTGGTGTGTTATACCATGGTTGACCAGAATTATTACAGGGAGGATTGAAAGGAACATAATTTCCGGTACAGCGTGTCGATGTACGAAGTGTATCAGCACACCACTTTCCGGAACATCCTGACCAATTGGTAAACGTTCCCAGTGAAAAATCGGAATTTTGACATGCAGTGGATGGTAATGTCGGACTATCAGATTCTCCATTAATTGGGATAAGCGATTTGCTATGTTCCGGAGGTGGCGATTGAGAACATGCTGTGTCTTGTGCCTTAACATTACTGGCGTAACAGAAGAAAAAGAGAATTACGAAGATGATATAGTATACAGGGAGCCGGAAGCCCATACTGTAAATTTTTTTCATTTTAACTGTTTTGGTTTATATCATCATAATAAGGGAATAAAATTACATAAATTTCATGATCGACAAACTGTAATCTTTTTAGACACTGCAAAGAAGTAAAACGTTGCCCGGTGTTGATAAATATTTTGATACGCTGGCGTTGATATCGTTCAAGCCATGTCGGAAAGTTTACTGTGTTTGCAGGCTCCGAAATCGTTACATTTGCACTCTGGTTGAAAGATGTAAGGTGAATGAAGATTGGCTGATCGCTATGCCCGGAAGCCAATTCGGGGGCAGTAAACCAGAAATCAGTATTGGTTCGCCCCGAAAACAACATGGGAAGAAGAAACAGAAAGATCAGAAAGTATAATTGTTTCAAATCTGGTCGAATATATAGATTTCTGTAAAATTACAAAAAATCTGTAACTAAGAATTGGTTATGACACGTTTTCGGATTGAAAATGATCTGATTGGAAGCAGGAATATCCCGGAAAATGCGTTGTATGGCATTCATGCCTTGCGGGCACGGGAGAATTTTCCCAACGAAACAGAGTTTCCTGTGGAATGGTATAAATCTGTCGGACTGGTAAAACAGGCCTGCTATGAAACCTGCCTTGAATATTCGAACGCAGTCGCAGCAAAATATCCCGGGAAGGAACTTCCCTTTCGTATGATTTCAAATGATATCCTATTTGTCCTGGTTGAAACGGCAAAGGAAATTTCGGAGGGAAAACATTTTAATCAGTTCATTGTGCCTGCAATTTCCGGAGGCGCCGGCACCAGCATCAACATGAACATCAATGAGATCATCGCCAATGCGGCCTTGCTTAAACTCGGCAATAAGCCGGGAAGTTATCACCTCATCGATCCTGTGGAACATGCCAATGTTTTTCAGTCGACCAATGATGTGATCCCAACAGCTTTAAAGATCGCAGTGATGAAATTACTGTCGGACCTCGAGACTGCAATAAATGAAGTGAGGGGAAAAGTTGAAGAGCAGGAGAATGCCCACCGCAATAACCTGAGGATCGGTTATACCCAGATGCAGGAAGCCGTTCCTTCCTCCTTTGGAAAATTATTCAGTACATACAGTGAAGCGTTGTCACGTGATTGGTGGCGCGTTTCCAAATGTTTTGAACGCATCAAACTTGTCAACCTCGGAGGCGGGGCAATCGGCACCGGACTCGCCATTCCCCGGTTTTTCATCATGGAAGCCATCGGTCATCTTCAGAAATTGACAGGATTGCCGGTTGCACGCAGTGAAAACATGGCAGATGCGACTTCCAGCCTGGATTCCTACGTTGAAATTCATGCAACCCTTAAAGCACATGCTGTTAATCTCGAGAAAATGGTTTCCGATCTGCGTTTATTGGCTTCCGACTTTGCCGGTAACAAAGAGATAGACCTGCCACAGAAACAAGCAGGCAGTTCCATTATGCCCGGCAAGATCAACCCGGTAATTCCCGAATTCGTGATCAGCGCTGTTCACCGTATCTATGCCAACGATCAACTGATAACTTCACTTTGCGCGCAGGGATGCCTGGAACTGAATGCCTATCTTCCGGTCATCGGATGTTCCCTGATTGAAAGTCTGAAACTGCTTATTGCCGCCGACCGGACCCTTAAAACAAATCTTTTCGAAGGAATAAAGATCAACACAACAACCGGAGAAGAAAAACTATACAGGAGTCCTGCTATAACCACGGCGCTGGTACCGTTTATCGGTTACAACAAGGCTTCGGAACTGGCAAAAACCATGAAGTCAAAAGGAATGGATATTTTTACTGCAAATGAAGAACTGAAAATGATCAGCAATAAAAAACTGAAGACCCTTCTGAAGCCGGAGAACCTTCTGAAGCTTGGGTACTCTTTGGAGGAACTCATTACTCATTGAAAATAATTCTATGATAAAAGGTCGAGATTTAAAACCGCATATTGGAATTTTTGGACGAAGGAACAATGGAAAGAGTTCCCTGATCAATGCTTTTACCGGGCAGGATACCGCTATCGTTTCGGATGTTGCCGGAACAACGACAGATCCTGTAAGGAAATCCATTGAGATAGCAGGGATCGGTCCTGCCGTGGTGATCGATACTGCCGGCATTGATGACAGCGGGGAACTCGGACAAAAACGCATACTCCGGTCCAGGGACATGCTGAAACTCATCGATCTCGCTATTCTTGTGGTCGCTGAAAATCTTTTTGATGAACCCGAAAAGGGCCTTATCGCTGATTTCCGGAAAAACGATTTACCATTCCTTATCATTCACAACAAATCCGATCTACAACCTGCAGAAAAAGACCTCCTGAAAGTGATCCATGACCGCTATTCGGTGCCGGTGATCGAGTTTAGTGCAAAGTATCCCACGAATCTTGAAGAAGTGATCCGGGCCGTGCAGGAAGCTATACCCGAATCAGCCTACCGGAAAAAACCACTGGTGGGCGACCTGATTTCTTATGGGGATGTTGTACTCCTGATCACGCCGATCGATATTGAAGCCCCCGAGGGAAGAATGATCCTGCCCCAGGTACAGGTGATCAGGGATGTATTGGATCATGACGGAGTGGTTGTCATTTGCAAAGAACGGGAAGTAGATGCCTATCTCCGGAAAATGAATCCCAAGCCTGCCCTGGTGATTACCGACAGTCAGGTGTTTCCCAAAGCCGATGCCGCTGTTCCACGGAATATACCGCTGACCAGCTTTAGTATTGTACTTGCCAGGCAGAAAGGGGATTTTGATAATTATATTAAAGGAACACCTTTTATTTCAAAACTGAAAGACGGGGATCGTATTCTCATCCTGGAATCCTGTTCCCATCATGTTTCCTGCGACGATATCGGACGGATTAAAATTCCCCGCTGGTTGAACAGTTTTACCGGCAAGAAACTGGAGTTTACCGTCATAGCCGGGCTCGACCGGATCCCGGGAGAGATGAGAGAATATGCCATGGTGATCCAATGCGGGAGTTGTATGATCACCCGCAAACAGCTGATTAGCCGCCTTAAACCTGCTATTGATGCCGGGATTCCGGTAACAAATTATGGAATGGCCATCGCCTATGTCCACGGCATTTACAATCGTGCAATCGAACCATTTAATGTTACAATTAAAGAGGGGAAGGTTGACTATTTGTAAATAGCGAAATAGAGAAATAGATCGTATGTTTGAAAAAGCATAGATCTTCTAATTTTGACTAAGTAAAAAACAACCTGATTGTTTAACTTAATCTGAAGATCTATGCAAACACAAAGTAAACGAATTGATTTTAGTGGACA
>Ga0224524_1000660_pt1 | contig 12344 bp, 8 predicted proteins | sample CFST75metaG_FD_179895 | JGI IMG/M metagenome (GOLD analysis project Ga0224524, IMG submission 179895) | Peat soil microbial communities from Stordalen Mire, Sweden - C.F.S.T75 | ecosystem: Environmental > Terrestrial > Soil > Wetlands > Peat | place: Sweden: Norrbotten County, Stordalen Mire... | reverse complement strand
GAAGTTCGTTATCGAACCCGCTGGCTTATCTTACCAGCAAGGTATTTCCGGAAGATTCAATGAAAATACACGAGAACCATAAAACGTTTTTTCACAAAAATATTTACCTGAAAAAAGAAAACTTCTCAGATGTCAGCACCAAGGATTTTTCAGGCAGCAAGGGCGATACAGCAATAATAGCATCTTTCAGCCCTTCAGCTATTAAAATAACTGTGTCCTCGAAAGCACCGCAAATACTGGCATTGCAGCAATATTTTTATACCGGCTGGACAGTGACAATAAATGAAAAAGATTCACAAATAATGCAATTCAATAAAGGGTTGATGTGCGTTGAAATTCCTAAAGGAGTGAGCACTGTGATTTTTAAATATTATAATTCAGGAATAGTCTACATGGCTATATTATCTTTAGCATGCCTTCTTATATTTTTTATTTTCCTTATAGTAAATAGAAAAACTATTTAAGGTTCCGACTTTGCGGAATAATATAAAATGCCTTATTCCATGCTTTGTTATACTTTTCCCAATTCCATCCATCCGATTTCAGCCAGCACTGCTCCACATAAAAAAACTGCGCCCATCTGAAACTTGTATAAGCTAAAGCCAGCAGTAAAAAAGACACTGTTATCAATGCGAATTTTCTCTTAAATACAAGTGTTTGTTGAAACAAATATGCAATGGGAATTACGAATAATGGATAATATTCGATATAGGCACGGTGGCCAAAACTGCACATAAAAGAATATGTCCACCAGCTCGCATTGGCATATGTAATCAATAAAAATAAAATCAATATAGCAAGTGACTGTCCACTTCCTTTAATCAGTGAATAGATAAGTCCGATAATAAACAGGAAAAATACGGGTGAATAAATCAGCCATCCGTTTTCAACACCAAACAGCACTTCGCCAATTTTTGGCTGATCCCAGTAAATAAATTTTTCAGCTCCTTGTGCGGAATATTCATAAGCATACACAAAATATTTCCCGACAATTGCATGCCAGTATAACATTTGGGGAATAAATACAACGAAAACAGAAAACAGTATTACTAAAAAATATTTCAGATTACCGAAAATCCATTTTATTCTGCTCCATATAGCAGCGAATGTGTATACATCGTAAAGCAGAAATAGCAACACATAAAAAATATTTGTGGGTCTTATGAGTATGCCTATCCCCAGAGGGATTCCGCAAAATAAAGCATTTATAAAATTTCTTTTTGTAATGAACTTATCGAGCCTGTAAACAAAAAGTACAAGAATAAAAAATGAATAAACATGCGAGTAACCCGGGAGGCAAATCGTGTAGTATAAAAGGTTCGTCCCAAAATAAACAACAAAAACAGCAACAAATGAAGTGATCCTGTAAAACCATTTTCTCAGGATATGATATAATAATACAAGTGCAATATATGTATATGTAACCGCGCCTATCCATATAAAGTTTGCATATGTTGAGGAAAATCCAAGCATCACATTACTTGAAGAATTATTTCCAAAAGCAGTATTGCCGAAAATTTTACAATAAATATGTGCGAGATAAAAGAATGGCGATTGCAGCATTGCAGTACCACAGGTGTATTTATTAAAACTTAGACCATTGGGCAGCGTAACAGCATAAGGCATATTCATGATGTTATTATGATAAAATAGCTGAGGCAGGTACTGGTAATAACCCTCGGCATCACTTAATAATATTATTCCAGGTCTTACAGCAAATACCATGTACAAAATATAATGGATTATAAAAAACAATAATCCCAACAAAAATATTATGAAGAATTTCTTACGAAAGATAGGTTGATGAGATTTCATAATTGAGTCATTTGTGATTTTTTTCTAGTGCTCTAATGTTCATATATCAAAGGATCATTCAAGATTCTTTTCCAATGCATAATTATTATTGTTTTCATTGTATGTTGTCTTTTCAAAAATACATATTTTGTATTTATACCCATTTATTTCAAATTCCACATCGATCTTGAATACTTTCAGGAGTTTAAATTCCTTACTTTCCATAAATTTTTGCAGTGACATACCTCTGTCACCCGGGCCGGCATGGGCATCCCATATCACAATAGAATTTGCTTCTGCTTCCTTTTGTGGAAAAGAAGTTAACTGAAAGAATGTTCTGTTTGTTTCAGATGAAAATGATTATACCCAGATTCGCGTTGAAACATTTGGCAATAATAACAAATTTTCACACTTGAGTAATTTTTTTCCTTCCCTCATACCCCAAAATGTTTAATAAGACGTCCGGCTGAATCGGTTTCTATGGGTAAATGAAATTGGTTAATAGGTTATATGCAAAAACAGCAGCTGGCGAATAATGTGAATTAAACATTAATTTCAGATGACCCTTTTAGATTTTATTAATGTAGGATATAAAAACTTAAAAAAATAAATAGAAGCAAGAAGAGGGATCATCCAAATAATGCGGGATTGGAACCTGTCAAATACAGAGGCGAGGCTCGAAGTAACCACAGCATTTATCATCACTCCGCAAAAAATAATATAGGTAAAGAATTTCATGCTTTTGTCTTGTTTTTTCAAAATGAAAGTCCAAATAATAATCAAAACAGAAACAAACAAAAAAATATTATTTATTAAATTTATATAGTCAAAATTTAATTTTGCCTGCATTTGTTTCGATGATTGAAAATCATTCCTAAATTCTCCACGATTGTAATTTTTAATTACCGCTTGATATTGTGCAGATTCCTTGTTGAAGATATTTGTCAACCCATCACCTGTTTTCCATGTAACAAGCTGCCATAATGAATGAATACCGCAATTGCATAAAAACAGGCTTAGATATTTTGGGGATGAAATTACATCACGGGCAATATCTTTGTAGTCTTTATGCTTCTCCAAGTCCCATCCTCCTGTCTTATTGAAAACACTTTTTGGGTTCCATAAGAAAGAGTCATAACTATTTAAGAGGCTGTCTTTATATTTGCACATCTCGTATGATTTTTCGTCACATTTTTCATTCAGAAAATCCTTCATAAAACCAGTATCCATCAATCTTGCCATGAAAAATATATGACTTGTTGGGCTTAAGACATATTCATTATAATATTTCTTATTCAACCCTTTTAAAATAAAAAATGAGACACAAACCAATACAATAATCATAACAGTTTTCCGGATAAATATTTTAAAATTTCTTCTGTAGGATTTTAGTAAAAGGAACAACAGGATTATCATGAAGACTAATAAAATATAAATTCCAATATTGCTAAGATGTGACAGAATTGAAATTATTATTATCACAGAAAGGAAAAAATAAATCCAAAGATTTTTGTTATTACCATTATAAAACAGGAATATTGACAAAATTATATATGAGGTAAAAATATCTGGCATCAATTGGCTGGCAGTCCACCCCATGCTGCTGAATAAACTTAATATAATAAGTATCGGGAGGTGATATCGAATTGTTTTATTTTCGGCAAACAACGCTTTTATAACGCGGAAAATCAAAATGTTTAATATTACAGCCTGGGCAAAAACTACCAGCCATAATGTGGTTTTCCAGGTGACAGCCCTTACAAAAAATGCATATCCAAGTCCAGACAGATAAGGTATTTTTTCGGCAGACGGTAGTTTTCCGAAAAGCATAGAGGCCTTAATATAAAGGGCACTGTCGGAATAAAACAACGGATACCCATTAAATAATGCCGGTATAATAATAATTAAAGAAGAAAATACGAAATAGGCTGTCAGCAGTATTTTTTTCGAAGAATAATTTTTTTTGATTTTTTGTGGATATAGCTTCAAATTATATTTTATTGAAAATTTGCAAAGCATAAAAAAATCGATTTACATAAGCATCAACCGAAAAAACATATTTGTCTTAAGAATTAAAGTATCGGCAAAAAATCATATTATCATTTCAGGTATTTCCTATTAAAGAGATTAAATTTCAAAATGCACCAGATAGCGCGAAATCCATCTTTCCAACTAATTTTTTTTCCCTCCTCATAGGTGCGTCCGTAATATGAAATACCAACTTCATAAATACGGATTTTTGGAAAACGCGAAATTTTTGCAGTAACTTCAGGTTCAAAGCCAAAACGTTTTTCCTTGAAATATATTTTTTTCAGGTACTCTGCTTTAAAGAGCTTGTAGCAGGTTTCCATATCAGTAAGGTTCAGGTTGGTGAATATGTTGGAAAGGAGAGTAAGCAGTCTGTTTCCAATGGTGTGCCAGAAAAACAGCACTCGGTGCGGATTTCCACCCATAAAACGTGTTCCATATACCACATCGGCAAAGCCATCAAGTATAGGTTTTATAAGTATGTTATATTCATTCGGATCATACTCAAGATCGGCATCCTGAATTATAATGCAATCACCGGTAGCTAAATCAATACCTGTATGAATGGCGGCTCCCTTGCCTTTGTTCACTTCATGTGAACAAAGTTTAATATTAGCGTCCTTATGAACGGAAATATATTTTTCTAATACTGCATTTGTATCGTCTTTCGAACAATCATTTACAATAATCAATTCCTTCTCTATTTCCTTCAGTAATTCAACATTCAGGACCTGATCAAGAATCTGATGAACTGTTCTTTCTTCATTATAGACGGGAATAATTACTGAAAGCTTGTTGAATTGGAACATGAATTTAGACTTATTGTATCAAATTCTAACTAAATACTGAAAGAATGAAAAGTAAAATTATCCTTTATTTACTGGGATCAGATGCTTGTTCATAAAGTTAACGCCGCGGAAAAAACAAAAGCGAAATTACCTTTTAAAAAAAATCATATAACTATTTGCGCTGCATTCATTAAAAACAAATTGTGAATCTCAATTTTATTATTTTAATGAAATGAGTTTAAACATTTCCCATTTGCCGATGTAATCTCTGTCTGCTACCAACTTATATTTTTTATTTTGATCAGCTGATATAAATTTACCCTTGCTTGATTTAAAAGCGACCCTGCCGCTGTCAAGTTTAATTAACGTAATTTTTTCCGCATCGGTGGCTGAGTCTTTACTAGCAAGTAAATAATTACCATTGTCTTCACTTGGTTTAACGAATTTATGGTTAAATGATTTAATGAAAATCGTCTTGTTATCCACATATATCAACTGCCATTTTATAGCAGATGTGTCGCCGTTAGCAATTACAGTATCGCCCTTTTTTTCATTTGCACATAAAAATTTATTATTAAATGCTTTTATCAGAACGGTATTTTCTTCACTTCCCACTTTTACATATTGAATAGTGTCGGGACAATTGCAACCCTGTTCTAAAATGGTAAAAGATACTGCCATTAAGGTAATCAAAAATAAATTTTTCATGTTTTTAATTTTTACTATTGATGATACTTGATTATTTAATGTAAACGTTTGGCTAAAATATATATTTTTGTGAAAAAATCCCTTAAATTTTATCAATATTAATTTTACAGAAGTAATGCTATTCAAAATATAGCTTTATATCTAGCGAAATTAAGCTCGATGCTTAGTACTCTATATAAGTTCAATCATTTTGTTTTAACATATTATTTATCTTTGCCAACCAAAAATCATCTTTTTTACCTGTTTAATTTGCATTCTATGTATTTTATCCTTGACGATTCATTATTGTTATCAATATAATTCCTTATGAAAAATTCTCCCAGCATAATAAAACGTGCTATAAACATTTTGTTTAAAGATAAATCCTGTCACTTAATTCTGTTTTATTTTCTGAGTATATTATCATTGGTATTTTCCCTGGTATTCGCATACGAAAGGATTTACGGTGATGCAGGATATACAATTTTTACGCTGGTCAATTCTGAACACTTTGTGATGATAAGTTCAAGGCCCATAAGCATGGTGGTTGAAATACTTCCGCTGCTGATGGTGAAAATGGGAATTTCAATTGATAAAATCCTTTTGGTATTTTCATTTAATGAATGGTTATGGTATTTTTTATGTGCGCTGATTTTATTTTATTTTTATAAAAAACCAACCTATGCAATTGCGATTTATCTTTTGCATATTTTCAGTTTGCAATGGAACTGGTTCAATCCCGTATCGGAACTTATTATTGCATCACCACTTGTGTTTATTGTTGGTGCCGAACTTCATTTATTATTGCAAAAAGAAGCCTCATACTGGAGATTACTTTTATTAATCACACTTATTCTATTCAGTCATCCGCTATATTCGGTGCTTGTTCCATGGTTTCTGGTGCTTTATTATTTTGCGAACAAAAAAGATATAAAGCAAATAAAATTCTGGACCATCAGCGGTATTATACTTGTGATAATTGTGCTGCATTACTTTTTCCTGAGTGGCTATGATGTAGATTCGGCAACGCATGCGCATGGACCCGGAATTTTTAAATCGCTAAGATTGAAACTGGTATTGAATTATATCAAAGCATTTCCCGGATTGATTTTTTTAGTTGCAATTTCATCTTATACATTGCTTATAGCATCCCGCAAAAAAGAAATATTTCTTTTCGTTTTTACATGTTTAGGCTATTTTTTATTAGTAGTTCATACGTACGGGCAAGACTTCCCCGAAACTTACGAACCTTACGAAAGATACTTATTCCCCATTGCAATTATCATTGTTTTTTACTGGTTTGTTATTTTACAAAAATCCTGGAATATCTTTCTTCTGATTATTGCTGCATATAATATCTTCTTTTTTTTAAGTTATGCAAACAAGGTTCAGACACGTTACAGGGAATTTAATTATATGCTTTCCAATGCACAGCAATGGGATCAAACTAAAATTTATATACGAGCAGAGAATTATTATCCCGGTGTCAACCTTGGTCACGACTGGACGATGCCCAATGAATCAATGATTTTGTCGTCCATGATGAAATCAGGCACCACCAAACAAGTGTGGGTAAAAGAAGCGACATCTGATGATCTGTTGAAACAAATTGGTGAGAACTCAATACTGGCAAGCCCTTTCTATGTTTTTAGCAACAACGAAGTTAATACGCATTATTTTTTGGTAAAAAAAGGTTTACCTGTTTGTGCTAATACTGATTCTATTCAAAGCACTAAACCTGATTCGTTTTTTAATAATATTTCTATTGAGCCTTTATCACCATATGTTGCACATAAAAATTCCGAAATTCTTATACCTGTTAAAATAACTAACAGAAATGGATCGCCATTATATTCCGGGATTCGGTTGGAACAAATTTATATTTCTTACCATTGGGAAAAAGACGGAACTATTGTTACATGGGATGGATTAAGAACACCGATAGCAATGGACGTAAAACGAACCAGCACTCAATTGATAAGAATTAAGACACCTGAGAATTCAGGAGTGTATTATTTAATAACAGATCTGATATTTGAAGGAAAAAAGTGGACCAATCTCAGCGGAAAATATTATTATAATATTGATTAAAAGAAATATTTTTTGCCTTTATTAGTTTTCCTTACATGCTTAAAATTATTTAATATCTTTTTTTAATAGGGAAATTCTCAAATCATCAAAATAGGCTGGAATGTCAGTATTATTAACAGTATAAATTCGAAGTTCTTTATTGTGCATATTCTCGGGTACAACAAAATCTAATATGAGTTCTTCCCATCCATTTTCTTCCCGTGACGCTGTTTTCTGGTCAACATATAAATCTGTCGAACTTCTACCTGCAATAACTAGTGATGCCTTTGGATTGTTTTTATATCGTTTTACTTTAATCAAATAATGATCCCCTTTTTTGGCTTCACCAATAATATAAGTCATACCGAAAGGATATTCCTTGGTAATTTTTGAAGAATAATTTCCAGAGTATGAGTAATCCGCGCTTTGAGTATTTCCATTGCCGAAGTACTGGTTTCCTGTTCCGGCAAAATTTACTTTATCAGAACTTAAGGAATCTGCATTACATTCAATACTCAGCATTTCAGCCAATGTATCGGGAACATATGAAATTTCATAAATATTTTCAGAGGTGAGTTCATTTGAAAATATTTTGTTTATCCGTGTATCATTTATACGTATAAAATTTTTCATTACATGGCTTAAAACATTACTTTCAATTGTCGAATCTCCTGAAAAAAGCCGGATACTGCCCTGTGCTTTCAAAACATCAAGATACGAATAAGAATTATTATCCCAGTCGTGAAATAATTCGTCCCATCCATTATATATATATGTATTCGGAAAAACTTTATACAATGCAGGAATATATTTATTTTTCATCACATCTCCGCCCCAGAACAATCCGAAATAATTAGCATATTCCTGGTACGGGCATCCATAATAATTTGGAACTATCACCAGCGCCTTTGTTGTTGGATGCTGCTGAATAAAGTTATACGTTTTATAATAGGTTTCTTTATGTCGAATATTTACCAAATGATATTGCGAAATCTTAGAATAATCGGAATAAAGCACATATACTATCAAAACTCCAAATAACAATTTTTTCGTGAGAACATTCAGGTTTTTCAGGTAAATGATTATTAAAAGATACGCTCCTATGATTGTCAGCAGTAAGGCTGGAGTGAGATAATGAAATGTAAACTGTTTTGCGATAAGCAATATTTGTAAAATAATGGACAATGCCACTCCCAGCAGAACCTTATAATATTTGCTGTTTTTAAAATGTTTTTGAATTAATGGCAGGGGATATATTATACAACCGAGAATTATTAAAATAAATATAACTGTAAAAAAAGGTTCGAAACTAAATGTTTGTCTCAATGCTGTAATATAACTGTTTTTATCAATTATAGTGGAAGCGCCTTCTCCGTATTTTCCGCTGTGAACAAGCAATCTTCTTATCCATTCGTGAAAATAATCAAAACGATAATAAAGCACTGGCAGTATAAATACAACAAACGAAATAGACGAAAACACTACATAATGTATTTTTTTCATTATTCCGGGAAATAAAAAAAATGGGACAAATATCAGAGGCAGAAATGTAATTTTTACTGCAATAGTAAAGCCAGAAATAATGGCAAACCAGATTATATATTTATCAAATATTTTTTTACTTTCTTCGCCATAATGCAAATAGTTCACAAGTACTATCATTAAAAGCACTATACATAATACGCACATGTGTTCCGGATTTATACGCAATATTAATGAAAGTGTGAGATAGGCAGAAAATGGGATGAGTTGTAAAAAAATTCCATTCATAAGGCTTTTCGAAATTCTTAATACAGTACGCCCTAATATAAAAAGAGCAATACTGGTCACAGAAAACAAGCCAATGACAATGGAACGAACATATAACTGCGAATTGTGCAGCACATCCTGGGTCAGCGGTTCTTTATTATGGAAGAAATGAACAACCCTGATAATAATTGCTGAAAAGAACTGCAACGGTGTACCAGGATGATCAACATGCCATACTTTCATTGTACCCTGCGCTATATTAAGACCGTTGAATAAATAGCAATATTCAGGATCAACAGAAAATAAAAAATAACTTCCCCTCTCTGACTGAAATAAAAATCCAGTGACGATATATAATACCGGAATAATAAGCAATGCCAATATGTATAATACCTCCTGTAACTTAAATTTTCTCATAAGAATATCATATAAATTTTATTTTTCTCATTGCAAAAAACAACATTCTTAGAAGAATCATTCCGTGCTTCCATCTACTTATATTTGTTGAACCATAAGTGCGCTCCCGGTACCTAATTGGAATTTCAACAATTTTCAATGCTAATTTTGTTGCCCCGAAAATCAAATCAAAATCACCGAAAGGATCGAATTCGCCAAAATATGACCTGTTTTCAATTAATTTTAAATAGTTTTTTCTTGAAATTACTTTTGTGCCACACAATGTATCTTTAAATCGTTGACCTATTAAAAAAGAGAAACTCATTGCAAAAAATTTATTTCCGATCATATTAATAAATCGCATGGCTTCTTTCTCCATGGGATATACAAGGCGACTTCCATTTATAAATTCACCCTTATTGTCATTTATTGCATTATAAAATTTTACAATGTCTTCTGGAGGAACAGTAATATCAGCATCAAAGATCATTAGTATATCACCGGTCGCCATCGAAAATCCTTTGCGTACCGCATCACCCTTACCTTTTCCATTCTGTTGTCCAAAAATAAATTTGCGGTCGCTACTATATTTATTTGCGATCTCCTGAATTTTCTGCCATGTTTTATCGGTGGAATTTCCCTCAATAAAAATCAGTTCATCATTTTCAGTAAACTTCGGAAGTTTTTTTGCGATCTCTTCAATGTTACCTTCCTCGTTTCGCGCAGGAACCACTATCGATACCGATTTCAAACCTGAATTTTCATTCTTCACTGAACGTGCAATTACAATGTTTACCAATGACCCCAAACGGAAAAATGGCATCGGAGCAATTATTCTGTTTAAAAAATAACTTAGTAAAGGAATGTAAAACGGTAAAATTATTTTGCTTTCTTTCCTAACAATCTGAATTTCATTCAGCGTTAAAAGATTCTGAATATCTTCATGAGTGATCCAGTTTTCTTCAGGCTTTTTGATACGGAGTTTTAAAAAAGTGGCCAGCTTAATGCAGGGTTTCCATAGGCTGCTGTAATAAATTATAATCAATCGCGTATTGAAATTTATTTTTTCATGTATCCGCCTGATGTATTCCTGAACATCTTTTTCATAATGAACATTTCCATTCAGAATAACAAAATCTGGTCCGGGCGAACCAATTTGTTCCGGTTGATCAACAATATCATATTGCCTGCATTTGATATTTTTTTTAAGTAAAGCAGTATCACCATTCTTCAATTCAGCCACTGAAGAAGCTTCACCGATATAGAAAGAAAGGTATTTTGAAAGTAGGCAGTATAAATATTTTTTCAAATTTCAATTTTTAAACTAATTGATAAAAATATATAAATTCACTCAATCCATAAAAACAAATTAAATGAACATATTAATAATTTATTTTTTCAATGCAAATGGTTACAAACATTGAAAAATGTTTTGATATTGACGACATAACTTTATCCCCAAGAGTAAATGCGCCAAATAAAAAATCAGGAACGAGTTGTTTCCTTGAAACCCCGCCACTCAGCAAATATCTTAAAGGAGTATGATATTTAATTCCCGTAATTTTAAATTCAGGAAAATGATCGTCAAAATATTTTCTATCCCTTTCAAAAACGATCCATGGCAGGGCACCGTTTGCTCCGCTTAGAGGACCCGATGGAGGAATACTCCAATCACCCTTAGGATCAAATGGTTCATGATGAAAATTTTTATAAATGAATCGTCCCCAAATACTGTTTGCGGGTTCAATCATAATAATCTGTCCTTCTTTTCGCAGAACTCTCCTTGCTTCTTTAAAAAATTTTGCGGCATCAGGAATATGATGAAAAGTGTCAATCATAAATAATCCGCTGACTTCATTTTCTTTAAAGGGTATATCAAGTGCTGAAAAGGTCATGTCATTCTCAGGCAAATTTAAAAAATCAGAACATACAATAGAAGGATTTAATTCTTTTAAAAAGCCGCCGCCAGACCCAAGTTCAAGTAAAACACCCTTTGGAAGATTCGGTATTGCATTCAAAAATTCCCTGTACCATTCCAAATATATCTTTTTTAAAAAAAGTTTATTTAAGATTATCTTTCTGTGGAAAATGGTTCTTTCAGGTGAATTAATATCATATGGAATATTATATTTTAATGAAATCCCCATTCGTTTTTTTTAATAATAGTGGGTATTAATTTCGAAAGTAATTTAAAAATGAAGCCTTTTCAAGTCCTGTCTTTTATAAAATACAACGGCCTTGCTTTAGTCTCATTAAAAATGCGTGCAATATATTCTCCGATTATTCCGATACTTAATAACTGAATTCCTCCGATAATAAGTACCGAGACAAGTATTGAAGTCCAGCCTGGAACTGTTTCACCACGTATATTCTGAATGATGGCATAGAGTGAATATACCAGCCCGATAAAGAAAATAATCAAACCCATATAAAATGAAATCCGCAAAGGCTTTGTCGAAAAAGAGGTGATGCCATCCATACCAAAATGAAACATTTTTTTAATAGTATATTTTGAATCGCCTGCAAACCGTGTTGCTGCAGTATATTCAACAACCGACTGTTTAAAACCCATCCAGCTGATGAGTCCGCGGGTGAACCTGTCTTTCTCTTCAAGCTGAAGAAATGCATCCACTGCTTTACGCGTCATCAAACGGAAATCGGCAGATGACGGTTCTATTCTTACATTCGATAAAAAATTCAGCAAGCGATAAAATAAAGAGGATGAAATTTTCTTCATCACTCCTACGCCTTGCGTAGCAAGGCGCCTGGTATTTACAATATCGAAACCTTTTTCATATTCAGCAATAAGTTGTGGAATTACTTCAGGCGGAT
>Ga0224524_1000657_pt1 | contig 12367 bp, 11 predicted proteins | sample CFST75metaG_FD_179895 | JGI IMG/M metagenome (GOLD analysis project Ga0224524, IMG submission 179895) | Peat soil microbial communities from Stordalen Mire, Sweden - C.F.S.T75 | ecosystem: Environmental > Terrestrial > Soil > Wetlands > Peat | place: Sweden: Norrbotten County, Stordalen Mire... | reverse complement strand
AAGTCGTCGCAGTACCAAACAGGAATGCGGTGTCCCCACCATAATTGTCTTGAGATGCACCAGTCGCTGATGTTATTCATCCAATGTTCATAGGTTTTTACCCAATGTTTCGGATGGAAATTAACTTTTCCTTCGCGTACGACCTCAATGGCGGGGCGGGCAAGGTCATCCATCTTCATGAACCATTGCTCTGAAAGGTATGGCTCGATAGGAACTCCGCCTCTTTCGGAATATCCGACATTATGCATATAAGGTTCAATCTTTTCCATTAGTCTGGCATCTTCAAACCACGCGACAACTTTTTTACGTGCGGCAAATCTGTCCAATCCCTTGTACTCATCGGGTACATTGTGATTCAGGGAAGCATCTTCATTGAAAATGTTAATGATTTCAAGATTATGACGCTGTCCCATAGCATAGTCATTAATGTCGTGAGCCGGCGTAACTTTTACAGCGCCGGTGCCGAAACTTATATCAACATATTCATCGGCAAAAATCGGAATAGGTCTGTCTACAATAGGAAGTATGACGTTCTTACCAATTAAATCGGCATAGCGAGGATCTTCCGGATTAACTGCCACTCCTGTATCGCCGAGCATTGTTTCCGGGCGCGTGGTAGCAACAACAAGAAATGAAGTGGAATTTTCAATAGGATATTTAAAATACCAAAGATTACTGTTAACAGATTTTGGGATAACTTCTTCATCAGAAATAGCGCTTTTTGAAACCGGGCACCAGTTAACCATTCTGTAGCCCTTATAGATTTTGCCTTCATTGTAGAGTGCAACAAAAGTATGGATTACCTGCTGGTAATAATCCTCGTCCATAGTGAAGCGTTCACGCTCCCAATCGCAGCTTACACCTAATTTTTTCAATTGTTGAATTATGATTCCGCCATATTTTTCTTTCCAGACACGACAGTGTTTAAGGAATTCGTCACGTCCGATGTCTGTTTTATTAACACCTTGATCAGCCAAAGCCTTTGTAACCTTTGTTTCAGTCGCAATAGAGGCGTGGTCTGTTCCGGGAACCCAGCATGTGTTGTATCCCTGCATTCTTTTCAGACGAATGTAAATATCCTGAATGGTATTATTTAGGATATGCCCCATTGTTAAGATACCGGTAATATTCGGGGGTGGAATCACAATAGTGTAGGGCTTTTTGGCCGGATCCGGAAGCGAGTGATATAGCTGTTTTTCCATCCAGAATGAGTACCATTTATCTTCTATTCCTTCAGGATTGTAGGTTTTGGGGATTTCTTGCTTAATTTCAGACATGGATTCAATAAATTTGTATTAAAAAGCCTAAATATAATCATTTTATGCGTAATTACATGAATTTCAAACATTCTAAACCATAATAAGTTTGAAAACAAAGCCGAATACGAATCTTAACATATATTTAACACGAGTAAAGTCCGATTCAATTTTATATGTGGGATACTTAACGTAATTTTAACATATAAATCGTATAAATTCTGAGTTGTAACTTAGATTTTACGTTCACAAATAAATAGATGATTTGTTCAATAATACGAAAATGGAATTTCTATGTTTAAGGCCTTATTACCCAAAGAAGAAAAGTATTTTGAAGATTTCAGGTCGATAATGTCGTACATTCAGGAGATCGCAGTTCAGACAAAAGACTTCTTTTCAGCGGAGACCTATGACCCTGATATTTATCTAAAATTAAAACCTCTCGAACATCGTTGTGACGAAATTAACGCAAAGGTTGTAAAGAGACTTAACAAAACATTTATCACTCCCTTTGATAGAGAAGATATCTTTACCTTAATGAAAAGAATGGATTCAATTAGTGACTGTTTATTTGGCGCTGCAGTTCGTGTTGACACCTATAATTTAACTGAACCGGTTGATGGCGCCGCAAAGCTTGCATCAATCGTCGTTCAGCAAACTAAAGAACTTCAGGTGATAATTCAGGACTTAAAAGGCCGAAGCGGGCAGGTGACTGAATGTAAAGCGGTAAAAGATCTCGAATCAGAAGCTGATAATGTTTACAGAGCCGCACTAAAAAAACTATTCCTTGAAGAAAAAGACCCAATTACACTTTTTAAGAAAAAAGAGATACTTGACATTTTGGAGAATGCCGCTGATAAGTGTCAGTCGACAGCCAATGTTATTGTAGCGATACTTATTAAAAATTCTTAAAAAGCAATAATTCAATCATAATTGGATCGTATATCTAATGATTTTAACACTTATTATTATAATCTTTTTAGCTCTTGCTTTCGATTTTATTAATGGTTTTCATGATGCTGCAAATTCGATAGCAACTGTGGTCTCCACAGGTGTGCTTTCGCCAAAATTTGCCGTTGCATGGGCTGCATTTTTCAATTTTGTTGCTTTTCTCATTTTTGGGCTTCACGTTGCAACAACTATGGCCAAAGGCATTGTTCACCCAAATGTGGTAGATCTTTATGTTATTGGTAGTGGGCTTGTTGCTGCAATTATATGGAATTTACTGACGTGGTGGTGGGGAATTCCCTCGAGCAGTTCGCACACTATGGTTGGTGGATTTGTCGGCGCTGCGATAGCAAAAGCCGGCTTTGGAGCGATATTTATGGGTGAAGTTATAAAAATTGCTTTATTCATTTTTCTTGCTCCTATCATAGGTATCGTTTGTTCTTTAATTTTATCCATAGTTACCCTGCACATATGTAAAAATTTCTCGCCGGCAAAAGTTGATAAAAATTTTAGGAAACTACAGCTTTTATCATCAGCGGCTTATAGCCTAGGACATGGAGGTAACGATGCCCAAAAGATGATGGGTATAATTTATATCGCTTGTTTGACTACAGGTGCATTACCAAAGACTAATCCTCCGGATATTCCGTTATGGATTGTGTTATCCTGTCATGCGGCTATAGCGCTGGGGACTTTATCCGGTGGTTGGCGTATCGTGAAGACAATGGGTCAACGAATAACAAAACTACGACCATTTGAAGGTTTTAGCGCAGAAACAGCAGGCGCTATCACTCTTTTCGGTACTGCAATGGCTGGTATACCGGTCAGTACTACGCATACCATTACAGGCAGTATTATCGGTGCTGGTATTACAAAAAGATTGTCTGCTGTCCGCTGGAAAGTAACATTGGAGCTTCTGTGGGCCTGGGTGCTGACTATTCCGGTTTCAGCAACACTGGCTGCCGCAATTTATTGGTTTACTATACATTATCTGACATTTCTAAAATTTTAAGCTAGCACTACTTTGAGTTTTTAGGCACTTTCTAATATATTGAAATACGGAAAGTGCCTTTTTACTGTAATTTCCTTTAGGAATAAGTTATTAATTACTGAAAATTTGCTAAATTAATTATATTATTCTTGGAATTTGATTAAAAAACGATGTTAAAAAGAGTTCTTTTATCTATAGGCGGCATCTTTGTGTTTCTAGCTGGATGCTATATCTATGGGATGGTATTGAATGTCCGCGCGGATTCTTTATCTGAAAGAATGGCAGAGCTACATCTAAGAACAATAAACAATCCCTCTATTGTAATTGACAAAAAGAAATATACGCTGACTCTGTACTCAGATTCGATCGAGGTGAAAGAATATCGTGCAGTGTTTGGAAAAGGGAATCAGGATAAGCAATCCGCCGATGAATTTTCAACACCTGCTGGTGAATATGAGATTTGCGAAATAGATACATCTCATATCTATCACAAGTTTTTCAGATTAAATTATCCCAACATTAGCGATCTTCGAGTTGCTTTGAGAATGGGATTAATTTCACGGCAGGACTATGAAAGCATGAGTCTGCAAACATATTACTCTGACTCCATTTCACAAAGCTCGTTTAAGTGGAGAAAAATTGGAATTCATGGAATCGGTCAATTAAATTTTTTATTTAAGAATCTACCGTTCGTATTTAATTGGACGGATGGTTCTATTGCAATTAGTAATGAAGAAATTGATGAATTATATGGTGTTATTCAAAAAGGGACAAAAGTTACAATATATTAAGTCCTCGGTTTTATTGAGCATAATGGTAATAATTCTTTTTTCCGGCTGCGGAAAGAAGGTCGATAATAAGGAACAGCAGGCTGCTTTCAAAACGGATGATGAAAGAATTATTGAGTTTGTTAATAACCGATATCGTTGTAAAGAAGTGAAAGTTCTTAGTGGAACATTTAAACCGAATTACAGTCTTTATGCTGTGGTTTATGAAGTGAATTCCGGAACTGAATTCGGTATAAAGTTTCTGCTGGCTCATGTACACACTGATTCGGTCATTGTTGATTATAATTCAAATCTGTTTGATGGCGCAGTAAATCAATCGGTTTTCGAAAGAGTTAACATCCCCGGTAAAGGATACGATGCGGTTTACTATAATTCCGCGGGTTATTTTATGGGCTCCGGCGGCGGTGAAGTATTTGCCTGCCTTGTTGATTTTCAGGAAGCGTCGGTTGTAACCGGACATGTGTTTATATCAGGCGACAGTGAGCCGAAACTCTATATTCCGGCGACAGTTAAAGAAAAATCCGTCCGGGATTTCTTAGTCAGAAGGATTAATAATGATTTTCCGGGAATTAAGCAAGTCTCTCACGATGTTAAATTAGTTGACTAATGCGCCATTTTAAAATTAATTATTTCACAATTCTGATTTTTATTGCAATGTTTTGTAGTGCTTCTCTTGTTAAGGCACAATCCGAGAAGTATGAATTGATGAATATTGTCATTATGGGGAATAAAACTTTTTCGTCAGCACAACTCAAATATCTGATAGTTTCTCAAGAAACCCCTAATTGGTTTTGGAGATTTCTGCATTCGTTTTCCAGTCTCGGCAAGGCTCCTATTTATTTTGACAGCACTAATATTGATAATGATATACGCTGCCTTAGAGAGTTTTACACCGCAAATGGTTTCTTTAAAGTCTCCATAAGTCCAACGTACAAAATTGATTCGACTTCTAATAAAGTTAACCTCAAGTATGAAATCAACGAAGGGGAGCCGTCTTTGTACCAAGCGGTGCATTTGATCGGTTTGGATTCTGCCAATGCAGAAAAGAAAAATGAGTTTTTGCAACCTTCCAACTTTGATACCACAAAAAGATACTCTCAGTCATCAGTAAAATCAAACACGGATAATCTTGTAACATCTCTTGAGAACGGCGGCTATATGCTAGCCAAATATGATAGTACTGTTGTCATTCAGGATACCGCCACGAATAAAGCTGATGTATCTGTCTTTATTACTTCCGGGAAGAAATACGTTGTCAGTGATGTTACTATCCTGAAAAAAGGGGAGGGAGCGGCCGACGTTGATGACAAGCTATTTGAAGATATCATTGGTATTAAGAAGGGTGACATATATAATCTTGAAAAGATAAGAATGAGCCAGATACGCTTATATCGTACATCTCTTTTCAACTCCGTTATTGTTGCTCCTCAAATTGGAGATACGACGGATTCCACCGTGCCGATTGTTCTAAACGGTAATATTGGATTACTGAACGAGGCAGCGCCTGAAATTATCATGAACAACAAGTTAAATACGTTTAACGTTGGTTTGGGAGCTAACTATGCACGTAAAAATTTTCTGGGTGAAGCGAGAAAATTGTCCATGTCCGGTTCCTTCGGCTTAAGTGATGCATTCCGGAATAAGGTGGGGAATATCTCAAAAACTTTTGCTTTGAATGATACGACTGTTATGGGTTATTTTGAAGGAGATCTTAAGATTGAACAACCATATGTATTCAACCGTCCTATTTACGGAATTGTTGAGGGCTACTTTAGGATAAATAAGGACACAAAATCCAATAAAAGAACATACGGTGGCAAGTTGAGTTTTGAATTTGAATTGCCGAGTTATACGATAATTAACTTCCTGACTGCATATTATGATTTTGAAGTTGTTGATGAGATATTCAACAGCAGTGGAAGTGAAAAGAACAAGAACATTCCAATCTCCATCTTAGGTACTGAGTGTAAATCGTACAAGGCAAATGACCCTCTGTTTCCAACAGCCGGGTATAATTTGTCATTTCTCATAGAAGAAGCAAATTCGATGAATTATCTATTCGGGAAATTATTTTCAAGTCCGTTTACCGGCGCAATGTTCTATAAAACATCTTTTACATCCGCTTACTACTGGTCGTTGAGCAGGAGAAATCTTGAAGTTGGCGCTGTAAAGTTTAAAGCCGGATACATACAGACTTATTACGGCAATGAGATAGATATTCCAAGTACGCATAAATTCACCGTGGGCGGCAGTAATTCATTGCGGGGCTGGAAAGCAAGAGAACTTGCCCCGACAGAAACAGCCGCAGAAGGCGAAATATCAGGCGGCACGTTTTTGCTTGAGAGCGCTTTGGAATACCGCTATAAATTCACACAAGAGTTTGGTAGCGTATTATTTGGCGATTGCGGAAATGCATGGCTCGGCTATAAAGCCTTTCGGTGGGATATGGTCGGCGTTGATGCAGGTATCGGTTTCAGATACTATTCTGCTTTTGCTCCTTTTAGAGTCGATTTCAGTATGAAATTATACGATCCACTTAATAAGAAGAGCATTACAGCTAAACCATTCTTTAAAGATGTCTTTGAATTCCAGTTTGGAATTGGCGAGGCATTCTAAGCTGTTAGTCCTATACTGCTAATTCGAAAATCGGGAGAGAAATGGAATGTATTTAAAGGCCAAGAAATAAATTCCACTCCAGACAAACCAACTTCCAAAAACTATTACAGCATATGTAACATATGATTTCGCTTTGGATAATTTTGCCAATCCAATGGTTAAAACTACGTACGCCCAAATTGTGAATATATCCACCTTTGATAGGAGAAATTTAGCTATCCCATTTTCCTGGATGTTCAACAGGCTGGCAAGCGAAGCGCTTTCGAACTGTCTGTCGAAGACAAAGGCTAAAATTATACAGATGATGATATTCAAAACGGAAATATAACCGGACATACCGTATGCAACCAAGACATCCTCAAAACCGATAGGAGCTTTGACGAATAGTTTTGTTATAAGGAAGAAATATGCGGCAATTACAAAGAATACTATTCCACCAACAAATAATACCGAGATGGTCTGAATTATCATTCCGGGGACTGTGCCGATGATATCAAGCCCTTTTTCGGCTTTTTCCAGATTATCTTGTGCTTCTGCCTTGGTCATCATGCCATTCTCAACCTGCTTTTCAAAAGCTTTTTCAATTTTCGCACGGGCTTTTGCTTTCACTTCTTCTTTTATGATGCTATTCTGCATAACAATGGCGACAGATGCCGCAGTAAAAATGAGAATAAGGAAAAAGGGGACGAGCCAGTCACTTGACTTTTTGGGAGTGTTTGCGATGTTTTCAAATACTTTATCAGGCTCAGCTATAATTCCTGTTGCTTTATCAAAGAAACTAAGGGATTCATTTTCCTGAACAGGAGCGCTATTATTTAAATCTTCCATAAATCATCTCATATTAATTTTAACAAACTTAATGAAAATATTCAGAATAATAACAACAGTAAATTATTTTTACATTTTTTCTGGAGCAGAAACCCCTAAAATAGAGAGACCATTTTTAATAACGATCTTTGTGGCTGATGCTAAAGACAATCGTGCCGCTGCTATTTGCTTCTCGGAACCAATTATCCTGCAGACCGTATAGAAACGATGAAAGGCTTCAGCTAATTCTTGCAGATAAACAGCAACCCTATGAGGTTCATACAATTCTGCGGATTGAAGTATAACATCCGGGAATATCAGAAGCTTTTTTATCAATCTCTGTTCTTCAGGAACAGTTAATACACCCAGATTGTCCATTGCCGATTCAATCTTTTGTTCAGCTGCATTTCGCATAATAGAGCATATTCTTGCGTGGGCATATTGCAGGTAAAAAACGGGATTTTCATCCGATTGCTTTTTAGCCAGACCAATGTCGAAATTCATATGTGTTGTTATCGATCGCATATTGAAGAAGTATCTGACAACGTCAGTTCCCACTTCCTCAACCAGATCATCAATGGTAACGTAATTCGCTTTTCTCGTTGACATCTTGACTGTTTGATTGTCTTGCGTGATTGTGACGAACTGATGAATCAACACTTTGACTTTCTCAACAGGAAAGCCTAAAGCTTTCAAAGCTGCCATGACATCAGGATAGGTTGCATTGTGGTCAGAACCGAACAAATCAACTATCAAATCATACTTACGCTCAAATTTTGTAATGTGGTAAGCTATATCGGGAAGCCTGTAAGTGGGTTCGCCCGTTGATTTGATTATTACTTTATCCTGTTCGTTACCCATTTCGGAAAGTTTTAACCACGTCGCACCGTCTTTTTCATAGATGAGGGCTTTATCCTTCAAAAGTGAAAGAAGATTTTTAATCTTTCCTTCTTCATAAAGACTATTTTCGTTATAAAATATTTTATGGTCAATGAGAATCGAATGCAGGGTCTTTTTAATATCAGTGAAAATGAAGTCTTCTGCTGCTGCTTTGAACAGTCCTTCCGGATTTTCTTCGAGAAGGGCAGAGCCGTGTACTTTTATCAGGTTTTCCGCTATGGTCTTGATGTAATCTCCCTGATAATAGTCTTCGGGGAATTCAATGACCTCACCAAGTAGTTCGCGATATCTGAATTTTACAGAGTCGCCCAGAACACGCATTTGTCTTCCCGCATTATTAAAATAATATTCGCGGTCAACATCGTATCCTATCCATTCCAGTAAATTGGCAATAGTATCACCGCATACCGCATTACGGCCATGGCCGACTGTCAACGGTCCGGTTGGATTAGCAGAGACAAATTCTACATTCGCTCTTTTACCGGTATTTTTGAGGGATTTTCCGAAAGAACCGGCGGCTTGAAAAATTTCAGATATTCTGTTCGCTATGTATAAAGGAGCAAAGAAAAAGTTAATAAACCCCGGTCCGGCAATTTCGACCTTTGTTATTATGTTCACATCTGCCTGAATTGCGCCGATAATTGTATTAGCTATTTCTCTGGGATTTTTTTTGAGTTTCTTTGAAATTATCATCGCGATATTGGTAGAGAAATCCCCATGAGATTCCAGTTGAGGAATATCAAATTGTAAAAAGGGGAGTGAATCTACATTAATATCCGAAATAATAGGGCTAATCAGATTGTATAAATACTTTCTCAAAATATCTCCGGTCGAAGGTTAGAAATAGCTATTTACTGGATTTCGTTGTTCTTTTCTTACGAACCGGTTTCGGCGGTTCCGGCTCGTCTTTAAGCTCTGTGATTTTAGCATCACCCCATAATTTCTCAAGACTATAGAATTCCCGATACTCATTCCTGAAAATGTGGACAACGATGTCAACATAATCCAGCAGTACCCAGGTAAGGCCTTGCAATCCCTCTTTGTGCCAAAGTTTTATGTCATTCTCTTTCAGCTTATCTTCAATGTTATCTGCAATAGCTTTTACCTGAGTATCAGATTCAGCAGTACAAATAATAAAATAATCGGTAATGGTTGTGACATTACGAATATCAATTACCTTGCTATCTTTTCCTTTTTTCTCGAAAATAGCTTCCGCAATAAGCTTGATGGTTTCTTCAGGCTTCAAAAGAACCTCACTTTTTAAATAATAATGTTTTATAATCTTTACCTATGACCACCGATACATCAACGTAGTAGTTTTTATTATACTGCTTAATGATATATCCTTGATCAACGCCCAGTAATTGAGCTATATATTTAGCCCGCTCATCCTTTCCGCTCCGGTTTATGATAAGCGTGTTGGGAACATCAAAGGAAACATAATTGCCTGTCTGGACAACATCCATTTTATTTTTCCTTAGAAAATTTACAAACGTATCGCCAACACCGGCTTTTCCGCACCCGTTCAGGACTTCCATCTGTAAAGTATGCACTGAATCAATACCTGATGTCGGCCTTGCAATAGTCTTGGCCGGAAGTACTTGAACTATTAACGAGTATGCAAGAAAAATGATGGCTAACGAAAGAATGGCGATGATACTATTCAAGAAAAGATTTTCTTTACCTGAATAGGTTATTCCCAAATTAACTTTTGAATTAGATTTAATTACCTTCACGAATCCTGTTTGCTAAATTCCCGGTTTTACTGACCTCTGAATAGACTGAACGGCGTTGAATCGAAATAATCGTTTCCGCCGAAATAGCTGCTATACGGTATTTTCTGATATTGCAGCATGACTTTAACATTATCCCATGGAGTATAATTTAATTGAGCCCGGTTTAAGTAAATACCGCTAATGCTATTTTGAAAGTTCTTACCCAAAGAACTGTATGGCGAATGAACCAGACTTGCATCCAACTGTACATTCAGTTTATCGGTAAAATTATACTGCATCGAATTTGTATATACTCCTAATGCAACTCCTTCTTTACCAAAACTGGAATAAGACATAGAGTACGAATGATGCATCGAAAATTTACTTGGATCGAAAAGCCCAAGAATAAAATTTGGAGAATCATCGATCATGCCATCCTTGACACTGGGTTGAAAGATGTTGGAATCCTTAAACTGAGCAAAAACCGTAGATGGCAGTACAAACAAAAAGCATAATAGAATAAATATCTTTTTCATATCAAACGACTAAATAAATATTTCTAATTTTAACCTATTCTCCATCATTTGTCAAGCCAAAACTACATACTTTTGGTTATTTTATTCGATTTATCCACAAGTACGATAGTTGGCTTATGTACTTTAGCTTCTTCATCGCTCATTTCACCGTACGTAATAATAACTACTTCATCACCGACATAACCCAAACGGGCTGCCGGACCATTCAGACAAATCATCCCGCTTCCGGCAGGACCTTCAAGAGCATACGTTTCCAGACGGTTTCCATTATTCACATTAACGACCTGGACTTTTTCAAAAGGCAGAATATCAGCTGCTTTCAATAGCTCGGTGTCAATTGTGATGCTTCCTTCATAGTACAATTCGCACATGGTTACGGTGGCTCTGTGTATTTTTGATCTGAACATTTCTCTTGTCATTATAAAATCGTATCCTTATTAAAATTTATCATTACAACAAAAATACGGGTTATTTGGTTCGATTCAAAACGACCCAATATCGCAGATTCAGCATCACTTCATCAATGCGAGCATAATATTGAAATACTCGTCTATGTATTTAGACGCAGTATCAGCCGATTTGGCTTCACAGATTACCCGGATAATCGGCTCTGTATTTGATTTTCTGAAATGCACCCAGTGATCCGGAAAGTCAATCCGTAATCCATCTTCATCATTCGATAGTTCGTTTTTATAGCGTTCTTTGAGCAGATTGATAATTTCATCCGGATTAGTAGAACCGGTTGCGACCTTTTTCTTGGCAATAAAGTATTGTGGCAACGAATTTTTCAACTCGGTCATGGTACCGCCGAATTCAAGTAAATGCTGCAAAGTGAGGGCTATTCCAATAAGGGCATCACGTCCGTAATGAATTGCAGGGAAGATAACTCCGCCGCTTCCTTCACCACCGATTACTGCGTTACATTCTTTCATTTTTTTTACAACATTGGCTTCTCCGACAGCCGAACGGAAAACAGCGCATCCATTAGCCTTGGCGACATCTTCCGCGGCGCGGGTGGTTGAAAGATTAATGACGACATTTCCTTTTTGCTTGGAAGTAATGAATTTTATGGCTTGTGTAATGGTGTTTTCCTCACCAAAAGGCTCACCTTTATCGGTAATAAGAACCAAGCGGTCAACATCGGGGTCGACGACCACACATAAGTCCACGTTTTCTTTTTTAACCAATTCCATTGTTTCGACGAGATTTTCGGGGATTGGCTCCGGCAAACGGGGAAAAATACCACTATCGGAACAGTTGGTCTCAATTACCTCGCATCCGAAATCTCTTAATAATTGAGGAATAACGACATATCCGGCGCCATTGACACAGTCACAAAGAACTTTAAATTTCCTTTTCCTTATTGCCTCGATATCAACAAAGGGCATGTGAAGAGCAACTTGTTTGTGGATTTCCAAGCCTTCAGCATAATTGCTGAATTTTCCGATTTTATCCCAGCTTTTATAAGTCGAAGTATTGGATTCTAGGAATTTTTTAAGTTCAGCGTGTTCTTCAGGGGACATGAACTGCCCAGTATTATTGAGTAATTTCAGAGCATTCCACTGATTCGGATTATGGCTTGCGGAAATGGCTATCCCACCCTGAGCTCCTAAAGTCTTAACGGTGTATTGGACGGTTGGAGTGGGGCAGATACCGATATCAACCACATCAAGGCCTTTGGCGAGCAAAGTTCCGGTCAGTACCTGACGAACCATTTCGCCGGTAATTCTGGAATCTCTTCCAATAACAATTTTCCCGCTCCCAATATAATCTGCATAAGCTGAAGCATACTTTATTATTACTTCAGGAT
>Ga0224524_1000652_pt1 | contig 12402 bp, 11 predicted proteins | sample CFST75metaG_FD_179895 | JGI IMG/M metagenome (GOLD analysis project Ga0224524, IMG submission 179895) | Peat soil microbial communities from Stordalen Mire, Sweden - C.F.S.T75 | ecosystem: Environmental > Terrestrial > Soil > Wetlands > Peat | place: Sweden: Norrbotten County, Stordalen Mire... | reverse complement strand
TGGCCGTCCGGACCGATCATATTCTCACCATTAAAGACGCCTTCGATAACCGAGTCGGAATCCTCTTCGTCACCAACAAAACCATCGCTTATTTCGGCAATGCCGGCTTGATCTTCGTTGCCGCCCTCGCTATCGATTCCGCTCAATAACGAAGAAAGGCGGTCGGTATTTTCACGGATGTTCCGCAAAAGTTTATTAACTAAAATTATTTTGGCTTTGGAAATAACTACACAGTCATCATCAACCGTTTCCTCGTCCTCCCCGGCTTCAGCATAAGAAGAAGCTTTGGTAAAAATCGGCTCTTCCTCAGTAACTTCATCTTCATCATCAGCAGTCAAAGTATTAGCGGCGATTGAACTAAAAATCGGCGACGTATTTTCCGAATCGTCATCATTGTCAGCGGCGGCAACGCCTAATGGAACAAAGGGAGATTCATCATTATCCGTCTCGTCATCTGATTCGACCTCTTCCTCGTCTTCTGTCAATTCTTCTTCCGCCTCTTCATCGTCCTCATCTTCATCTTCTTCGTCAGAAGTTGCACTAAAAGCCGGTTCGCTTAATCCTTCCAGCTCTTCCTTTATCTCTTCTTTCAAATCTTCATCTAAGTCTCCCTTGTCCTCCGTAGTCCCGCCCTGCGGGACGAAGGAGGAAAACCCGGCATTATAGTTGGAATTTAGCATATATTTGTTTTTGTTTTCACCCAAGAGGGCAATTACCTTTTGGGTAAAGTTTTTATCTTTGTTTTATGCTTATATACTATACTAAAAAAACCCTTTGTTCAAGGGCTTGAATTAATCTTGATTTGTTGCATTCTTAAATAAAAAAGGTTGTGATATTAAGTGACCACAACCCTGGATTCCAAACATTACTTATTTGGTCTTTTTGGCCTTGGTCGGAAAAATTGCCAGGAATTCCTCAACAAAGAGAATAAATGCGTTAACCTGATTGGAAGATTGCGAACTATCAGTTCGCAAAACGTGGCCATGCCGAGAAATTTGCCCAGAGAGATGACCCATTATTGTCGCGGCCATATCAGTGATAGCTCCTTCTTGAGTAGGATCAATGTTGCCATTCCAAAATAGTTTATTGTCCTTCTTGAGCTGCTGAAGTTTTTTCAAAAGAGCGAGTGAAAAAGAATAAGAAAAACCGTTAACCACGTCATCTTTAAGAAGCAAATTCATTCCAAATTCTAGTCTAAGCTCGTTTTCCATAATTTCCTCTTTTCTATTGTAAAAAAAAAATTTGCCATCATTCCGTCTTTTGCAACAAATTATCACAAAATTTTATTTGTGTAAATCGTACCAACAAAAAATCGCCAAAATTGGCGACTTTTTAACTTTTTCAATATCGAGGTTTGGTAGTTTTTCAAAATTTCTAATTTCAAATTTCTGCCATGGCTTCACAAACCCACACTGTTCCCGAGGCCTCGGGACCACCCCTCCCAAGGAGTCCTGTTATAGGAAATAGTCAAATATTATTGAACCGTACTTTTACAATAGTAAGCGAAATAAAATCTCAGAAATTTTCGAGCCAGGGAGATCAGAATGGTCGTGTAATGTTTTTTGTTTTTTCGCCGTTCATCATAGTAAGTTTTAAAAATCTGATTGTGTGTTTTTAATCCCCAGGCGATTTGATACAAAATTTTTCGCCCATAGGCGTTGCCGCGCTTGCTCAGTTTGCTTTTGCCCTTCCAGTTTCCGCTCTGCCTGACGGCCACGTCCAGTCCGAAGAAAGCGGTGATCTGATCGGCGTTGGCAAATGTTTTGTCGCCGATCAGCGCGTGAATGACCGCCAATTTTTCCCGTGATAATCCGGGGGTATCATCCGCCAGCCGACCGCATCTTTCCGGCATCAATTCCGTTATGCTCTGCTTGGTAATTTCTAGCTGTTCATCTATTTCGGACAAGGCCCGATGAGCATGAGACAAGGAATGTTTTAGTCCCAGCACTTTCGCAGTTTCCTCGAAACGTTTCAGGCTAAGCAGTAATTGCTGTCTGGTTTTTTCCAAATGAGCTGCCAAGGAAACTAATTTTCTGGCTCTGATTTGGGCGAGATTATCGCTGAAATCGGGCACGTTCTGTTCTAAGACGGCGATATCGGATAATCTGCGGGCATCGATCTTGTCGGTTTTGGCATTGCGGACGGAACTTTTCTGATATTTTTTGGTAACGATCGGATTCAACAGTTTGACGTTAAACTTTCTCTGCTTTATCATTAAAGCAGATTGGAGATGGTAGTCTCCAGTCGATTCAATGATTAAAGGGGCGGCGAAAGCTGCCTCTTGGCGTTTAAGATAGCCGCAGAGGGCGCGAATGCCTTTTAAATCATTGTTAAAACTGGATTCTTGATAACTGGAGTCAGACAGTTTGACTGCCAGATCCAACTTACTCTTTGAGACATCAATACCGATGCCGATGGCCGAAGCCATAATTGTTTGAGTTGACATTGTTTTTTCAACTTAAATTAATTAAATGACCTCGCCCGGCTTAAAAGTAGCCTAATTAGTTATTGACGCTCAGAGGCGTAACCTGTTGATTGACTTTTTCGCCGGCCATTCTTTGAACAGATAGACTCCGGGAGACGCTCAAAGGCGTAAGGGGACTAGATCTGCTCAAAGACCGGTCGACGAAATTTTACCAAAATTTTAATGAACTTACTATTGCATCTCCTATATTAGGGGACTATTTATTTCGTTGCGCAACAATATAGCAATTTAACAATATAACAATTAATTTCTGTTAATAATCCGTGCAAAACCTTAGTTAACTTATTTTACAGCAAGCCAAAAACAGATAAATAATGCATAATATTAGCCAAATTTCTAATTTCTAATTTCAAATTTCTAATTTTCTCTAATATCTCTTGACATCTTTTTTGTTTTACTATAATATTAACAACATTGAACAGACTACAATCTATTTAGGGGAGGATGAACAGGATATGAATTATCATATCGCTGTTTTTTTCTCGCTTAAATCGTAATCTGTCCAGGTCCTTTAAAAATATTAAATAATCTATTCTTTTTGACGCTAGTAGGCGTCAATTCAAAAGAAGGAGTCCTGCGTAAGCGGGATTCTGAAGCCGTCCTGATTTCATACTCAGGGCGCACGTACAGTTATATAGTCTTGAGAAATCAAGATTCTCTATATCTGATGATAGGCTACGGTCTGATCATCCTTGCGCAAGCAAGTAAAATTTTAAAAGAGAGTTTGATCCTGGCTCAGGATGAACGCTGGCGGCGTGTCTAAGGCATGCAAGTCGAATGGGTTTAGACCCATGGCAAACGGGTGCGTAACACATTGGTAACCTACCTCGAAGACGGGGATAATCCGGCGAAAGCTGGGATAATACCCGATAATAATGGGGAGACATAAGTCATTCCCATTTAAAGATTTATCCCTTCGAGAGGGGCCTATGGCTCATCAGCTAGTTGGCGGAGTAAAAGCCCACCAAGGCTAAGACGAGTAGCGGGCGCGAGAGCGTGACCCGCCTCATTGGAACTGAGACACTGTCCAAACTCCTACGGGAGGCTGCAGTCGAGAATTTTCCCCAATGGCCGAAAGGCTGAGGGAGCGACGCCGCGTGTATGAAGAAGCTCTTCGGAGTGTAAAATACTTTTCTCTGGGACGAATTTTGACTTTACCAGAGGAATAAGGAGCCGCTAACCTCGTGCCAGCAGCGGCGGTAATACGAGGGCTCCAAGCGTTATCCGGATTTATTGGGCGTAAAGGGTACGTAGGCGGTTTAGCGCATCTTTCGTTAAATCCTGAGGCTTAACCTCAGGGCTGCGGAAGAGATGGCTAGGCTAGAGACCGGAAGAGGCAAGCGGAATTGTTGGTGTAGGGGTTAAATCCGTTAATATCAACAAGAACACCAAAAGCGAAGGCAGCTTGCTAGGACGGTTCTGACGCTGAGGTACTAAAGCGTGGGTAGTGAATAGGATTAGATACCCTAGTAATCCACGCCCTAAACGATGAATGCTGAGTATTGGAGGTTTCGACCCCTCCAGTGCTGCACTTTTTAGTTAACACGTTAAGCATTCCGCCTGGGTAGTACGAACGCAAGTTTAAAACTCAAAGGAATAGACGGGGACCCGCACAAGCGGTGGAGCATGTGGTTTAATTCGACAATAAGCGAGGAACCTCACCAAGGTTTGACATCTAGCTGCAAGGCCTGGAAACAGGCCCGCCTTCGAGGGTGCTAGACAGACGCTGCATGGCTGTCGTCAGCTCGTGTCGTGAGATGTACCGTTAAGTCGGACAACGAGCGCAACCCCTATCCTATGTTTTACATGTCATAGGAGACTGCCCGTTTTAAATGGGAGGAAGGTGGGGATGACGTCAAGTCAGCATGGTTCTTACACCTTGGGCCACACACATGCTACAATGGGGAATACAAAGGGACGCCAAACCGTAAGGTGGAGCAAATCCCAAAAAATTCTCCTCAATTCGGATTGAGGGCTGCAATTCGCCCTCATGAAGCCGGAATCGCTAGTAATCGTGAATCAGCTACGTCACGGTGAATACGTTCTCGGGTCTTGTACTCACAAAATCTGCGCCGAGCAGGTTAATTAACTAGACGGTTAAAATCCGTTCCTCTCTTTTCCGTAAAGAGAGCGTAGCCGAAAGATAGTCAGTATCCGCGAGGAGACTGGCAGAAGGGTCTGGAAGCAAACATCAGCCTAAATCAAAGGGGATTGACAATCCCGAAAATAAGCGATTGACCAATGGACCGGGTGGTGAGCATTGGGAAAATCACATAGAGAGCTTAATTTAGGATGATGGGAAAAGTGAATTAACTAACCTCGGGAGATCTGGCACGGCGATATCAGAAATGATATAATTGAACTAACGCTGCGTCAGAAGTCAGCTGGTTCGTAGTATCCTGTATTTTGCAGGAGAAGGAACCTCTCTAATGTTATGCTAAATGCTAACTATATAGTCGGGCTAATCGATGGCGAAGGAAGTTTTACCGTTTATGTGAATGACGGCAAAAATTCCCGCGAACGCGTCAGAAGAACGCGCATCGAACCAAGATTCTATATTAAGTTGGTGGAGGATGATAAAGACATTCTCCGTGAATTGAAAGAATATTTTAAGTGCGGCAATGTTTACTTTCAAAGAGATAAACGGCCAAACCATCAAAATTGTTTTCGCTACGAGGTGACGAAAAGAGAGGATTTGAATAAAATCATTATTCCTTTCTTTGAGAAAAATCCCGTCAGACTGAAAACAAAAGCAAAAGATTTTAAGATCTTTTGCCAAATAATGGCGGCCATTAATTCTCAAGAACATTTAAGCGAAGCCGGACTTAAAAGATTGTTCAATTTGAAGCAAAAAATGCATTAGAGCTCGCTCAGTGCGGGAAATCCGCTCGCTGAGTGGGAACATCAATTCTTATGTTCATAAGAAGATAATCGCCCGTCACGCCAAGGGAGCTGGTAATACCCAAAGCTTCTGCATTTGCAGGAGTTAAGGTAAGACTGGTGACAGGGGCGAAGTCGTAACAAGGCATCCGTAGCGGAAGCTGTGGATGGATCACCTCCTTTCTAGGGAGATGAATATAAATCGGTGAGCGATTTATAGTTTAGTCGGCTTTCTTCAAAGTCTCGCAAGAGATACCTGAAGGAAGAGAATTGACGCCTGCTAGCTGCAAAAAAATAGATTATTTATAACAAAAAACGGCCTTCAACAGGCTGTTTTTTGTTGGAAAATAAAAAACCTTGGCTGATCAATGTTGAATCAGCCAAGGCAAGAACAAAATTAACGCATGTTTCTATCACGCCGCAATTTCTTGCAAAAAAACATTGTCAAACACGTTCTCTTCTCTGTTGTGTTTGCAATTCACGCAAGCCTCTCCTTGCAGCACTAGAAATTCGTCGCTAATACATTCTTCCCCCTTTTCCTTCTTGTGGACACGCAAAAATTCCTTATGGAGATCGCAGAATTTTTCTAACCCGCCATCTCTGACAAACTGAATACAACATTCGTAGAGGCGAGCATTTTTTCCGAATACAATCCGTGCTTTTTTGAAGTTCGACACTTTTATTACTTCTTTCCCTAACAAACTCCACTTTTCCGCGTATATTTCACTGCCGGAAAATTTGATATAATTTGCCGACAATTGTTGACAATTCGGGATAATACCATTTTTCCAGATCATATCCCTGAGAGACTTAGGATAGCTTGGATTGTCTCTAATCCATTGCAACAACTCTTTTGTCCGGTCAAAATTATACTGGCCGAGCATTTCGACGGCTTCAAAAAATAATTTCATAGCCACGTCTATGCTTTTTTTTGCTCCTCTCCTCTCCTCTTTTTTAAAAATCGGGATAGAATAGTATTCTTCACACGCCAACTTTAATCGAGCATCGTGCTGGTTGAAAACGTGCGGCAAACAAATGCTATTGAGCATGACACCCTCCCTTGTTAATTTTTATAGAACAAAATTAATTAATGCCTATTTTGTTTTTTATTTCCGTTATTTTAGCTAGTGACAATTTTTTCAATTTTTGTGAGTTCTTTTTCAAAATATTTTGCACCTGTTGGTTGCTTATATTATAATACTTTTTCTGGAAATCTGTCAAGAATTTTTTGACGATTTCGGCTAATTTTCCTTTAAATTCTCCATAGCCCTTGCCGGCAAATTCGGCCTCAATCTCGGAAATTTCTTGATTGTTCAACAAAGAGTAGATAGTAAGTAAATTAGAAACGCCAGGTTTATTTTCCCAGTCTAATTTTATTTCCGAACCGGAATCGGTGGCGGCACGCCTGATTTTTTTGGCGGCCTTGTCCGGATCATCGGTTAAAGCGATATAATTATTTTCGCTCGCGGCACTCTTGGACATTTTTTTGGTCGGGTCATCCAGGCCCATGATGCGGGCGCCCTCTTGGCGGACTTTGTATTCGGGAATTTTAAAAGTTTGGCCGTATTGATTATTAAAACGTTTGGCCAAGTCGCGGGTCAATTCCACGTGTTGGATTTGGTCTTCGCCGATCGGCACTAAATCGGTGTCGTATAATAAAATATCCGCGGCCATTAAAACCGGATAATCAAATAAACCTACTCCAGGATTTTCCTGTTTGGCGGCCTTTTCTTTATATTGTGTCATGTTTTCCAAATCGCTCATCCGCGTCGAGGCGCAATTCAAAATCCAGGCCAGTTCGGTGTGTTCTTTGATGGCTGATTGCTGGAAGATGATCGATTTTTTCGGATCAATGCCGGCGGCTAAATAAATTTTGGCCACTTCGATTATTTTTTCGCGCAAAACTTTCGGATCCTGCGGTACGGTTATCGCATGATAATCAACTACGCAAAAAATGCACTGGTAATCATTTTGCATTCCCACCCATTGCTTGATAGCGCCTAGGTAATTGCCCAGGTGCAGGTTACCGGAGGGCTGGATGCCGGAGAAAATTATTTTTTGAGACATAAGATTGAGAATTCGTTTGATTTACTTTAAGTTTAAACTAAAAAATCCTTAAAAGCAAGGATAAATTTTGCTTGACAAGCCAGGAAAATTATAATAATCTATATTTTCCGGTAAATGTTAGCACATTAACTTAAACTTTTTCGAGGAGGCATTATGAATCTTCTTTTTTGGGCTAAAGAGCATTGTTTTCTGGCTAATGTCTGCGGCGGTCTGGTATTAGGAGGTTGGATGGGTGTTATGTTCTTTTTAGCGCAAGTCATTGGATCAAAAGACAAAGAACATAAAAAGAACAGAGTCAAAAAATGTCTGGGATTTTGGGACTCGACCCTGGGAATGATCATTTTAAGCTGGTCGATGTATGTAATTCTTGCAGCCTGCCCAGGTGAGAGCTGGAAAGATTTATTGGTTTGGTTCTTTTCGTTTAGTATAGCCAGTTATCTGGGGTGGTTGAATATGAGAATAATTTCTCACCTCTTTGAAATGAAGCGCCGCCATCCTCTAAGCTGGGGAGCGATATTGTTCGCTCTAACCGCCAGCAGTTGTTATGCTCATTCTTGGGGGTGGATGGCTCTCAGTATTGTCGGGCCATTCATAATCTATATTGTCGCCCTGATAATAGAGCTCTGGAAAATGGAAAAACCAATTTTTCAATCCCATCCTGATTAAACGATTGTATATTGTTTTCAGCCAGCCGTTCGGGTCATTACCGGCGGCCTTTTTTTGAACGAAAAAAATAGGCGTCTCGGGCCCTTATGAATTTTTATTAGATTGAGGCCGAAATTATTGACTTTTATAATTTTTTGTTATATAGTATAAGCTAATATTCATGAAATAGAATAAACGTTCTTTACATATAAATCCGCGGAAGGAGACGTGAATCATTTGTCAGTTTTTGAGGCATAAATTGGAATTAAGAATATAAACTTTTACGGAGGTAGGTTCTTATGAAGACTAACAGAAAAAAAATGACAGCAGTCGTCAAGCATTCCGGTTTCGAAAAAAGATTCGAGTTTGAAGTGCTTCACGAAGTGCTTAGCGCGTCAGGACAGCGAATAATCGTCGGGATGAGCAAGGATTACCTGGGTAGATTTTTGATTATTAATGATGAAATTCAGTTTTCCAGCCTTGATTATTTGACGTATCACGAATTAATGGCAATTCCCGCGATGCTTCTTCGCCATGGCCATTATGTGGCTGTTTATGGCGGCGGAGATTTTCTGCTTGCCTCGCAGATATTCAAACATTTTCACTGTCCGCCAAAGATAGTGGAATTGGACGGTGAGATGATCAAAATCAGCAAGAAGTATTTTTCCAAATTCAATGCTCTCGGGGTTGAGAATTCTGAAGTCGTCATCTGTGACGTTTTAGTGCATCAGCCAGGACGTCCATATGATGTAATTTTTGTCGATTTGACAGATCAGGTAGATTGTCCGGCGCTGTATAATGAATTTGCCATCAAAAAGTATAAAGAAGCTCTGGCGCCGAATGGCCTGATAGTATTCTACGCGGAATACAAAATGGCCAGAGACTTCTATGGGAAATTGGAAAAGTTTTTTAATCACAGCTTTTATTACGGAGCCTACATGGAATTCGTCGGATCATTGTTTACTTTCGGAGTTTTTTCTGATGATTCGATGGATGTTGGAAAAATCAAATCCACCAGCCTGACCGGAGATTACTTCTGTCGAGAACATTTTAACCAAATAAATTTGGCGCGTTTACCCAGAGTAAAAAATCTGCCGGAAACATTTTCTCTCGTCGAAAGATGAGATGCAATTACGCCATGGCCGCAGGGAATTTTCCCGCGGCTATTTTTTTTGACTTTTCTTAAGATTTTCTCTATAATCTAAATACAATTTAGCATTTAGCATTATTAATTTAGCATTAATTTTTTATGCCTTTAATACCCACAGTTATCGAGAAAACCGGCAATTATGAGCGCGCGTATGATATTTACTCCCGCTTGTTAAAGGACCGGATCATTTTTTTGGGCGAACCGATTGATGATCATGTCGCCAATATTGTCATTGCCCAGCTTTTGTTTTTGGACGCCGAAGGAAGCGACAAGGATATTAAATTTTATATTAATTCTCCGGGAGGTTCGGTCACGGCCGGTTTGGCGATTTACGACACGATGCAATATATTAAGAGTCCGGTGTCGACGATTTGTATGGGCATGGCCGCTTCAATGGGGGCGTTGCTTTTAGCCGCCGGCGCCAAAGGAAAAAGATTCGCTTTGCCGAATTCTGAGATTATGATCCATCAACCGATGGGCGGTTTTGAAGGCCAAGCTTCGGATATAAAAATCCGCTCCGAACAGATTTTAAAAATAAAAGACAAGCTGAACAGCATTTTGGCGCTGCACACCGGACAAGAGATAAAAACCATCGAGAAGGATACTGACCGCGATAATTTTATGTCAGCTGACGAAGCGAAGAAGTATGGGATAATTGATAAAGTGATAAAGAAGTAATTTTAAAATCACAAATCTCAATTTTAAAATAAATTAAAAATAAAAAAATTAAATTTGTAATTTGATATTTATTTTAAAATTTAAAATTGAGATTTTATATTTATGGTTCTTGAGGTTAATGATTCTAATTTTGATAAAGATATTTTAGAGGCATCCAAGATAAAACTCGTCCTCGTTGATTTCTATGCCACTTGGTGCGGTGTCTGCAAAATGATGGCGCCAATTTTTGAAGAAGTTGCTAAAGAAACCGGCGACAAAGTTATTTTTGCCAAGGCTAACGCCGAAGAAACTTCGGCCGCTACTGATAAATTTGAAATTCTTTCTCTGCCCAGCTTCGCTTTGTTTAAAGATGGCAAAATGGAGAAAATGATTTCCGGCCCGCAGGCGAAAGAGATGCTACTTGATTTAATCAAGTAATTAATTTAAAATTTTATGAACGAGCCAGACACGCTCGGTCCAGTGCTACCAAAAGATTCTTCGGAAGAAAAAAATATAAAAAATTACTATGTTAATATCGGCAGAAAAATTATTGATTTAAGCATTGGTTTTTTTGTTGGAATTATTTTTTGCTGGCAATTTTATTCCATGTATAGTAATGGTATTTTTTTTGGTCAGCAGATTGATTTTTATACACAGCAAGTTGTCTTTCGTGGACTAATGTTATTATTTTTTGCAATGATCGGACTATTCTTTTTTGTCAAAAGAAAATTTATCAGCGTCGGTTTATTGACTTCGTTCGGCGTGCTAATTCTATTCTATTTTGGCATTGGTTTTATTGCTATTTATGCTATGCGGGGGTAGTGAATTTTTTGAGTGTATAATGTTTAGAATTAAAAAATCCGGCAAAACCGGATTTTTTATAAATATTTATAATTTTTAATTTTACATTTTTAATTGATCAAGAGTGCCGCTCCAATCGCTCCAGCGTCCAAGCCGAGTTTGGATTTCAATATTTTAGTTTTAGAAGAAGTTTTAACCACTTTTTCGTCAAGCGTTTTTTTCAATTCCGGCAGGAACAGGTCGGCTGATTCCATCACGCCTCCACCAAAGACTATTGCTTCCGGATCAAGCAAGTTGATGATATTGGCGCAAGCAAAGCCGAGAAAACGGCCGACTTCGTCGCAGGCGCGCTGAGCCAGCACGTCGCCGCGGTAATTTTCCATGGCCAAATTCAGCGGGTTGCTTTGGGTAAGTTTATGATATGCGGCTTCCAGTGTTGTTTGTTCATGAAAATCAATGATCATCCGGCCGGGTTCGGAAAAGCCGTGCGCCCCGTAATAAATATTGCCGTTAAGCCACCAGGCGCCGCCGATGCCAGTGCCTACGGTGATGCCGTAAATATTTTTATATTTTACAGCTGAGCCAACCAAGGCTTCGGCGCGCAAAAAACATTCCGTGTCATTATCCATTTTGACCGGCAGGTTAATCCTTTTTTCTAATATTTCCGCGAGTTTTATTCCGTTGAGCATTGGCAAATTAGGTGCATCGGTAACTTTAGCTCCGAAAGGATCGACGATACCCGGAACTCCCAAGCCAATACCTTTAATTTTTATCTTATCTTCCTCAGCTTTTTTAGATAGCGGTTCGATCAAAGCTAGAAGCATGATAATTAAATGCTCTAAATTATCTTTTGGCGTGCCCAAAGAATAATCCATTACGACTTTGTTGCCGTTGAAGAGGACTGATTTTATGTTGGTGCCGCCGATGTCGATGCCGATGGTGTACTGTTTTTTTTCCGTCATACGCTAATTGGTTATAATGCTAATTTTGCGAATGATGCGAATTTACGAATTCGTTGATTCGCATCATTCGCAAAATTAGCATTAGCACAAATTCGCACCAGTTATTTTTTGAATAAAGTCTTTGCATACTCCCAATAACTCGAATCACCTTTAACTTCTTTCTCATACGCCCACCATTCAACTCCCCAGAGATAAAAATCTTTAAAGCCGGCCAGACGCCCAAAATTCAAAATATATTTGAATTTGTCCAAAGTCATGGTTTTGGCAATATCCGCGTCGCTTAATTGGTTAACGGCAACCGGCCCCCAAGGCTCGCCTTGCATTTCGATTACTACCCAATCTTTGGGATGGGCAAAAAGAGAAACAATATTTTTCTTGAAATGGAAAAATCCGGGCAAGATCGGGTAATGGATATAACTTTTAGTGTTGCCGGAATAAGTATTAAGATAGACACTGGTGCCAAAAATATCGGCTCGCGAGGCAACTGGAACCCAGATGGAAAGTTCGCCGGAATCAGTGATAACTACGGGGCGGGAATCAAGGCTTTTGACTAGGGCGATCTCTTTATCCAGAAAAGCCGGATCAAACGGCGGGCACTCGCCAAAAAAGGTTAGAAACGGCTCGTTTTCTATCTGCCAGGCGGCAATCTGTTTTTTATCTTTATATCTTTCCACGGTATTCTTGAGATAATCAAGAGTGCCTTGCTGTTTTTCCGCGGCGGATAAATTTTTTGCCCAATCGGGCAGGTGGCATTC
>Ga0224524_1000648_pt1 | contig 12436 bp, 10 predicted proteins | sample CFST75metaG_FD_179895 | JGI IMG/M metagenome (GOLD analysis project Ga0224524, IMG submission 179895) | Peat soil microbial communities from Stordalen Mire, Sweden - C.F.S.T75 | ecosystem: Environmental > Terrestrial > Soil > Wetlands > Peat | place: Sweden: Norrbotten County, Stordalen Mire... | reverse complement strand
ATGGCTTTGCCAATGATGAGGGACCGGAATGCGATGTCGTTGGCGATGACTTTGTATCCTTTAGCTTTGGCGTAGAGACTCACTGATCCGCCGCCAAGAAAGGCATCGATAAAAACTCCATCAGTTTTCTTGATTGGCTTAAAAATATACTTGACCAGCTTTCGCTTGCCGCCGAAGTAACTTGGTAATGATTGGAATTTACTAAACATATTTTTTTAATTCAAATCTCTGACACCCGCGCATCCTCTGTATGTTTTTTATATACCCGGTACCCGTGAGCACCGGGCAGTGTGAGGTCGATTACAGATTGCGGATGTCGACCATCGGGGTATCAGAGAGCTGACAACAACTGAATACGAAAAAAGCTCGCGATCTTGCTACCACAAAATGTGATAACGGATCGCGAGCTCTTAAACTCGGAATTCCTTTCAGGATGCCCCTTGAGGCATAAACTTATTCAGTTGTTAAATTTATTATATCACCGCACACAAATTCTTTGCAAGAGGTGTGGCAATATCAAAGCTGTGTATAACTCAAATCTACTCCTCCGGAATATGTTTCTGGTGACCAGATCCGGTGGTACCGTCGTTCGTGGCCATACTGAAATATGACCGTTTAGCCACGATGATAAAATCGGCAAAGAATGGCTTGAACGATAGCACTTGGGCATCGGCTTGCAGTGCCCGGATGAGTTTCTTGTCGGCTTCATCGGGAGTAGGATCATCAGAGTTCGGATGATTAATTAAAATCATAAACTTCTTTGCTAGAAACAGGGCGTAGTAGTGGTAGAGCAACTGGGTATCAAAAATCTGCGGTGACATGCCAAGAAATACCTGATGTCCGAGGAATAGGTTTTTGTCATCGAGGTAAATTCCGATGACTTTGGATACACTTTCGTTTTCCAAATCTCTCAGGAATTTATACAGGTCTTCCGGATCACGGACTTGCCCTTGGATCGGAAGTTCGACTTCGGTCTCAACGATCTCAAATTTCTTGAGGTATCGTTTGTCCAGATGTTTGTTTTGTTTATCGTCCATAATGTTTTTATTTTAATACGGATTGGTAATTTTTAAGCAAAAAGACAGTCTCTTTTCTTAAGTGAGTTTTAACCCACGCTTTAGCTTTTTCATCCGGCAGAAGCTCGGCCAGCCCTCGCAAGATTTCGTTGTCTTTGATCGCTTCCACAACCGGAATGCAATCGGTCATGTATTCTTTGATAGTCTTGCCGGTTCTCGCTTTGATTACATCAGCGTTTATATCCCAGTGATTTGTGCCAAAAAACCAGACATCATAAACATCACGCATCGCCGTTTCGCTTCTTGTGGTCAGTGCCGCCAGCTTACTCGCAAAAAGATAATCTTTCTTACCAGCAAGCATGGAAATGCCCAGATATTCTTTCACTTCGTAGTGTTCTTTAATGTCCGGCATAAGGATTCTCACGTTCACTTCAATTTTCACGTTGTGGTCGGTATCGCCATAAGAAAGCAGGAAAAAGATGGTATTTCGTTTTATATAATTATCCTTAACTTCTCCGTACTTTCCCAACATGCCACCGATTCTTTCGTACACAAGTTTTTGAGTGGCTTCATCGGTAGAAAATAAATCAAAGTCGAGGTCTACGGAGAATCTTGTCAGGCCATAGAAAAAGTAGGCGCAGGTGCCGCCCTTGAATCCGATTAGGGAAGAGATGGAGGTATCGGAATAGATATCTCTCAAAATCTGTCCCATAACGAGTTGGTGTTTTTCTTTATTCAGCATATTTTTTATATTTAGTTATCCGCTTGATCAATTGTTTGTTGTCATATATTTTTGCCAGTTCAAAACACTGCTCCCAGTTAATGGATCGTAAGTTATCAAAATAAAATTTAGGGGACAAATATATGGTATCGAGGAATGCTCGCTCCGGGGTGGCGATGCTATAATTTTTTTCGTTCTTGATGCCAACCGCACTGTAGAGAACACTGTCTTTCAATTTTCTAAACGTGATTGTTTTATCACCAATCTTTTTTGTGATGGGATAGGGACCGGCCACAAAGATTGAATCATGATGTTGGAAAATAATTCCGGCCTCTCGGAGGACTGTTTCAAAACTTATGTATGAAGGAGTATAAATACTCGTGGCCAATTCTTTTACGTCGTAATCTTTGCTCTTTGCAAATACGCCACGAGTCAGACGGATCAGTGATCCCTGTTTGGCATAATATTTTATTTTTGAAAGAAGATTGACGGTATTTGTCTCCTCCCAAATCAAAGCAATGTCCTTAATGGTCAGGATTGTCTTGGGGGACTCGTATAATTTTGCAATAAGGTTATCAGTGGCCATAAATCAATATGTTTAATGGAAAGGTGATATTTCCACCTCTCCATTGTATATTATTAAATAAAGAGAGTCAAATGGCGAAAAGTGGATAAAAGAAAAGGCACGTTTTTGGGAAAAACGTGCCAGAAACCCATTGTCGCGCGTTTCAATTGCGCTGTTCGTGCATTGTGAGAAGCCGTTGAGCCGCCTCGGTTTCGCCCGGTGCGTCATCGAAGCAGTGTTCTTCCTCGAGCATTCGCGCGTGGTCGATAGTGAGCGATCCATAACAGGCATCATCCACGGTGGCCACTGCATCCTCGAAGCTGAACGTTCCATCTGCACCTTTGGATTCGGCGACTCGTGCCGCCCAGTGCTCACGCATGGACGGACCGCCATAGCCGCCGCTCCAGCCGGTGACAAGAGTTGCCACCGTATTGGCGAAGGCCGCATGGTGGTGTTGAGGTGCTTCGGGGTGTTTCTCCTTTCCGAGCTTCATTGCTCGTTCGAGGACTTCATCGTGTTCCATCTTGATCTCCTTTCGTTTTCTGTGTTTCTGACATGACCGTTTCGGCGATCACATCCATTACGTGAAGGTACCGAAATACCTCGTTGATCAGTCCTCAAATTCGAGAGCGACACGCTTGATACGGCGAAACCGAACGAATCGGAATCCCTGTCCACGCGCACCACGGAACTCGATTTTGGACGGATCGTTTTCCTCGACAGCTTCCGACCATAGCATTCTGATGCCCTCATTGCAGAGCACCTGAATCACCGAGAGCGGAGCCACGATAACCATGTCGTCATAGTGACCATCACGGTATCGTTTGGCGATTTCTCGCGCATCGTCGAAGGGTCGGGATTCTTGCTCCACGACCGTGTCTCCACCGAACTTATTCCGAAGCGTTTCAATTTGCCTCGGATGGGGTTGGTGACGAGACATCCAGAGAATTCTCTTTCCCATTGGCTTTCCTCCTTTCAAAGAGCTGTTTTCGTCTGATCAGCACCATGCCAATCATGACACAGCAGTATAGCATTTATTGGTCTAAAAGTCAATGTTTTTTCAGGCAACAAAAAACACGGCCTTAAACCGTGCTTTTGTCTCAAACTCTAATCTACATCCTGTTTTCAATTTTGTATTTTGTGACAGTCGAAACATTTCCGTTGCCCTTCACTGCATTGAGCACTTCCTGTTCTCCACTTAATTCAGAAATGCGATCAAGGATGTCAGAGGATGAATTAGGATTATTAGCTATAACCATTCTCACGTAATCATTTGCACCTTCGGCCAAGCGACGCAATGAATTTGCCGGAGTTTTAGGATTGCAACCCGACAACGTACGGACATTAAAATTTTCATCCATTGATAGCAGATTTAAAACAAAAGGGTCTTCGGAATCCACTGCTTCCTTTCTTTTGCGTTCGTCTGGCCACTCCGCTACCTCATTTTTTCGTGTTTCCAAACCAGTATCAATCTCGCCACAAAGGTCATCTATTTCAGCCAGCAAGCGTTTACCGCTAGTTGATTGTTCAACTTCGTTTAGTAGATCGTCTATCTGTCCAAATCTTGATTCAAAGTTTTCGCTCATAGTTTTTAAATTAATCGAATGTTTGATCTATCAACTCTTCGACCTTACGAATAAATTTTGTTGATAATTGTTTTGAGTCTGGAACTTCCAATGCATTTTTTCCAAACTCTTTTTTGATTGATCCTGCCCCCTGGGCGAGACCGACTCCTAAAATTACAGTTTCTTTTTTGAATTTATTAACTAAATCGTGCAACGAATCGGCACTGCAAGCCAGACCGTCAGTCAAAAAGAAAATAAAGTTATGAGCTCGTTTAAACTTATCGGCATATCGTGTTTGGCTAGCATAAGCGGCCCGCAAAAGATCGGTGTCTTGTTGGTTACCAATGGATGCTTGCAACAAGACAGCTTTTTGCAAATCGTCACCATACGCTTCTTGCTCAAATGTTTTTAAGAACTGATATCCACCCTCTGTATAAATAACCATCTCAAATGGTATGTCTAATCGTTTAGTGACCTCCATAAGGGCTGTGGCTAATTTTTTTTCATCCTCAATCATGCCCCCGACTGATCCAGTGTTATCAAGAATAATAGTCCATACGAATTGAGGCATTTCTGGCGTACGTTTTCTTTCAAAAGACCTCGGGCTAAGAACGGGTCGGCCGTCTTTTGTGCCTACAATATTTTTCGTATATCCTCGTTGAAGTCTCGCACCTCGTCTTTGATTTCTTTCGTAGACATAATCTTTATCAAGGTCAAATTTTTCAATAAAGAAATCAGTGAGATCGTCTGTCAAATCTTTCATTGATTCCATATACTCTACATAAAGTCGCAATGCTTCACCCTCTAACCCAGACATTTCTTTATAAAGCGCTTCTGTCTTTGCTTCGTGCTGACGTTTTAATTCTTCCAGATTTGATAATTGCTCGTTAGATTTACGTTCGATTTCAGCCAACTGTTCCTGACCTATTCTGGACACTTCTTCTGTGGCAATCTCCTTCGATACGAAAGATCCGCTTTCATCTTGTTGGGTGAATTTACTTCCAATCAAAGTCTCGGCATTCCTCAATTGAGCCAAAAGACTTGGGTCTGGACGACTAAAAGTGACACCTTCTCCTTCGACTGTGTTGCCAGCTCCGCCTTGGTGATTAGGATCGTGAGGACTTGATTGATTTTCTACTTTTGATTTTTCAAATCCTTGCTCATCCAATTGACCTCCAGAATGTTTTTCGGTCGATTGCTCGTGTTCACCAAAACCACGCTGTCCCTCTCCTTGGCCCGGCTCACCACCCTCCATCCCGCCCATCATTTCAGAGAGTTGTTGCATTGCATCTTGCATTTGTCCGGCCATGTCCTGCGGACTTCCACCAGCCTCAAGGCTTTGTTGCATCTGATCAAACTTTTCAAGCAATTGGTCTATGGCTTCTTGTCCAGCTCCCAGAGCACCACCTTGCTGTTTAGCTTGGTTGAGCATGTCTTGCATCTGAGACAACATCTCTTTCATTTCTTCAGCAGAAGGCATGCCACCTCCGGATTCTGAACCGCCCGATTCGCCACCTTCTCCGCCGGGTTGACCGCCTTGCGATCCTCCTTGTCCGCCTTCACCAGCACCCTCGCCCTGACCCTCTCCTTGTCCTGATTCTGAACCTGATTCGCTCGACTCGTTTTCTTGCCCCTGTCCTTCACCGGATTCTCCGTTTTCTGAATCTTGATCATTATCCTTATTTTTCTCTGAATCTTCCGACTCATTGGATTTATTAGCTTGGTTTTCCAATGCGCTGTTTATAGCTTCCCACAAATAATAATATTTTTTAGGATCATGCTGACCGAATTGATTTAAGCGGTTCAAATAAAGCCCCTGCATGCCAGCCCTGTCTACTCCGTTATAAATTATAGGCATGGCCATTCGATAAAAATGACCCCATTCAATCTCACCATCTTTAACAGGTTGAGATTTGCCCCCATTACCGCCCTTGTACCAAAATTTTGCCAAAGGTTTTGGCAGTTGGAAATTGACTAAAAAATTATCACTGAAACTATCAATACCTAATTCTTCTCGCTGTGATAAAAATTCCTGAGCCGACTGTGATCCGTGTATGGAAAAATCTGGCACATCATATCCACGCTCCATCATTTTCTGCATCATCTTATCCGTAAACTTTGGATTTTTCTGCTGATAGCCGGTCATTAAAAGACGCATGACCGTGCGGTATGATTTTGACGTGCTTTGAGCAAATGTACGAACTTTTTGTAAATTTTCTAACTGCTCCGGGGTTAGATTCGCTTCGTTAATGCCGTACTCTTTGATGTTGTAGGTGATTGGCTCTTCTTCCGGCTTTGCCATCTCTTCTTCCAGAGCTCCGCTTTCAGCTATTTGTTTCGCTACTTCTTCCAATTGCTCGAGCTGTTCTTTCAATTTCTGCAATTGCTCCTCTGTGATTTCATCCGTGCCAGCCTCTTTGGCTTCTTGCATTGCTTTTTCGGCTTCAGCTTTCATCTGCTCGGCCTGTTCAGCTATCTCTTGCATAGAAGAGGGCTGTTGTGGCTTCGGAGCTTCAGGTTTTTGTCCCGGCTTCTGAAGTTTTTCTAACTGTTCTTTGGCTTGTTGGAGTTGCTCTTGGAGATTTTCTGCCAAGAGATTTTCCTCATCTTTTCTTTCCTGTTTTTCCTCGGGGCTAAGTTCTTGTTTTTGCGACTGCTTTGATTCTTTTTTCTGTTTATTTTGTGATTCTTGAGACGGTTTTTTACCTGCCTTGCTCTGAGGCTTTTGCTTCATTTTTTCCATGAGCTTCTGCATCTTTTCCTGTATTTCTTTCGCTTGCTGTGCCCGGGCAGAAGCTTCCGGATTCGTTTCAGTTTTTTTTGCTTGATCCTCGTCGCTCTTTGGTGATTCTGTTTGAGCTGGACCGGATAGAGCGACTAATTTTGAAAATTTCGGCCAGATAAAATCACGCACTAGTTGTACCTGTCTTTTTGGCACAGCCATTTTTACGCTTTGATCCAAGACGGACCGTGTTTGTTTATCAAAAATTTCTTGTACTGCTGGATTTGCACTTCCTAATGCTTGTTCAAACTGTTCGGACTGAACGAGCCCGACTTGAGAAAGGGAGTAGAGGAGAGTAAGGTCAACGGCTTGTTTATAAGGTGCGGACTGAGCGATACCATCTGCAATTTGCTGGGTGTTTATTTCTTTTTCATACAAAGCACGAAAGTTTTCCTCTGGCTGGTCGCTATGCGAATTCTGCATTTCCAAATAGTTAACGGATGCTTCATGCGTCGCCTCAACAAGTGATGTTAAAAGTTCTGGAGCAATCTTATTTTCACGACACCAGTCACGCAAAGTATTTAATTCACCATCTATGGGATAGTTTAAGTTTCCAATTTCATGACGAAGTTGTGCGTTAACAACTCGTCGATCACCGGAAAGCGATTCGCGTGGGTAAATAATAACGTTTGGAATATCTGTTGAATTGTCCGGACTTTTAGCAACACCCCAAGAATCGCCAGCCATAGCTTGCACTCGGACTTTACCGAAGAATCCCTTCTGTTCTATTCTTCGAACTAAGCCATGCGCTAAAATCGGGATGATCTCATTGAGATCCCGTTCAGCTTGGGACGCTTCCTTCGTTGGAGGATGTTCCGGTGTAAATTGTAGGCCACGTGATTCTATTGACATATTACATACTTATAACTATCGAATGCCCTCGGCAAGAATTAGCATCATTGCATCCTTATCGGTCTTGCCACGGCGATAGGTGTCAGTATGTGGTAGGTAAGTCATGGCAATGGAGTACTGAGCCGGATTCCAGCCAGCTTTCCAGTTCGGCATTTTGGAAAGGTCGGCCTCCCAGAGGTGATTTTCAGAATAGAAACGAGCCGCTTCAATCGATCCACGAAGGGAGATATCACGTTCCATTCTTGTTTCGCCAGTTCTCGTTTTATAAGCTTCTACAACTTGGCGAGTACGATCAGAAATAGCCACAATATTTTTTAGGTCTTTCATGATTTTTATTGTCGTGGCATCAAGTGATATTTGAGCTCCCACGCCATTAATGACGTAATCCCACGCTTTGCGGAATTGTTCGTCATCAAGACCTTTAAGTGGACTTATATTCTCTTTGAGAATAAGAGCTTCATCGTGGGTGAATTTCTCTCTATTAGTGGTTGAATCGGTTTCTCGGAAAGGAGGATAGCCCATAGTCATGATATTTGAACGGTCATCGATTGTTTCCGGCAAGTCCTCAACGCCATCGTATTCAGCTGGGTTCATCAGGCCGACAAAAGTCACTCCCGGAGCCGCCTTAATAACTTGATCATTTAAGAAGACCGTTCTATCGCCGTCGAATAGGGAGTTAAAGAATTTAGCAACGTTAGGTCGAAGTAGGTTTAACTCATCCAATTCCAACACGGCATTTGGCGTAGTTACTGCCGTTAGAATACGAGTTGGAATTCTTACGACTTCGCCGTCGGAAAGTTCCACGTCATAGGTGAGATCGCGCTCTTCTTTATCTGGAGAACATGCGTATCGGAAAAGGGGTCGATTGGTCTCGCCGCAGTAAAAGTCAGCCAATTTATTTTTACCAGTACCACGAGGACCGACAATCACGGTCATGCCTTTTGCTGTTAATCGTTCCCATTCCGGTGCTTTTTTGTTTTTGACCAAATTTTCAAGATAGGCATTGTTTCCAAGACCGAGCTGACGATTTACCAACGTAGCAAACCATGCGAATTTTTGCTCAAAGTAAGGGGTAAGTTTGAAATGTTCGTCACGAGGCGGAATAAATTCATTTAGGCTTTCATCGATGGATCGCAGGAATTGCTGAGTACGAATTATATCTGACGCACGTTCTGCAAAATCATCGATATTTTCAATTCCTGATCCGTTTAGTTTAAGCACCTCCTTGAGTCCATCCGGATCAGCAAAGGCTTCAATTTGAGTAGCTAGTTGCTTTGCTTTTTCATCATAGTCCGCATCATCCGGATTTAATTCACCATACTGTCTCGCCAGTTCTCCGAGACGAGTCAGCACCTCATTAAAGGCTTTCAGTTCACCACGGCCTTCAAGAACAGCATCAACTGATTCCAGCCGTTCGCCTCGATGTTTTTCTGAAAAATTCATCAGCTCTCCGGGCTTGGCAACGTGGGTCAATCCGTGTGAATCTTTGACAAATTTTACCTCAGAGAATTTCTTACCACCCGACACAAACACTTTGCCGGGAACGGCATTCCATTCGGAATTTTCCTCTGGTGGTTGGCAAATTGGGACGTGGACCTTACCAATAGTTATATATTGACCTGCCTGAGCAAATTGTCGCTCCGGTTCGTCAACCTTTGTTGGTGCAGGCGTTTCTCTTTTTCGCATTACATGCGATTCCGATTTTTCTGCTTGAACTATGGGCTTTTGTACTGCCACTGGTTCAGGTTCATTTTGGATGTTTGTTTCCAAAGTATCGAGCTCTTCCAACGATCCTTCCAACGCAGTAATCATTTCATCTCGACTTTTACCTCCGGTACTTTTCCATTCTGAAGGCAGGAGACGAGCTTTCTCTAAAGACTGCAAAACCTTTCCTCTTTTTTGAGAAATTTGTTCGGGGGTGAGCCTTTCCACCACTGGTTGAGGTGGAGGAGTTTGTTCTTGCGGTGCCGGTTTAAATTCAAATGATTCTTTCATATGTTTATTGGTTGGTTTCCACCGTCTCTTTTAAAGAGGAGACGAGTTCGTGAACGACCTTTGGAGATTCTTTTGGGTAATATAATGAGACCTTACCAAGAGCCGGTACGACTCTGATGTGGCCCTCATAACCCGGGACACCAAACAGCCAGCGGCCAACCGTATCAACAGCAATTTTTTTGCCGTCTTTACTTTCGCCGTGGGCATTGCACTTTACTGGTTGATCATAGAGGGGCAGTGTGCGAGCCTTCTCTTTTATAAAAACCTCCGCTGTCAATCCGAGTGATTTTTGGGCTTGAATGTCAACCAACATATCAAGCGACATTGTGTCATTCGGAAATGCTATTGCTGTTTTTTTCATATGTTTAAATTAATTTATTATATTATTTCTTCGTGACCAGCGAAGAAATAAGGAACGGGAATCTCATGATTTCTTCTATCGTGAATCCTGCTTCTAATACATGTGGCAAAGCTTCATACTTACCAGCTATGATAACCTGCCTCAAACCCTCCTCTAAACCCTTAAACTTGTCTAAGGCATTATTCAAATAATACCCTCCACCGCCAGATTTAATTATTTCCAAGACGATGTCTCTATGATCTTTCTCTTTAATTCCACGAAACTTTTCTAAGTTCTGTATAACCTGGTAACTGCCACCGCCCTTGATCGCTTCGAGCACAATGCGACGATGTTCTTCAACCGGAATTCCACTAAACTTTTGAAAATTATCTATTACAGCCGCACCAGCTCCTGCACTACTTAATTCGTGTGCGATCTCCAAATGATCCTTTTCGCTAAAAACGTCAGAGAACTTTTCAAAATTCTGAGCAACTTGATATCCTCCACCACCCCTGATAGCACCGAGCAAGATACCTCTTTTATCTTCAGGCTTAACTCCGTTGAATTTCTCAAGGTTGGTAACGACTGTCTCACCGGCACCTGACGCACTCAATGCCTCCACAATTTGAAGATGGTCATTGGCAGTTATGCCAGTGAATTTATTTAAATCCTCAACAGCTTCTCTACCACCGCCACTCTTAATGATTGACAATAAAATATTTAAATGCTGATCCGGAGTAATTCCAGAGAATTTTTCAAAATTCTGTATTACTTTGTCTGGTCTTCCAGATTTGAGAATATTTAATATAAATTTTTCTGGGTTTTGGTCGCTTGCCGACTCACCATTTACCTCAGCCAGCGCGCGCATCATTATGGTCTGATCATCCACGCCCGTGCTTAGTGCTCGGTGGGCTCTTTTTATGACTCCAAATGGAGCGTTATTAACCCAGTCAATTTGATCAAAAGGCTTACTGCCATAATCACGTCCTTCGTGGTTAAAACGGAAATGCAAATCTAAAGCTTTTTGAGCTAAGCTTTTTCGTTTTTCAAATCGCTTATTGACGATGACTTGTCTTTCCTTAAATGCCCCCAAAAGTACTTCCGGTGTACGATTTTCCAACCGAGCTACTTCTCCCTGGTATTCCTGCTGGAGATCGGCAACTTTTTTGTTATAGCGATCTTGAACTGATGAATATATAGAATCTCTTTCCTCCTCGGGTATGTCGTATCCCGCGATTTTTGTTTTGGATTTTTCAAACCAGCGATTTATTTTTTCGCCCTCTCTACCAAACCACAAATTAGCCCTTTGAACTGCTTCGCTATTTTTCTGCCTAGTCATTAGTTCGGACGCTTCTTTGCCTTTTATCTGTCTGTCTGTGCCATCTTCGTTTTTTGCTGATAAATAAGAAGCATCGTAGCTCTGATTATCCTGAGTAAAATCTTCTAAAGACTTAACATCCTTATCGAGTTTCTTTTTTTCGTACCCATATCGATTATCGCCAGATTTTCCAATAAATCTTTCTACATTTCGGAAATTGGTTTCTTGAATCTTACTCCTCATGCCCTTCATCTGACGCATTACATTGTGACCTAACTGCCCAACAATAATTGATTCTTTAAATCCTGCATTATAAGGAGATGATCCTGTATTTAACGTTCCGTTATAATTATAGGCACCCTCAAGTCGGCGTGCCGTTAACAACACCGCTTTGTGTTCCAACTCTTTTTCGTCTAAGTCCTTACCCTCAAATCGTTTTTTAATTTCCTGTTCACATTCCTTGTAGAGTTGACTGACCTCCGGATATTGTCCCAACGATCCTTCAAAAACACCGGAATAATATCCGTGAAATTCGACCACGCTCTTAACTGGACTTTGTGCAGATCTCGAACTTTCCCCTTTAGCTTTTTTCTTTTCTATGTCTCTATTGATTCTGTTAGTAGCAACTTTCACGGCTCCCATTTCAGGAGTTCCTTGCATCGCCGCAAAATAGATGTCTCTAATGACACCGAGCTTAATCGTTTCCGGACTGGCTTGCGAAGCGTCAATTACTTCTTCCTTAACAACATCAACATACTGCTGTTTCTTTTCGTCCCATTCTTGAGTGTTTACTTTTCTGGTCGCTTCTCCTCCAACATATTTCTGATAAAATTCCAGACGGCGAGCGAGATAATTATATGCTCCGGGCGTTAAGCCAAAATCACGGATCGCTTCGGCCGCTTCCGCAACACTCATTGATTGCAAAGACTTTAATCGTTCCAATCCATCTGTAAGAGTTCCGAATCTCTCGATCTTTGATCTGTCGGAAATTCTCAACCCACCCTCCAAATAAGTAAAAATCCGATCTAAATTTTTTAAATCAACTACCTCACGCTTTTTCTCGCCAATAGGTTCGATTTTGCCTTCTTCTTCGTCAAGCGGCGTTTCTAAATCAAGGGCTTTGCGCCACTCGCTTGGGTCTTTAATACCGGCATCCTCCAGCTCACGCTGGATATGCTCTTTTGGTGTCATTGATTCAAAATGTAATCTTTCGCTCATATTTTTTGTGTCTTATAAAAAAGAAACGGCACCCCCATAAAAGAGTGCCCAAAAGATTCGAGTA
>Ga0224524_1000646_pt1 | contig 12437 bp, 14 predicted proteins | sample CFST75metaG_FD_179895 | JGI IMG/M metagenome (GOLD analysis project Ga0224524, IMG submission 179895) | Peat soil microbial communities from Stordalen Mire, Sweden - C.F.S.T75 | ecosystem: Environmental > Terrestrial > Soil > Wetlands > Peat | place: Sweden: Norrbotten County, Stordalen Mire... | reverse complement strand
ACATTAAATTGATCGTTTATCCGGTTAAAGATGTAGAAAAAGCTAAAGCATTTTATGGCACGTTTCTAGACATAGAACCGTATGTCGATAGCCCCTACTATGTAGGTTATAGAATTGGTGAGCAGGAAGTAGGATTAGACCCTAACTCTAAGATTGGGCCTATTGCTTATACGGATGTTAAGGATATTAAAAGCAGTCTTCAAACAATGGTTAAGGTCGGAGCTGAAGTTGTGCAAGATGTTAAGGAAGTAGGTGGCGGTTTGTTGACAGCTCAGGTCCAGGACATTGACGGTAACGTGGTTGGGCTAAGACAACAATCTTAAATGAGTAGGCACTTTTTACGGACGTTACTGTGGTAATGACGTCTTTTCTCCTTACCAGGCTACGTTTTGCATTCCAAAGACGCGAACGTGCCTTAACTATCTAATACCGTTCTAACACTGAGACACGCCGCACCTTAAGTTCAGTTTCGCACTGTGCGCGGCACGGCCTTTTTGCGTTGTTCATCGAGAGATGTATTTATCATGAACTGCGCAAGGTGGCGTCGTTCTTCGAGAGATACGCCGATGGTCAATTGCAAAAAGTGCGGCAACTTCATCCAGGGCAGGCTGCGCGGCAACAGAAAGTACGTTCCTTATTGTGTGGCATATCGTCGCTCCCAGCCTATTCAGAGCTTCTTGTGGTAACAGGCCGTGGTCGTTAAAACCGTAAAACAAACGCGTTAGTTCAGCAGGCTCTTCGTTTCTATGTAGCGCGTGGCTACGTCAAATGTGCCGAAACTGGTGTTACTCTTTATCGCAAGTAACAACGTCAACCGGCTTTGTTGCAAAACCGCCTTCTGTTGCAAAAGTAAGACTTGTGCCACAACATCCATGTGGTTATTCATGAGATATATGAGTTGAGTGTCAAACCAAGTATACTACTCCTCTGGTCGCATTCCAAAGAAACACGACGCCTTTTTTAGCCAAGTTACAGACTTGCGAGTACGCCCAGTAGCTCGTAGCGTCAGATGCCCGCTAAGATCTTCGCTAGTAGATGGAAGCATAAGCTCAGACAATGGGGCACGATGAGTTAAAAGTTTACACTCGAGTTTACACTCTTTTCCTGGCGGTGCGAAGCTCTGTTGCTTAGAAGAAAGCATTTTTCCGCTATTTATCCAAGACACATTTCGATACGCGATACCAAGCGTTTGAACTATTCCTTGAACTGCCGAAAGTGCTTGAGGAGCGCAAGCACGTGACGAGCCGCATCGTGACCAAAGAAGACGTTGAAAAACGTGGTCAAAGCAATTGAACAGGCACATAACAACGGGCGATTGACACCTGTCATTACCTCAACTACAAAGCCCTCGTGCTATTTGGCGCATTTACAAGACAACGGCCCTTGGCAACGATCGCACGATTAACGGTGGGGCAGTTCAAACAAGCTGGGAACATGAGGAAGCCCGTCGTGGATATCCTGCCAGAGCAAGACAAAATACGTATGCAGCACCACTGCCCGCTTCATCCGCAAGTCGTCGAGGCAATATTGCCTGTGCTGGACGGTCCACGCGATGAGAGCCTATTTTTGAGCACCTATCGTTTCAACTGTGGCTTCGGTACACTGAGGTTCAACTGAGGTACGGGGGCGCTCGGATCGTTAACGGAGACCTGAAAAAATGCTGTGAGCAGCACAGTGACATCATCCAGTGGGATCAGTCAAATAGGGCCGATATAATGACGCACGGTGTTAGTGGGATCGACTGGATGCACTACAAGCATCCCTTGCCTGAAAACGTGTATGATGCATATATGAAGTATTGGAAAAAAAGTAGTGTTCACAAGGTGACACCACATTCCCATCTTAAGTATCATTTCATGTAGAATGCTCGAAGATGAGCTCACCTCTATTCTTGCCGATGACGACGACGTCAAGCAGCTTGTTATCGTTGACAGCACAGAACAGCAGGAGCTAGCACGAAAACTACGATCACAGAACCGCCCTTTTCTTATTAAGGATTTTGAAGGGGCCTTTAACCTCGTTAAGAAGCATCGACAGGGGGCGCATTCTGGCGAATATTTGACAAAAAGACATGGCGTTCTTCAGCAGCTGCTTCGCCGTCGAAGCGTAGACGATCTTGCTGTCGTTGTCCACGTTCTTCCGTTGGGGCTTCATATCGATAGCAAGCTCCTTAAGCAAGAGGTTTACCGCCAGATCGAGCGCATGTCAGACTTTTCAGACGGGATCTTTGTGCTCTATGGGATTTGTGATGCCCTTAGGACTCTTGAGCACGATTTCAACGGCAGTACATGTCAACTTTTCTTCCTCGCTGACGACAATGGGGCAACGGTTGATGACTGCATCGCCCTTGCACTCGGTGGGAATCAGGCATATGCAAACGTGCTCACCAACGACAACATCATGCTGTTTTTGACGCCCATGGTTGCTGCTCAGTGGCAAGATCTAAGCGAGGACTTCACGTTGATGAAGCATGCGCGATTTAAGAAGATCGCCAAAGTGGATACCGGCCTTTCCTATGAACCAGACTTTGACGCAAACGTTGACAAATGTGCGAAGCACTTCAGCCTTTACCCCGTATTGCTGAGAGGCAATACAAACGTGATTCAAAAGAGTTATTTAAAGGCGAAAAAAGGAGTATGCAGAAACGGAGCCTCTCCTTAACGCTTCGATTCTAAACAACAGCAACCTACACCTCAGCAGGAGCAACTGCTTTTCTGCGTCATGCGCGCACATCACCTGCTGCAACACTGCAATGATTTGGCGGAAAGGTGGCCCTGCCTTTCGGCTCTGCACTCGGCGCCTCTCTGCATCACTTTCAATCGGAGTCTTTATCGTGCTTTCTGACACGCGTGGGGGCGTCTATATATATTGCGAATAAGCGCGTGTGTACAAAATCATTTGGAGTAGATGGGCGCAAAAGGGTGATGAGTAAATATGGTACAAGAAGAAGCCTATGAAAAAATTAGTTCCACTGCTAAGCTAGTAGCGCACATAAGGAGCTTTACCGATATTCCGTTCACTAAGGAGATAGCCGCAGAAAGCGGAGCAGAGAAAGACTTTCAAACATTAGCAGGCAAGAGCGCGGGATTCATGACTCAGTCTGCTTTCAATTTGGAGGCACGCTACAAAACTACTGATCAGATCATTGCACGTTACCATATTACACAAGTTTTGGAAATCGCCGCTGGACTTTCACCGCGTGGCCTCGCAATGACTGAAGATCCAAATGTAGTTTATGTGGCCACTGATTTACCAGAGATTTTAGAACAAGAAAAAGCAATTGCCGAATCCATACTAGCAAAATCGAACATACATCGTTCAAACCTCTATTACCGGATTGCAAATGCACTTGATCGAGAAAGTTTGTTGCAAGCGGCCATTCCTTTTCGATCAGACAAGCCTGTTGCGATTATCACGGAGGGGTTACTTCCTTACCTCACCCGCGACGAAAAAGAAACTTTGGCAGGCAACATTCGTGATCTTCTTAGACAACACGACGGAATATGGATTACCCCAGATGTGAGCACCAAACAATTATGGAAGTTCGTCTCTCAGGCAGATGACACCATGCAACAACGGATGCAGAATATATACGGCGCCACTGGGCGTGACATCGAAACGAACACATTTGAAGATGAAAATGCTGTGCGACAGTTTTTCACCAGTGCTGGATTCACGATCGAAGAATACTCGTACTCAAATGTTCTTGAAGATTTGTCTTCGGTGAAACTCTCGAAGTTTAAGCGAGAGGAGATTTTAGAGATTCTGCAAATGCAGAAAACGTTGGTTTTAACAATCCGTTCGAGCTGAAAACCGCTTTGCGCCGCGCATTCGTGTCATCATTTCCCTAGCGCCTAACTCATCTTTTCTTTTTCGATTCCTTCGATCTCTAAGGCCCATTCAGCAGCGCGGTGGCAAAACACGTAGTGGCGCCTTAAAAAGCCCTTGGAGCACGCTGCGGTTCATAACTGCAAGAATCTCGGAACCAAAGGGTTCGAACAAGGAATCTCATCACTTCGAAGTTCATTCTTAGTGGTACCCGTTGTCGTAGACTTCTAGCACAGAAATCGCAAGCTTCTCTGCGTCGCGTGTGCACATCACTTGCTGCGACACGTCAATAATCTGGCGGAGGGGTGGCTCTGCCCTTTCTGCGCCTAGGCGCCTACGTGGCCCTGCCAGAATTGACAAGACAAACGTAGTGAGGGTATGGGCAAGCTGCTCTTTTAACTCAAGCGCAAACGTTCGAAGGTACGACCCGTCGAGCCGCTCGGCTCTCGCAAGGCAGTAGCTGCACGCAGCGCCGTGTATCACTACGTACCTGAGTTGCGCATCTCTCCGTGCTCTTTCAACGCTCTCTAACAGCTCCGCGAGCGGCATTGTGTGAAGGTAAGCAGCAAAGAGGTTAAAAAGCACGCTTCTGCTAGTTGCACTTCTTGATACTAAACGAGAACAGTGCTTACCGATTCTGCTTTAGTCGATGCGGCCGATTGTTGCGCCACGCCGAAAGGAAACTAGAGACGCACTATTGGAGCAGGAGCAAATCGCAAAATAGATTAGAAGGAAAGCCTTCCTCAAGCTTAACAAATGCAAAAGGAGGTGAAACACGTGAACGAAGACAAATGTGCAAAATGCGGCACTCCCGCTGCACCAGGCACAAAGTTTTGCGAGAGCTGTGGCACACCGCTACCCGCCGCTGCACAACCTGCGCAGGGAGCTTCTGCGGCAGCCGCTTCTGCGTATGCAGCGCCAGAGCCCCAATTGCAGTATCAGGGCGTTGCCATCCGTTTTGTGGCACTTCTCATTGATGGCATTATTTTAGGGATTATCGGCTACATACTCATTTTTCTCTTTGCTGCATCAGCCATTACGGTTGATACGTCAACTGGCACAGTTTCGATTGGGCCGGCGTACTACGCAGGCGTCGCTCTGGTCATTGTGATCGAGCTGCTCTACTTTACGCTTCTCTTAGGGCGTTATGGGCAATCGGTCGGCATGATGGCAGTCAAGATAAAAGTGGTAAGCGAAGGAGACAGCGGCCCTATCACCTACGGAGCAGCGTTTATCCGTACGATTCTGCTGTATATTGACGAGATTCCGTACGCAATCCCCTTCCTGCTTGGCGCAATCCTTATTTGGACTTCAGATAAGAAACAGCGTCTCGGCGATCGCGTCGCGCACACCGTCGTGGTGAAAGCTTGATAAGGGGCGCAAGCCCCCCTTTTTCTCTTTTTTAGTCATCAATAACGTCAGCTTCGCGCATAGCTGCCTCTCTGAGCCTGCAAACACAACCCAGAGCCTCCAATAAAACAATTTGGAACTGCTTCAACAAGGGTTCAATTTGTGTAGTGGGTGATGACCCGACAGCCAGAGCGTGCTGGAGTAAAAAAGACAGTGAAACAGTGCGAGAGCGCCTGCAAAAAAAGAGCTTTCGTCCTATCTTAGCGCATTCCTTTCGCTCTCTCCTTAGCTCCTTTCTCGTTGTTTCTTTTTTCGAATTAAAGGCAGTGAATGGCTCTGTTCAGAAAGTAAACTCACAAGACACGAGTTACAGCTTCAAAACCTCGAAACCCATCAAAATCAAATGCCGCGAGTGTATTATGTTTTTAACCCGAAAAATTTGTCAAAGTCAGGAAAGAATGTTTCAGATTTTATGATTACCTTTGCAAGGTAAATCATTTAGTGATTAAAACCGTATGTTATGAAAAAAACAAATCGTGTAAATGTCAAAGAGATGAATTTTGATCAATTATTTAAACAAATTTCTCCGGAAGAGATATCCGACAATATATTTACGTTGGTAGGAAAAGATTTTACGGTTATTACTGCGGGCAAGGAAGATCATTATAATTCCATGACAGCCAGTGGGGGTGGTTTGGGGCTTCTTTTCAAGAAACCCACCACTTGGTGTATTCTTCGAGCAAACCGTTATACGCTTGAAATGATTCAAAAAGAGCAAACTTATACGATGTCTTACTTCCCGAATGAATATAAGGAACAAATACTCTTTTTGGGAAGTAAATCAGGAAGAGATAGTGAGAAAATGAAAGAAGTTGAATTGACAAGTGTTCAAACTCCTTCCGGAGATATGTCTTTCAAAGAAGCCAGACTAATTATTGAATGTAAATTAACGGAACTTACTACCGCCAATCCCAATGATTTTTACTCACAAGAAGCTAAAGACTGGATAAACGAAGCTTACAAAGAAGCAAACGATTATCGCAAATTGGTATTTGGGGAAATCACCCATGTTTGGGTAAAGAAATAAGCATAAACCAGAATTAACGAAGAGAATGATTAGTCATTCTCGTCTGCACATAAATCCAAACTACCACGTAGTTTGGTTGTGATACTCAATTTCTTGCCACATACTTTGCACTGGTCCGCTACTGTAGAAAAGTAAATTATGTGCTCTTATCTGTCTTTCTCTCTCTTTTTAGCTGCCGATATCGTTTAATCAGCCGCTTTGAGTAGCTGCGTGAACGGCCCCTCTAGGCTTGCGCCAAAAATTACGACAGCAGCACCCATTGCTGAAGTTCATATCGAATTGCAAAACAGAAAATGCCTTATACGTCCCCCTTGCCGCTTGCTTGCAATCAAGCCATATAGAGCATATGTTTGCTGCCAGTCTGAAACAATTATTTAGCAGCGGCGCATGTCTAACGCAATCGAGATGCAAGAGCACACCTACGAAATTATTAACAGGAATGGCTCTCCTAATGGCGTAACAATTGCAAAAAGCTAACTCACGCGTGAGGGTTGGAACTGAAATTCTCTCAGATGCGTGTGTCCCCCCAATATTGCATATACGCGTCGTAGACGTGTTCCGGTAACGGATGCTTGTAGCGTTTCCAATCAATGTCGATGACTACAAGCTTTAAGAGCTCATGATTAATTCACGAATTGATTGCTGTGAATCTGCGGGCCGGCAAGGTGTTGGCATTTGATTGAAACGAATAACCTCACGAAAACGTTTGGTGACGTGACGGCAGTTGAGGGCCTGACCCTTCGTGTAGACGAGGGAGAAGTCTTCGGCTTTCTTGGACCGAACGGCGCGGGGAAAACCACTACTGTTCGGGTGCTAGCGTGTCTGATATCAAAGACCAGCGGAGAAGCACGAATAGGCAATTACGAGATTGGGAACGATGCCGATGCCCTAAAGATCAGGAAGATCATCGGGTTAGTGCCTGACAACGTCGGGCTCTATGAGGACCTGAGCGCGTACCGGAACCTCGACTTCTATGGACGGCTTTACGAGTGCACGGTGGCACAGCGGGAGGATAGGATCGAGCATTTCCTCAAGATGTTGGGGCTTTGGAATGTGAAGGATCGAGCGGTTAGAACGTTTTCCAAAGGCATGAAACAAAAACTAGCCATCGTCCGTGCCCTGATCCACGAGCCTCAGGTTCTCTTTTTAGATGAGCCGACTGCTAACTTGGATCCTGAGTTTCAAAAAACGGTGCGCGACTTCATCCTCGAACTCAAACGCGAGAAGCGGACGATCTTTCTCAACACGCACAATCTCGATGAGGCACAGCGTGTCTGTGATAGAATCGGGATACTGAATACAAAACTCGTGGCTGAAGGGACGCCGGAACAACTGATGGAGTCGCTCGAGGGAAGGAAGACGGAAGTTCAGCTTCAGCAGGTTACTCCTGCGGTCACAGGAACGGTAGAGCGGCTGGGGTTGCGCTACGTCGTGGCTGATGACAACAGATTGGTGATCGATGTGCGCGATCCTGAGAAGGAGAATCCCGGTATCATGGAATCCATTGTCGCAGCGGGCGGCCATATCCAGTTTATTACTGAGAAGCACGCAACGCTCGAGGAGGTCTACCTGAAACTCGTGAGAGATGAACAATGAAGCTGTGGAAGTCGTGGGTGATCGCGCGGAAGGACTTCTCCACGTTTAGGACGAAACGATACGTCATCTACTCGCTGGTCGTCGTCCCGTTACTCATATCGATAGGACTGCCGATTCTCATTTGGCTTGGCATTGGAAACGCCCCGATTCCTCCCTCACAATTGCCAGCTATCATAAGTGGGCTTAATGACGTGTTCAACGCCTTCTCCTTTTTCTTTGTCATCTTGGCAGGCTTCCTCCCCATAAGTATTGGTGCTTACAGCATCGTCGGCGAGAAGCTTGAGAAAACCCTCGAACCCCTGTTAGCAACGCCTACGACTGACGGTGAGATCCTGCTGGGAAAAGTCATTGCCGCATTTCTACCGTCCGTTATCGCAACGTATGCCGGTGCGGTGATTTTTATGGTGCTTATGGACGCAGTGACAAGTACCAAACTCGGCTACGTCTATTTCCCGAATTGGACCGTGGCGGTAATCCTCTTGATAACCGTGCCACTCATCAGCATCTTAAGCACTGAGTTCAACGTCATCATCTCTGCACGAGTCAGTGACGTACGCGCGGCCCAGCAGTTCGGCGCGCTGATCGTGCTCCCCTTGGCGGCGATATATGTTGCGACTGAAATAGCTTTCGTATCACTCACTCCTGCTAACTTGCTGCTCATTTCTGCGATTATTCTCGCTCTTGACGCGATTTTGTTTTACGTGAGCAGGGCCACGTTCCGAAGGGAAGAAATACTCACAAAGTGGAAATAAATCCACGCACGTCAAAATACCTGCGTTCTGAACTCAGTCTGTGTCCAATATTTCATATAAACGTCATACACATTTTCTGCAAGCGGATGCTTATAGTGCGTCCAGTCGACTCCGCCGAGTGAAATCAATAGGCATGTGCGCTTTTAATGGCACAACATCGAGCACCGTTTGCTTTAAGACGGCTACTCTATAGGTTGGGCAACGCGAACTCCCATTTCAAAAGCTTTTTGACACTCTTTTGGAAATTCTTCCTTTCGTCTCTTTGCCTTCGCTTCAACATCAAAAACTGTTGTCTCGTACTTAGAGTAGTCGTCAAATTGATAGGTATCATAAACAAACAACGATTCTGACTTTCCGAATATCCTTGCCATGACCATTTCAGCAAGACCGAGGCTCCTATCATAGCCAATCTGTTTCATCTGCGCTTCTCGCACGTTCATAGTGTAAATCAAACCTGTCTTGATCCGCCTGTTGAAAAGCGTTGACCGGTTCGCGTCATACACTGAATACGGGAAGAGCAACCTCTCCATGAAGGATCGCATTTCGCCCGTGACGCCCCCATAGTAGATAGGAGAGCCGAGGACAAGGGCGTCAGTTTCCCCTGCTTTTTTGAGCACTGGTGTCAACTCATCTTCTACAGCACACCTACCATAGCTCTCGCCATTTTTCAATTTGCAGGCAAAACAGCTAATGCAGCCTTTAAAATCGAGTTTATACAGATGAACGAGTTCAGTCTCCGCCCCATGTGAAGCTGCTCCTTCAAGCGCATTATTTAATAGGGTTGCGGTGTTGCATTTGGTTCGCGGACTTCCGTTTATTGCTAATACTTTCATAGACACACATCTCCCTTATAGCGATTTAACTTTTTTTTAGCGAATATATTTCTAAACATTGACCGCTCAGACGCCTCAATCCGCACGTTCGACATCCCTCCAGTACTTCATGTAGAAATCAAACACCGGGCTTGGCCTTGATCCACGAGCCTTGTAGCGGGCAGTGGAAAAGAAGAAATAAAAGGATTCTCACAAGCAATAAAGAGGACAAATCATGAAAAAATCCATAGGAGCCCACTCCGTAGTCTATCCCGCTCCGGTATTTGTGGTGGGAACGTATGATGTAGAGGGAAAACCAAATGTTATGACCGCAGCGTGGGGGGGAATTTGCTGTTCTGCACCGCCATGCGTCGCTGTTTCTTTGAGAGAAGCAACATATACGTATAGAAACATTTTGGAGCGAAAAGCCTTCACCATAAGCATTCCCTCAGAAAAATACGTCAAAGAAGCTGATTACTTTGGCATAGCGTCGGGAAAACATGTGGACAAGTTTGCTGTCACAGGACTGACCCCGGCTAAAAGCGAGGTGGTGGACGCACCGTACGTCGATGAGTTCCCATTTGTTTTAGAGTGCCAATTGCTTCGAACCGTCGAAATTGGGGGGCATACGCAGTTCATTGGTGAAATTAAAGACACAAAAGTGGATGAAGACTTAATCAAAGATGGTAAACCCCTCATAGAAGAAATAATGCCACTAATATTTGGTATAGATAACTTCTCTTACTATGGGGTTGGAAAATACGTGGCGAAGGCCTTTTCCATCGGAAAGGAAATTAAGAAAAAAGTTGATGAGTAAGCTATCACCTTAGCCGGTTGAATGATCTACCTGTCGTCTACCGCGAGGCTTACATTTTTTTTCATGTAAGTAGAGTAGCCGTTTTTTGGTAATGGGTGCCGGTAATGCGCCCATTCCACTCCACTCACGCTGTGAGTGAGGACGTAAGCTCGGTTTGATTGATCCCGCCCTATTACATCTCCATATTGCTCGGCAAATTTTCTGAGAGCCCCATTAACGATCCGGGTGCCTCCGTGCATCAGTCGAACCTCATTATGTCGAAGCCATAGCTGGAAAGAAAGCTGTTTAAAAACACAGTCATCATCGTGCCGATCTTTTAGAATGGGTAACATAGCTTTAGCGACTTGAGGGTGAAGAAGGCAATAGTGTTGCATCTTAATCTTGTCGCAGTGTGGTGGGACATCGAGCACAGGCGTTGACGTCTTCAAAGCTTCTCGAAACTGTCCTACAGTAAGCTTCGCGATCGTCGCAAGCGGTCGTTGGCCCGTAAATGCGCCAAAGAGTACTAAAGCCGTATAGTTCAGATAATGGTTGGAGTCAATATCTCCGATGCAATATGCTTGTTTAATGGCTGAGAGTATATTCTCTACATCTTCTTTTGTCATGATGCGGCTTGTGACGTACTTACGCTCCTTTACAGCTCGTGGAAGCTCCAAAAACAAATCAAACGCAATATATCGTTCGTCAAACCGAATCTTCGACATATATCGGAGAAAGGCCGAGCGAACCCCAAAACTTTTCTTTTTGCATAGGTATCGATGCATTTTGCGAGAACGTAGTCGCGTAAACGACGAGTCGTAGCTACACTCACGATTCCTTCTGTTGAGTACCAAAACAATTCAGCCGCTTTTTTCAGCCACGTCACTGTCTTACGAGTAAGCCCTGTGGCCCGCAACGTCAGATATTCGTTGAGGTCTTGGGCAGCAAACGGCAGCATAAGCTGTGACATGTGGGGATGTTGAGGTTGGAGTTTACACTCGAGTTTACACTCTTTTGCTTGAGCTGAGAGGCCCCGTTGTTCAAAAGAAAGCAAAAAAGAGAGCGCCCGAGTCGGGATATAAATTTCCAACGCAGGGGCTCCAGTATCTGCGTTAAAACCTAGTGCCTCGATTATCATCGATCCGCTGCCTGAGCAGATGCGTGATTTCTGTTCAGTACTCGCAAGTTTTGCTTTCAACGGTGCGAGGCACCCTTGATTCGATAATGACTTGTATAATGAACATAAGATATGTTTAAATTGGCACACCTTTAGCAGCTTTGTCAATAAAACTTTGCCGCAAGCATGCGAAGTTTTGATTAGATGAAAAAGCAAAGAAATACGATCTGAATTATGCCGAAGCTCCTAATCTCAGATTCAGTCGCTAAAACCGTAGGCGTGATAGCGGCTGTAGTCACTATTGTCTCAGTGACTGGGGTCTATCTCGCCCCTATGCTGGGACCCATAATATTCCCGCCAACACCTGCCTATACTATGACAGTTTCAGGCGAAAATAGGACGTTTTCCAGCGATGCTGGTTTCAAAATTACTTATCCTACAGCACTAACCGACTATATACTGATGGGCAATAGTTCGAGTTCGCCGAAACCTACTCTCGAAATCTTCCTTAACCCCAATGATACCCTTGATAAAATCACTGCTAGTACTAGCGACACCTACCTCGGGCAGCACGTGACTTTGCAGGACGTTATATCAGATCACATTGAAAGCGTAACTACATTCCAAGACTTCCATTTGATTTCGCGAGGTAACGTAACTTTAGGTGGGCTGCCAGCGTACGAAATTGTTTACACGGCAAACCAGCAGCACTGGAACCCAAACATGAACGAGATCGTGCAATTAATGTGGGTCTTTGGGATGAACAACAACGGCAGAGTGTACTCAGTGTGCTATGAGGCGGTCTTCAATGATTATAACACGTACTTGTCACAGGCGCAACAGATAACGGACTCTTTTAGCTACACGTAAACTACTTTGCTCAATAGTACATCCTCAATTCATTTTTGTCTAACAGGATGTAAAGAGTGGCAGAATGCAACGAGCAGACTAAAAGAGCTGTGCCAGTCCTTTGTGTGGTAGTCAGTGACAAGAGGGGCAGGAAACCAAAAAATGCGGCACTGCTTTCGTTAAGCTTTCATTTACTACCTAGTGGTAAGGGCTACCTGGCGACCTCCACATTCACACTGTTTTGCTGAAG
>Ga0224524_1000644_pt1 | contig 12513 bp, 12 predicted proteins | sample CFST75metaG_FD_179895 | JGI IMG/M metagenome (GOLD analysis project Ga0224524, IMG submission 179895) | Peat soil microbial communities from Stordalen Mire, Sweden - C.F.S.T75 | ecosystem: Environmental > Terrestrial > Soil > Wetlands > Peat | place: Sweden: Norrbotten County, Stordalen Mire... | reverse complement strand
AGTTGAAGATGTATCGCCATCAGCTCCGCTTGAAATTGATCAACAAAAAAATTTTTATTCTAAGCTTGTTTCCGAAATTAAAGTCCAGAAGCCAGACTTAAATCAAGCTACAAAAACCGAAGCGGATGCGAGTACTTTAAATAGTGAAGCGGCGCCGAAGATTCGTAAAAGTGTGAGTTTATATCGCCGTTTAGCTTGGCGCTTTGTTGGTTTAACAGCCATTCTACTTTTAATCGTTTTTTATTTTTCTTTTTCTAAATTAACAATTATCATTTCACCAAAAGGGGAGACGATTAATGATAATATTGCCCTTAAAATTCAACCGGCCGGTATCGCTTCAAGTACAAACGAAAACGATTTCAGAGAAGCAGTTGTCGGTACGGTTAAAGAAGAGACGGTTGAAGACGTGAAGACCTACTCGGCTACTGGCGAGCAATCCGTCGGCGATGATATTACAGGTAAAGTAACCATAATTAATAACTCGCCTAAAGCACAAGCCTTAGTGGCAACGACCAGAATTTTAAGTCCTGATAATAAACTATTTAGAATTAAGTCGGCGGTTAATGTCCCGGCCGGCGGAGAAATTGCGGTTGATATTTATACCGAAAAGCCGACTCAGGACATGGCCATAAGTCCGACAAACTTTACTATTCCGGGTCTTTGGGCCGGGCTTCAAGATAAGATTTACGCAAAGAGCACTGAAGCTTTTAGTTATAGCCAAAAGGTAAATAAATATGTAAAGGCGAGTGATATTGAACAAGCCGACCGCGAGATGAGTGATTTATTAGTTGCTAAAGTTAAGGAAGAGCAACAATCATTAGGTATTAGCGATCCTGGTCTAGAAACAATTTACGAAACATTAGATGATACTACTTACGAGACAAGCGCTAAAGCGGGCGATTTTAAAGATGAATTTACTGTAAAAGCAAAAGGCAAAATGTTGGTTATTAGTTTTACAAAAGATCAGGTGGCTAAGTTAGCCGGAGCTAAGCTTTCACTATTAGTTCCTGACGATAAAGACCTGGTTGATTATGATTCACAGAATATAACTTATTCCTTTGATAGTTATGACGCACCAACCAGTATTGCCACTGTTAAAGCAAGCTTTGGTGGTACGATGGTTCTAAAAAATAACACCGAAGTTATTGATAAAAAACAATTAGTTAATCTAAACCGCGATCAATTGGAGAAATATCTTAAGACGTTTCCGGAAATTGATAGCTATGAGTTAAAATTTTTCCCATCTTTTATTACCCGAGCCCCACGCTTACCGGAAAGAATTCAAATTGAAATCAAGGGTTTAGCAAAATAAAGCACTAAAAATCACAATTAGCTAACGAGATACAAAAAAGCCTTGCATTGAGCAAGGCTTTTTAAAATAACAATTGTTAGATAGAATAATTTGTTAGACAAAATGATTCTAAAATAGACCGAGAAATGAATTTGATTTTTTGTCGGTATCGTTATGAATAATTTTACTCAAATCTCGTGAAAGTCTGAGAGCCTCTGCTAGGGGGCGCTGATGAAGATTGCGTCCAATTGCGATGCCGCTAGTTTTGGCAATAGCCATTTGTTCTTTGGTTGTAGCTAAGATTTCCTTAGTTGTTCGCTTGTCTCCGCCTACGCAAATAATCTTAGTACGACCAGCAGCCAAGACAACTTCCTTAAATTTTTCGGCGGTTAATTTATTATTTTTGGAACCATAAGGATATTTTACCTTAGCAAAATCAGCGTCTAAACAGGCAGCAACGCCAGCCCCACCGGCAATTGTGTGAATATCTTCCTCTTTTATGTTGTTACCCCGCGGATAAACCCATAAAACCGCAATTAAGCCGTTTCTATGAGCCTGGTTAATCGCTTTAGCGGCCGCCGCCAACATTTTTGCCTCGTATTTACCGCCCAAATAAAGGGTATAACCAATCCCGACAATTTTTAAACCTGAATCTTTTTTAAAATTAACGATATCTTCAACTTTCCACCAGCATTTACTGGAGTTCTTTTCTTCATCAGTGCCAATATTCGTTTTCCCATTTAATTTAACCAAATAGGGAATTTGGCGATAATCAGCGCCGTATTGTGCGATGAGACCGAGATGGGTGGCAAACATAGCGCCTTTTGTCTCAGCGGCGATTTTAAAAAGATGTTCGGGGTTAGCATCTTCCTTGTCAATCTCTTTGCCGAAGAAATCATCATTAAGATGTTCAATTTTTTGATCGCCGGCAATAAGAAATAATTTGCCCGTACCAGCGGTAGCCAGTTTGTAATTTCGTTTATATTCCGCTACTTTTAAAGAAGGGACGCTTGAAGGAATTTTGATTTCTGCCATATAAAATATTTAAAAAATTATGAAAACATGCTATGATAAAATTGATACGATAATTATATCATAATTATGTCAAAAGATAAAAATAGTAACGATATAGACTTAAATAAGTACGAAGATTTAAACGGACTGAGCGTTAAGAAAATGAATTTCGGGCTTTGGCTTTCGGAAAACCGTGCAAAAATAATGAAAATAATTGTAGTTATTTTAATTGTTTTGTCGGGCTTTTTCTTTATTTATTCCGGGTATAACTTTGTCGTCTATTTTTTGCATAATTCTAGTAATGCTGATGATTCAAATGCGACGAAAATCAGCGTGGTTTCTCCGCGTAATGTTGTTTCCGATATTATATATGGCAAACCTTATGTTTTTAAAAGCGGCGAGACTTATGATTTAGTTGTGGATGCTAAAAATCCAAATGATAAATTTAGCGTCCATTTTGAATATTGTTTTAACATTAATGAGAAACAAATAAAATGCAGTCAGGGTTTTTTAATGCCGCTAGAAGAGAAGTATATAATGGCTCTCGGTCAAAAAGTTTCCGAAGATACTTCAGCCATTTCTTTTGTTGTTACGAACCCATCTTGGCAGAGAATAGATAACCATTCTATTCAGGATTGGCCGAGCTATGCCAGCCAACATGTTAATGTGGATTTAGAAAACATTAGTCTTGTGCCGGCCGGTGAAAGCGGCTTATCTGAAAAAGATAATTTTGACTCGCTTGAGTTTACAATTACTAATCGTTCTGTTTATGCTTATTACGAAATGCCTCTAAACATTGCTTTTTATAGCGGTTCGGAGCTCGTTGGTGTTAATCGATATGTCCTAAAAAATTTCTTGGCGGGTGAAAAGCGTAGTATTAGAATGAGCTGGTTGAGCAGTTTTAGCGGAGCTTCCCGTACCGAGATTCGTCCAGATTTAGATCTATTAGATGATAGTATTTATTTAAAATATCAGGGAGCACAGTAATCCGCTGATTATATTACCTAAAGTTACCACTATGTTAAGTCGTATTAGGCTGTATTTGAAAAATTTTGACTGGCTTATTTTTATCGCTGTCGTCTTGCTTATCGCGTTCAGTCTTGTTGAAATATATAGCGTCGCGCTTGGTCAAGAAAAAGTAAATTTGCTTAATTTTCAAAAACAAATTATTTTTTTTGGGCTCGGTATTGTATTGCTTTTTGTTTTTACTTTTATAGACTCCTATTTTTTAAAGAGTTTGAGTTGGTATTTTTATGTTTTGGGTGCAATTCTCTTGGGTATAGTTTTGATAGTCGGCGCTACGGTTAACGGTACAAAGGGTTGGTTTAATATTTTTGGTTTTGGCTTACAGCCAGTTGAGTTTGTTAAAGTTATTTTGATTTTATTTTTAGCCAATTATTTTTCCGGACTCGCTACTAAAGTTAAAACTTCGCGTCATTTTTTTATATCGGCGATAAGCGTTTTTTTCCTTATATTTTTGATTATGATGCAGCCGGATTTCGGTTCTGGTCTTATTTTAGCTTTTATTTGGATAGTCATGGTTATTGCTGCCGGTTTTCCGAAAAAATATTTCATTATAATTGGTTTGTCTGCTCTAATTATCATGACGATTTCCTGGTTTTTTCTCTTTAAACAGTATCAAAAAGAGAGAGTTATGACCTTTCTAAATCCGTCAGCTAATTCACTTGAGTCTGGTTATAATAGCGCTCAAGCCATGATCGCCATTGGCTCCGGAGGATTAACCGGAAAAGGTGTTGGTTTTGGCTCGCAATCGCAGCTAAAATTTTTGCCAGAAGCACAAACCGATTTCATATTTTCCGTAATCTCCGAAGAATTAGGCTTGCTTGGTATTTTATTAATGCTTGGATTCTATACACTATTCTTTTTTCGCTGTTTTATAAATTTGCGAAAAGTTGGTAATGATTTTGGCATTTATTTCATAATTGGCGCCGCAGGCTTGATTTTTATTCAAATGTTTATTAATATTGGTATGAATCTAGGAATCATGCCGGTCGTTGGCTTGCCACTGCCTTTTGTTAGCTATGGTGGTAGTTCCTTATTATCTTTGCTAATGTTAGTAGGGATAATTGAAAATATAATTATTAAATCTAAAATTAGCTATTAAATCTATGGAATTTAAATTAAAAGCAGAAAAGAGAGAAAAAAATGAAAAAATAAACCCTGATTTTATACCAGCGGTTGTCTATGGTAAAGGGATAGAAAGTCAAAGCCTTAAAGTTAAGAAGGTTGAATTTGAAAAGGTTTTTTCCGCCGCCGGTGAATCAAATTTAATTGATTTAGATTTTGGACAGGGAACTAATAAAGTTTTAGTCAAAGACATGCAGCGCGATGTTTTAAAACACACCTATTCCCACGTTGATTTTTACCAAGTTAATATGAAAGAAAAGATTACGGCTGAAATTCCGCTTCACTTTATTGGTGAATCAAAGGCTATCAAGGAATTGGGCGGTATGTTGATGAGAGAGATTAACGAGTTGGAAATTGAATGTTTGCCAAACGAGTTAGTTGATCATATTGATGTTGATATTTCAGTACTTAGTACCTATGATGACGTTATTAAAATTGGTGACTTGGTCTTATCCAAGAGTTTCAGATTAATCCATAACAATCCAAGTGACGTTGTTGTCGTTGTTGTTGAACCTAAGGCTGTAGTTGAAGAGGTTAAACCAGTTGAAGCTGCTCCAGTTACGCCAGCCAAGGATGCTAAAGACGCTAAGAAAGAGGAACCAAAAAAATAATCATTCTCTAATAAATAAAAACCCGGCATTTGTCGGGTTTTTTTGTATTAAGCGAAAGAAATGATAACCAAACGATTTTTTCCGGCTAAATCTTTTTTGATTTCAATCTTAAAATCGGAAAAAAATTTATTGGCCAGTATTTTCATGCCCTTGCTTTGCGTCGCATCAATTTCGCAAAAAATATGCAGACGCGACAGAGTGGCATCATCGTTTTTGAATATATTTTTAATTGATTTAATTTGCGCGAAGAGCTCGTGGTAGTACTTTAAACCGTCAAAACCAGCCACTAGCGCGAGTTTTGGCTCCATTTGGATACTTGGTGATGCCTCAACTTGATCAGGCGTTAAATAGGGAAGATTGGCGGCTATTATTATCTCGCCCGCTAAAACATTAAAGTCTCTTTTATTAATAATTGGTTTTAATAAATTACCCCTGAGGAATTTAATTTTAGATGCTTGCTGATTGAGGGCCGAGTTAATTTTGGCAATTTTTAAGGCCGAGGCTGAAATATCAACAGCTAAAAATTTAGTATGTTGATATAATTCATAATTAATATTTTTCAACTCATGAGCGCAGCTAATAATTATTGCGCCCGAACCTGTGCCTAAATCAATAATTGTTAAGTCTTGTGATTGTTTTTTAGTAATATTTAAAATTTCGTCAACCATCAACTCCGTTTCTGGGCGAGGGACAAGAACATTCTTGTCAACCTTAAAATCAAGCCCGTAGAATTCTTTTTGGCCAATTAAAACAGCAATGGACCAGCCAGCTAAACGCTTTCGCTCTAGCAAGCGATATTTTTTTATAAATCTTGGGTCTATTTCTGTTTCTGGATGAGTAAGTAGGTATTCTGGCTCTTTATTTAATAAAAAAGCCATCAAGAGACCGGATTCTTTCTGGGAAATAAAGCTTTCTTTTAAGACTTGTAAAAATGTCATTTAATTGCTAAGTTAATGATAACAACACACACATATATCGATAGTTAAAAAGAAAGGAGAGATATCATGTTGTCTATTGAATACTTCGGTTATAAAGCCGAAGAGTATAATTTTGAACGCGCTATTAAGGATTTTTTTGAAAAATTTGATCCTAAACTAAACGTGCTTTTTATCGCCTATCCGATTGTGCCAAAGAATAAAGACGGTGAAAACGTTAAAATTGTAAAGCTAATTGCCTCCAGTAAACTGGAAGTCAAGCGGCTAAGACATAGCGAGTTCTTGAAGCTAGATTGCTTAAAAGACGCAAATGTCGGCTTATTCCACTATCAAGTGGTAAAACAGGCAGATGTTGTCTCTAAGTAATCAAGATTATTTTAAGTAAACACGGTCTCTTGCACAGGAGACCTTTTTTATTTGCGGCTTTCTTTGTCGGCTTTTTTAAGAGCGCCAACAACTTCGGCAATTTCACCGTCCATAATTCGCGCAATACTGTGCCAGGAAACATTAATCCGATGGTCAGTTACTCTATCCTGAGGGAAATTATATGTTCTAATTTTATCAGAGCGATCGCCGTCGCCAATTTGGGTTTTACGGGCATTTGACTGCTCAACAAGACGTTCCTCTTCTTGTTTCGCTAAAAGACGGGAACGAAGAACTTGCATAGCTTTTTCCTTATTTTGATGCTGAGATTTTTGGTCTTGGCAGGAAACAGTAATGCCGGTAGGAAGATGAACAATACGAATAGCGGAATAGGTAGTATTAACGCATTGTCCGCCCGGTCCACTCGAGCAAAATGTATCAATTCTAATATCATTTGGCTTAATTTCAACATCAACTTCCTGAGCTTCTGGTAATGCAACCACGGTGGCTGTTGAAGTATGAACACGGCCCTGTTTTTCTGTTTCTGGAACGCGCTGCACACGGTGAGTACCCGCTTCAAATTTTAACAAGCCAAAAGCGCCTTCACCTGTTACTGTAAAAATGATTTCTTTATAGCCACCAATACCAATTACCGAGGAATCGATCAAACTCAATTTCCAACCCTGACGTTCGCAAAATCTTGAATACATGCGAAAAAGATCACCGGCAAATAAAGCTGCCTCATCACCGCCGGCACCAGCCCGGATTTCAATAATGGCATTTTTTTTGTCATTCGGGCTAGACGGGTTAACTTCTTCTTCAATATCATCAACTAATTTTTCCGCCTTTTCGTGTAGGCCGGCTAATTCTTCGCTGGCCATTTCTTTTAATTCAGCCTCTGACTCAGATTTAATTATCTCATTATTTTGCTGAATATTATCATTAGTTTTTTCCAAATCTAAAATCAGGCCAATGGCTCTTCTTAAGCTGGCGTGTTCCTGAGAAATTTTAATCATTTCCTTGGCATCTTTTTGTAGAGCCGGATCCATGAGTTTTTCCTCTAAAATATCAAATTTTGTCTTGATTTCTTCGTACATAATAATGTGTACATTTAATTAATATAGTTTTGCCTAACAAAAAAGCAATCAGTAATAATATTGTAGCATGTATGCATCACAAAATTAAAGCTAATTGCTTTTTAAAAGAATCTATTTTTTGTTTAATTTGACCTGAGCGATTTTTTTAATATCTTTAGTCTTTACAGTAACTTCTTTTTTGGCACGAGCCTCAGCGCGAGCAATGCGTTTAACTTTCTTGCCTTTGACGTCTTTAACTTCGCCTTTAGCCTTAATCTTCGCTTCAAACTTCTCAACACGACGAGCCGTGTCAACTAATTTTTGCTTACCAGTATAGAAAGGGTGGCAGGCAGAACAAAGTTCAACCTTAATCTCCGGTTCAGTTGAGCCGGTTGTAAAAGTGTTTCCACAAACGCAGGTTACCTTGCAGTTCGGGTAATATTTTGGGTGGATGTCATTCTTCATATAAATAAAAAAAATTCTATTGATATTTAATAAAATTTGAACTATTGAATATCTTTAAATTATGGTAGTATTATGTTATCATAACTTTGAAATTTAATCAAGAGTTGCTATAATATAGCTCAGAAATACACAGATAAGTATGGCCAAAATAAATAATATCGCTAAAAATACATCATATTTAACCTTAGCTCTGATTTTGCAAAAAATCATTTCTTTTACCTACTTTACACTTTTAGCAAGATATGTCGGGCCAGCAAATCTTGGTAAATACTATTTTGCCCTCTCTTTCACCACGATTTTTGCCATTATTATTGATTTGGGCTTTGCTAACGTCATAACCAGGGAAGTCGCCAAAGATCAATCTCGCGCCAAGAATTGGCTTTCTAATATCTTGGCTCTTAAGATACCGCTCGCCTTATTTTCCTTGGCCGCGGTTTTTATTTTGATAAATGTACTCGGCTACGACGCCCAAACAAAAAATTTGGTTTACATCTGTTCAATCTGCATGGTGCTTGATTCATTCACAACCACATTCTTTTCCGTTATCCGCGGCTTTCACAATTTGAAATTTGAAAGTATTTCTTCAGTCATATACCAGTTGATTGTTTTAATCTTCGGCTATGGAGCATTGTTACTCGGAGGCGGTCTTGTGCCGGCCATGGTCGCTCTCGCCTTAGCTAGTTGTTATAACTTCAGTTATTCCTTAATCATACTTGAAACTAAAATAAAAGTCGCGGTTAGGCTCGCTTATGATAAAAAATTGGTTAGAGAGATTTTAACCGTCAGCTGGCCCTTTGCCGTTTACGGAATTTTTCAACGTCTTTATACTTATCTTGATTCTGTTTTGCTTTCAATTTTAGCCGGTGACGCGCAAGTAGGATTATACCAAATTGCTTTTAAAATAATTTTTGCCCTCCAGTTTTTACCAAGTGCCTTTACCGCTTCGCTTTATCCGGCAATGAGCTCATATTGGCATGATAACCGCGAGCAGCTTTTGGTTTCGTTTGAGCGAGCCATGAACTACTTAATTATCATCTCTTTACCGATTATTGTCGGCTCAATTGTTTTGGCAGATAAAATAGTTCTCCTCTTTAAAGAGGGCTATGCTGATGCTCTTCTGCCGCTCCAAATTTCCATCATTTCTTTATTTTTCATCTTTATTAATTTTCCCATCGGGTCGCTTCTTAATGCCTGTGATCAGCAGCGAAAAAATACCTTAAACATGGGAATTGTAACCGCCCTTAGTGTGATTCTTAATTTAATTTTAATTCCGCATTTTAAAGCTGTCGGCGCTAGTATTACTGTGTTAATAACTAATACACTAATGTTTATCTTGGGTATGCATTGGGTAAAAAAAATTATTCCATATCGTTCCAGGCGTAATTTTAAAATCTTTGCTAAAGTATTATTATCTTCTTTGGTTATGGGATTATTAATATATTTCGGTAAAACGCATTTAAATGTATTTATTGCTACCATATTTGGTGCTTTTATTTATTTTGCTCTTTTATTGGCGCTCGGTGGCTTTAGCCGGGCTGATTTAGAAAGCGTATATAATTCTTTTAAGCGCTAACAAATTTAGACATAAATTATCTTAAGTTAAATATGAAAACTCTTTTATTTACCCTAGAATATCCTCCTTTTCGCGGCGGGGTCGCTAATTATTACGGCAACCTAGCTAAGTATTGGCCATATGAAGAAAAATTAATTGTTATGGATAATGGTCATGGCGAATTAATGCCTGACAGAAAATTTTTATCCTGGCTACCCGCTATTTCACTTTTAAAAAGAAAAATCATTCAAGACAATATTGACTATGTTCTGGTTGGCCAATTATTGCCTTTAGGCACAGTCGCATATATTGCCTCGCTATTTAGGCCCATAAAATATGCTGTATTTCTTCATGGCATGGATTTTGCCTACGCTTTGAAGGCTCCTCATAAAAGCTTTATTAGCAGATTAATTCTAAAAAGAGCTGACAAAATTATTTGCGCTAATAGCTATGTTCAGGAAAAATTAAATGAGTTTCTGCCGGCCCTAAAATATAAGACCGGAGTAATAAATCCTGGTATAGAGGGCGGCGCACCCGAACCTGATCCCTATGATTTACGAGAAATTAAAAGTCAATACGATTTTACCGATAAAACAGTTTTACTCAGTCTTGGCCGTCTAGTCAAGCGCAAAGGTTTTGATCGGACAATTGAGGCAATAATGGGTTTACCGGAAGAAATTAGTAAAAATTTAATATATTTTATCGCCGGTACGGGACCAAGAGAACAATATTTAAAACAATTAGTCCCGTCATCTTTTGCCAAAACAATTATTTTTTTAGGCGAGATCGGGGAATCGGAAAAATGGGCTTGGTTAAGTTTGTGTGATATATTTGTTATGCCTTCACGCGACATTTCCGGTGATTTTGAAGGTTTTGGGATTGTTTATCTTGAAGCCAATCTTTGTGGTAAGGCGGTCTTGGCCGGAAATTCTGGTGGTGTACGCGACGCGGTCATTGATAACGAAACCGGCTTAATGGCTGACCCGGAAAACATAAAAGACATCCAAGATAAAATTATTACCTTAATGAATGACCCAATTTTACGTACTAAGCTAGGTAAACAAGGAAAAGAACGCGCTTTGCGCGATTTTCATTGGGAAAAACAAGCAGCCAAAATTTTGCAATTTATTAAACAATAATCACTTTAAATATGATTTCTATTATTATTCCTGTATTTAATCAAGCCGAAAAGGTATTATTAACTTTGGAAAGTATAAATAAACAGACTTATACCGACTATGAGGTTATTATTGTTAATGACGGTTCAAGCGATGGAGTTGATGTTTCCTGCGCTCGTTATCTTAAAAATTTAGAGACCCCTAATCATTATCTATTTATAAATCAGAGTAATCATGGCGCTCCGGCTGCCCGCAACCGCGGTTATCAAGAATCACGCGGTGAGTATTTATTTTTTTGTGATGCTGACGCAATTCTGCATCCTCAGGCCTTAGAAATTCTCCTAGGAACCCTTGAAGCAAATCCCCAAGCTAGTTATGCTTATTCATCATTCATGTGGGGCAAAAAATTATTTAAGCTTGATGAATTTGATGAGGAAAAATTAAAAAAAATGCCATATATTCATACCATGTCGCTGATTAAGCGTTCTGATTTTCCGGCCGAGGGTTGGGATGAAAATATAAAAAAATTTCAAGATTGGGATTTATGGTTAACCATGCTAGAACAGGGAAAAATCGGTATATTTAATCATGAGGTTTTGTTTACGGTCATGACTGGAGGAACCATGAGCTCTTGGCTGCCTTCATTTGCCTATAAATTATTTCCTTTTCTGCCAGTTGTTAAAAAGTATAATAATGCCATGAAAATAATTAAACAAAAACATGGGTTGGCATAAAACAATCAGTAAAAAAAATAAAATCTGGATAGCCTGTTTTGGGTTATTCTTTTTATTAAATCTCACTTTTATATTTACGGTAATTTCAAAATCAAACGCCAAGACAAAATTATCCGTAAACAACTATTTGAATGGCGAATTTAAAAGTGTTTCCCTTGATAACCACTTAATAAAAGCGGAATTGGCTACAAGCCCAGATAGTCAATATTTAGGGCTCAGCAACCGCGATTCATTATGTTCAAATTGCGGTATGCTTTTTATTTTTCCCGAAAAAGATGAGCAAGATTTTGTGATGCGCGATATGAAATTTCCATTGGATATCGTTTTTTTATCCGATAATTCAATTATAAATATCGAGCAGCAATTGCCGCCGGAGGGGAATGATCCGATTAATATTTATAAAAGCATTGCGCCGGCCGACAAAGTTTTGGAATTACCTGGAGGATATTGTGAAAATAACGGAATTAAAGTTGGCGATAAATTAATTATTAATGATAAATAAATTTTCCCAAATAACTATGTTAAACCATAAAATATTTCGAAACATATTATCCTATTTAAGCATTTTTTTCATTGTTGAAGTTTTGTCATACCTATCACTCATAAATTCTGATTTTAATCTAATAATTTTTATTGTTCTTGTATTATTTTGTTTAGTATTAAGTATTTATCGCTTGGAATACGGCTTGTTAATGGTTTTAACTGAGTTATTTATCGGCTCCATGGGCCATCTGTTCGTCATTTCATTTGTAAGCGTGCAATTACCGATTCGCATGGCGCTATGGAGCGTAGTTCTAATTGTCTTTTTGTTTAAATTTGTTCAACAATTAATTAAAGACAAAACTGCCAGCGAATATTTAATTAAACTAAAAGAATTTAGTTTTAAAAAATATTTTATTTTGCTCGCCGTATTTATATTTATCGGCCTAATCAACGCTTATTTGCGCGGCCATGCTCTGGGCTTAATTTTTTCCGACTTTAATGCTTGGCTTTATTGGTTATTGCTGCTGCCGGCTGTGGCTGTTTACGGAAACATGGATGAACGATTATTTAAGAATTTAAAAACAGTGTTTTTGGCATCGGCTATATTTTTGAGCTTAAAAACTTTATTCTTGCTTTTTGTTTTTACTCATAATTTAAGTTTTTCCTCCAATATTTATAATTGGTTGCGCAAAACCTTGGTCGGAGAGATGACGCCTTCTTTAT
>Ga0224524_1000643_pt1 | contig 12514 bp, 10 predicted proteins | sample CFST75metaG_FD_179895 | JGI IMG/M metagenome (GOLD analysis project Ga0224524, IMG submission 179895) | Peat soil microbial communities from Stordalen Mire, Sweden - C.F.S.T75 | ecosystem: Environmental > Terrestrial > Soil > Wetlands > Peat | place: Sweden: Norrbotten County, Stordalen Mire... | reverse complement strand
ACTTGGTTCAGCATAATTATCATTGATAAATTCTTGCCACCATTTTTTAATTAACTCTCTTATTTCTACACCAGAGACTTGGCAAAAACTAGCCACCACAGTTTTAATTTTACTCCCGTCCAAAGTAACCTGCGTTTTTCCATCCTGCTGATGCCGGGCATAAATATATTGGCAGATACTGCGCGCTAAATAAAATTCATTCGGCAACATGGCGTTATTCTCGCTAGAGGCAAAACCGACCATAATTCCCTGATCGCCGGCGCCGCCAGTATCAACGCCACTAGCAATCTCATTGCTCTGCTTAACAATATTTACTCTCACTTGATAATCTTTACCAGTGATGCGCTCGGCGATTTTTTCAATTTCTTTTTCACTTATTGGCGAATTACTAGTCAGTTCACCCGTAATAGTAATTTGTTTATGCCCGCCCATTGTTTCCACGGCGACCCGGCTATTTTTATCATCTTTCAGACATGCATCTAAAATTGCGTCGCTTATACGATCGCAAAGTTTATCGGGATGACTCGGACTAACACTTTCAGCTGTTTTTAACATATTTTTAAAATTAAATTTATTAATTATTTTATTTAAATTTATTAAAACAAAAAACTCCTCCCTGTCTGGAAAGAGTCATACTATATGATTGACCTTTATCTTTCCCGAAACGGGCTAGTAACACCTTCCAGATGGATTCTTCTGGGGTTGTTGGCAGGTCATAAGGCTAGATCCCTCGCTGCGCTCTTGATAAAACTAATATTCAATTGTGTTTATATTATAACATATTTTAATATTTTAAATCAACCAGTTTTAAAATTTTGAATCGACCGCTAAGCGAGCCGAAAGGTAAGAAATAGTAGACTCGGCGCCCTGGTTAAGATTAATATGTTGTTCGCCAAGCCCGTCGTAACAACCGCCAGTTGATTGGGAATAGACAATTTGATTTAATAAATTATTACCCAAGAACCAATTAAACGCTTGGGTCATTTCAGTTAGATAGGTCGCATCCCCGTCAAATTCATAAATAGTTCTAAGCGCCTGGACCAAAGCCGAGACTTCTTCCGGCTGCTGGTCATAGATTTCCTTTTTCCCACCTCGTTTATACCAACCGCTTTGCCCAACCGGCACGCAGACATCATCTTTAAAGGATTGTTTAATTAAAAAATCTAAAGCAATTTTACCGGCCTTAAAATAATCTTTATTACCCGTTACTTTATAAGCTAAAAGCAACGCTTCGGGCAAAACCGCGTTTGAATATGTGATTGATTGTTCAAACCATTGCCAATCATCGGTTGAATTTTCTTTAAATATTTTTAAAAGAAAATCTGCATGATGAATTAAGCGATTTAAGTTAACTTCATTATTAGCAATAGAAAGCCAAGCCACCAGGGCTTTAATATGAAAAGCGACTGCTCGGGGCGAAGAAACCTGATCAAATTTGTCGCCCTTCGCTTCAAGGAGTTGTAGCGCTCTTTTTTTAAGATTGCTCGGTAAGTTACTAGCCGCGGCAATCGCGAGCGCCCATAAAACCCTAGCTTCTGAATCAGCCAAATTCTCCTGGCGATTAAGCTTGTCTGCTGCTTGTCTCTGGTTAGTAAAATAATTTTCAAAACCGCGTTTATTTTCTGCTGCCACTTCCAAAAATTTTAAATAAATACCGGCTAGACGCTTTGTCTCTCTGCCACCAAAAATTTCATTATATCGACTGGCGAAAACTAGGGCGCGGGCATTATCATCGGCGGTATAACCCCAGCGCGGATCTGGCTCAGCTAAAACGGCAAATTGGAAAATACCAAAATCATCAGTTAATTTAGATAAATGGTCTAGTTTAAAAGGCGGTAAATTTTTTTCTTTCTTGGCGAGTTCGGGAGAAATTTTAGTAAACTCGCGCATATAAGATAAAGCAACATTCGGCCAAGTCATGCCTCTAGTTCTGAAATAAGCAGTTCGGCCCATTGCGACTAAACGTTTTTTATTTCTCAGCAAAGTATTAATTTTTGTGCTGATACTTTTACTATCATTAAATTTAACTAGAGCGCCAACTTCCGGTGTGACTAATTCTTGAGCCTGTTTAAACGGCGTAGAAATTACCGGCCGTCCTGTGCCTAAAGCATAGCTTAGTGTTCCCGAAACCGCCTGGTCCGGATTTTGCGATAATGATAGATAGATATCGGTGGCTTCTAAAAATTTCAGCAAGTCATTAATTTTTAAATATTCATTATAAAAAATCACATGATCTTGCAGACCCAATCTTATAACCTGAGCAATTAATTCATTGCGATAAATTTCACCCTCTCTTTTTACAATCACGGGATGAGTCGCGCCAAGAATTAAATAAACGACGTCCGGATGAATCTTTATTATTTTCGGTAAGGCAGAAATAGCTTCCTCAATTCCCTTGCCTCGGCTTAAAAGACCGAAAGTTGAAAGAACTTTTTTGCCGGAAAAACCGAGCGCTTTTTTAGCCGCTTCACCATCGTTATATAATAAGGGATGAATGCCGTGATGAATTATTTTTATTTTCTCGGCCGGCGCCCCATAAACAGATTCCAATATTTCCTTGGAAATATTTGTCATGACAATCACGCAATCAGCACGGGCAATTATTTTTCTGACAATCTCCTTCATTTCTTCGTTCGGTTCAGGAATAACCGAATGGAAAGTAACGGCGACCGGTTTTTTTATTTCATTTAAAAAGACCAGGATATTAGCACCGTAGTTCTGCCCATATATGCCAAATTCATGCTGGATAGAAATTAGTTTAACTTCCGGCAGAGCATTTAATTTTTTTGCGGCTGCCAAATACTCAGCCGCTTTACTTTCGGTAATCTGCAAAATTACCTTCTTAGAATAATTATAAGTTTGGAGATAATCGCTATTCATGGCGGCCACTCTTGTTTCCTCGCGCGTCGCAAATAATAAATCAAAATTTTGGATCAAATCGTCAGTATAGGTTGCAATTCCACATTCACGCGGCGGATACGTAGACAAAAAAACCACGCACATTTTATTTTCATCTTTACTCGGTACCGTTTTCATTTGGAAGGCTTCGTTCTTTAATTCTGATAAAAGTTCCCGCAGAGACCCGATTGCCAAACAGACATAGCGATCCGAGGCGCCATAATAAACAAAAAGCTTATCACCCGAGACAAAGCCTCCCGTCGGAAACACAATTTCCGAGTTGCCTTCAGTTTCATAGGGCGCTTCCGGCGCCAAAATATCATAAGGTAGTTTAGCAATTAAACGGTCCGGATTTTCTAAATCAAATAAGGCTGCCCGAACAGAATACACGGGTTTATTTTTATAAATTCCATTTTCCACATGATGATAGATAATTAACCAACCGTCAGGCGTTTCAATTGGCGGTAAGCCGGGGCCGATTTTAGCATCAGATTGCAGTGTGGTCCCAATTAAGACTCGGTGATCAATCCAATTACTTAAATCATCCGAAGAAGAAATCCAAATGCCCGGCGTGTCTGGCAAATCTTTAACATCGCAGGGCAAGCCTTCATTAATATATTTTTCATATGGTCCCTTAAACCATTCTTTCGCCCAGCGATTCGGGCGATGTAACATATAATACCGTCCCTTTATTTTTCTGGGGTATAAAACAATATCCTTATTATCGGAATGAGGCGGCGAGATAATACCTAAATTTTCAAAATTTATAAAATCCCGCGTTTTAAGAAGTGCCGTTGAAGTTTCCAAGGGTAAAAAACGACTGACCGATTTCCCGCTATCCATAATCCGATTCGGTACGGCCACATAACTAATATAGTAATCCTCATCAATTTTAGTAATTCGCGGATCCTCAGTCGCCCACTTATCAAAAAATTCTCTGGGACCAAAAACGGGCTCACTAGAAACCCGTTGAAAATTAATACCATCTAAACTTTTGGCTAAACCAAAATGCGAAATATATGACTCATTCTCGCCGACAGCGCGATAAAGCATATATATCTCATCACCAAATTTAGTAATACCGGGATTAAAAACGCCAAGCTTCTCCCAGGGTATATTACTGTCTGGACGAAGAACCGGCCCATTTTCATTTCGCTTTAATTTAAACATAAGTTTATATTCGCCCGTATTTATCTTGATAACGTACGATATCATCTTCACTAAAATCACCAAATGATATCTCTAAAACTTTCAAACCATTTATTCCGGCGGCTAAGCGATGCTTGGTTTTTTTAGGAACAACTAGTTCCATTTGTTTTTTTAATTTATAAATTTCAGTTCCAATTTCGGCCCTCCCGCTCCCGTCAATAATACACCAAAATTCGGCGCGTTTAGCGTGGCTCTGCAGACTGAGAATTTCTTTTGGTTTAACCACAATTAGTTTAACTGTTACCGGCGAATTCTCGCAAAACTTTTTAAAATAACCCCAGGGTCGCTCAACTTGAATATCAAGCAAGTCTTTGGGCCCTTTTCGGGATAAACTTATTTTTTTTAAATTATTCATAAATTTTTAACGAATTTATATATTTTAGCACAAAAAGAGACTTATGTAAATTTTAAAAAAAATTAGATATATTAAAAAAGCCCAAAATTTCACAAGGAAATTCGGGCTTAAAATATAAATGATTTTATGAGCTGCTTATTAAATATTAAGCTCTTACTTACTTGTCGGCACGATTGTTTTGGTGAGCAAAATATCGTCATGATAAATATCAATCTGAATATAGCCATCTTCACCAAGCTCCCCAAATACAAATTTATTCGGTGTGGCAGAGTCAAAAAATTCATTTTTCGCCTGCCAGAGATTGAAGCTCTTTTTCGGTCCGTTATTTTGGACAAAGAGCGTATACCCCATATCCGGTTCCGACTTTGACATTGTGCTAGACACGCCCAGAACCACCAGCGGACATTCGGCTAACTGTTTAACAAACAAACAATGTAATAGGCCGAATCTGGTCATATAACCAAACAAACCGTCAATGACGACAGATAATGTCTCCAAGTCATATTTAACTAAACCAACTTTACCGTTACCATCAATCATCGCAAAATAATCGAGGCCGTTTTTATCAAAGACGACATTAGCAATGGCCGTACTTCTGAAACAAGTATCGCAATCTTCTTCCGAATTCGCGCTATTAATTGTTTTCACAATTTGCAGAGTTTCTGGATTAATTTGATAAAGTATCAACTTTTCATTAAATTGAGCGACAAGCATACGCCGGCTTTCTTCAAAACGAGCAAAGTGGCAAATATTGTCATGGTAAAATTTTCCTGATTTATCAAAATCTCCCTTTATCAATAAGGACTTACCTGTGGCGTGGTCGTAGAGGAAAATAATAGATGCAATTGGGCCGCCGAAGCCATAGCGGAGCCGAGTTTCTTTGTTTCTGGTTGGGTCTGGCATTATTAAGTAAAATATCGCCGACCAATAACGATCCTCTAAATCATTATAACCATCCAAATCCTCGGGCCTAACAAGCCCCTTAAGTGCTTCTTCGCGATAAATAGCCTCATTAAAGACACAAACTTTTTGGCGATACGCTTCTGTATCGTCAGCCACTTTTTTCTTTGTCATTTTGCTTAATTTTATATTTGGTTAAACATTCCGTAGATTATTTTTAATGTGCAATACTAAAATAGGTAACGAAAAAGTTTATAATAAATACAAATATTTGTCAAACTTAAATCATTGACAAATATAATTAAAAATGATAATTTATTCAGTTAAAAGCTCTTTAAAAATTTACAAATATTAACCCTCAAAATATTAACCAAAAAAAACCAAGGACCCCATGAAAAAATTGAAAAAGAAAATTATTTTTTCCGTTTCACTAGCTGGGCTGATAATATGTTTATTATCCGGCGCGCAAATCAGGGCATACGCTCAAGTAGAAATGAAGAAGCAGACAGAGGCAAAGAAGCAAATAGAAATCAGACAAATGGCGGCTGACAAATATTATATTTATCAGCTTATGAGCGGCACGAACAGCCAGCCTCCCCGTCTTAAACTAATTGATTCCCTGTCATATATTGACCCGAAAATTCCCGCTAGAGTCTGGGATTATGCCTACACACAAAAAAGATATTGTTTCAAAATCGAAAATGCTCACCGCGCCAATCTAAAAATAGAAAAAGGTGAACCTTATCTCATCGGCACTGAAATTCTATATTATTCGCATTTAAGCAATGATAGTCTGAAAGTCAGTATTTACAGCAGGCCGGAACGTGATTATCATAAAAGCTTTAATGTAAATTGGGGCAATAGCCTTCTCGCGATCGTACTTTTCTTCGGGCTATTAGTAGGTTTCTTATTTTCCCCTTTTAGGTACGACCTTATGGACGACATCTCTACTATAACAATAGTACTTCTGCAAATAATACCGGCCGCACTTGTTGTGCTTTTCTCTTGGCTGGCGCTTGTAAACGCTTCCTCCTCATATATTATTGCAATATTTTACGGTATTGGCTACGTCGCAGCGTTGATTTTGTCATTCTTTTTTCGAAGGCTATATTAAAATTAACCCAACCAAAAAAATACACCATGAAAAAATTAATTTTATTATGCGTTATTTTAATTTCGGCCGCGCTTACTTCATTAACATTTGCCGCCGTACAAGGTACTGGCAAATCTGGGGCGACGAGCGACAGTATCGAGATTGTTAAAATTTCCGACAGTAAATATTATGTCATAGAGGCAAAATTTTCTTTAGATTTAAAACACAAAATCTTACAAAGAAAAATTATTGATTCACTAACTTTCATTTCTCCGGAAATTCCCAAAGAAATCTGGGCAATGGCCTATAAAAAAGTACTTATGGTATATGAAAGCAAAGTAAACGAACCGGGCCGTTTAGAAATTAGAAATTGGCAACCAAAATTTATCTGGGTTTTTAACGAAAAATCTAGCGTCTTAAGCGAAAGTCGTCTCACCTCTATCTCGTATTCATATGAAACTGACCACTACGAGCTAGCCATGCCATATGCCGGCTGGATTCTGCTAATTATATTCACTCTGTTGGGTCTAGTAGCTGGCTGGCTGATGCTCCCGTTTAATAAGGAAAACAGATCATTTAGCAAGAAAAGATTTTCATTCTTTGGCCATCTTATACTAGTTGTGGCTATTTCGGTTATATTTGCAATTAGTAACGGCCCTAGTAATCTTAGCTTCCTCATACCGGCAGCATTGTATATATTTGGTGTATTTATCTCCTTTATTCTCTGGCGCCAAATATATAATTACAATAAACGCAAATCAGCTCGCCAAATTAAAGAAGCCGATGAAGAGGAATACTAATAAAAATATTTGTAAAAAAAATTAATTATAAAACAAAACCCGAGTAGATTAATACTTCGGGTTTTTTATTTCTCTAATTTTGTCTTGTTTTTGTTTCAATCTATTTCACTAACGAAATAAATTCAGTTAGCTTATTCTGATAGTCATTTTTAAGCACTTCCTTGCTCGTTAAAACTAAACGGGCCCGCGCTTTCAATCCAGATAACGCCTCCATTTGCGCAATCGCTTTGTCGCCGCCATCGCTCGTATTAGTAGCAAAGAAAGCAGCTTGTTTTATTTCTCCTTTATGATCAGTCAAATAAGTTCGCAAGGCACAAGCCATGGCATAAGCCCAAGTGGGCGTACCCAAAATAACTAAATCATATTCTGCCGGATTATAACGCAAGTCTTCAATGACAGCTAATTTTTTCTGCATCGCCTCTTTACCGGATTTTAAATAGCCAAGCGCGCCCTTCCTCTTATCCTTGTCGATTAACTCTTCAATATCAGCACCCAATTCGGCCGCAATATTTTCCGCCAATTTCTTAGTCATGCCTGTTCTAGAATAGTAGATAACTAATGTTTTCATATATTTGAATTTACGACGACTAATTAATCTAAAACCGCTTTCATTCTTGCCAGAGCCAACTTTGCTTTCATTTGCAGTTCCGGATCGGCCGTACTTGATAGACTCGCACTCTGCTCGGCCAAGGAGCTAATTAATTTTGTGAATATTTTTTTATCAATTTCATTAATGTCTATCGCGTTATTTTTAATTGATTCAAGCAGTTCGTTTAGTTCTTCTTTACTCAGCGCCATATAAAAAGCGGGCACATTTTTAACTTCATCGCGCACTAGTTTGCCATCAAGCATAGTAGCGCCATATTTAACCGTAGCGCCGCCCTTAGACATAATCTTCTCCAATTTGGCTGATTTTTTAGTTCCGCCATCATCGCCATGGTTACCAATAACCTCATCAAAACCACAAACAACCTCACCGGTTGGTTTATAGACTAGTACTTGGTCAATGCCATTATTGTAATCATCATAACTAGAAGAACGAGCGACGATAAAATCTTTTTTTAAAAATTTGTAGAGTAAAACAGTTAAAGCCACTTCCGTTAAATTTGCCGGATTTTTTTCAACATCATGTTGCCAAGTTTCTTTGCTCTTATTTATCTCCCGACAAAAAGCCTGTTCTTGCGCCAGGGCTAAAGTCTTATCATCCCAAGCGTCTTTGCCTCTAATAATTATCCGATTATCTGTATCTAAAAAACCGCGAAAATTTCGATTAGTTTCAGCTGCCATCTTGCTTAAAGCTTCTCTTAGACCAGGTAAATAAGCATTGGGTTCTAATTCTTTTTTAAATTTTTCCGGTTTTTTCCAAGTATCAACATTTATCTTGGCTCCAATTTCAGCACCTGGTAAATATTCAATACTCATATAATTATTATTTAAATCTAATCGGCACTCTTACGCCGATTTGATCATTTTGTGGTAATCCCGAAGGATTATCTTTTGATAAGATGAGATATCCACTTGTTGCTTTGGTTGTAAAAACAATATTGGCGGTATATGGGACTGGTTTATCCGTCATCCAGTCGCCAATCGCGGTCGCATGATCAGAAGCAATAACATTTTCATTTTCATCAACTATTTTTATCGGCAAGCTGCCTTCAAAAAACCAAGAGCCGGCCATGTTGCCGTTAACTTTTAAGGGTGAAGATACTAACTCGTTCTGTTTTGGACTCTCAACTAAAAAAATTGAAGAAGAGGCATCAATATTGCCATTAATAGGTGTAGTCGTGCCTTGACTAGCGCTGCAAGGCTCCTCCCAGATGCGCAAACATTTTTGTTTAGCTTCGCACCAAAGATAGCCAGCCGAGCCAATACAGCCGTGCTCATCGCGATCGTTGCCAACCATAGTTCTTTCTATTTTTGCTCCCGGACAAGTAGTGCTAGGCATAGCCGCCCGCGGATGACCGTGCTGAATCCAGGCACCGTCTTGGCATATCCAATCATCTTCCGAGCTTGTTAAACGCAGAATAAGAGCGCTGATTAATATCAGAATAACAACCCCGAGGAGAAAATAAGATTTTTTCATATATGTACGAATTAAGGTGGTCGTTAGTGGACTCGAACCACTGACCTCCGCGATGTGAACGCGGCGCTCTAACCAACTGAGCCAAACGACCAATTCAGAAAACTAATTTACTGAATTAGTTTTCCTGGTCCCTTGGGATTATATCCGCTCTTAACTTCAGCACCATCTTTAAAGCCGTCGCCGTCAGTATCGGGATTATGCGGATCAGTTCCATAAATTTTTTCTTGGACATCGGTTAAACCATCATTATCAGAATCTAAATTAACATCAACGACCGTACTCGTAGTGCTTGCCGAAAATATCTCAGTACTGGAAGCAATCGGCTCAGTAGTGGTGGCGATAGTCGTGGATGAAGTAGTGGTAGTTACGGCAGCAGTGCCTAAAAATCCCTGCATTAATTCTTGGATGGTTTTACTATTTTGCGGAATATCAACTGATAAGGGTTTATCAAAATTTTTAAATAAAATTGTCGTTAATGATTTGCCGGATGATTTAGTATAATCGTTTTCTTTATACTGATAATTAATTGTAATTTTGTATGGCAGGTAATCTTTTTTGCCAATCCAAATTTCACCTTCAGAAACTTCAATGGCCGCAAAAGCACTTTTTTGGTCAGCTTTTTCCTGGTCGCTTAAAGGTCTATTCAATAAAGACTGGCTTGAGTCTGACATTAATTTTTGCAAAGCCTCTTTATCAATCGCAAATTTATAATGATAGGTATTGACCCCATTAATTTTTTCACCAGGCAGTTTAGCAGTAATCTTAAAAAGCTGAGCGTTCTTAATTAAATTTTTTATATTAGCAATTTGTGCATCAGTTAACTTAACTTGATTATTTTGACCGTCGCCCTTATCCTGAAAGCTGCTTAAATCAAATTTAATCCACTGATTCTTTAAAGCGTCCAAGCTGATAACGCCGATGCTCGGCAAACTCGTAAATTGTAAATATAAATCTTTATTCAAACTTCTAACTTCAAGCGCGAGTTCAATTCCGGCCTCAAGTAAGGCATTAGATTTTATATTAAGCGTAAATTGATTTTTGATCTTAGCACTATTTTGCCAATCGCTATGGCCGCTAAAACTAATGGTTGTAGTCGTAATTTTATTACCGGTCGTGGCTGGTGTTGTTGACGCCGTGCCATCTGTCTGAATTAAATTTTCTACATTAGACAATAATTTTGTCACATTATCTTCGCTTTGAATCTGGCCACTGTACTCAAAAGATTTAACGGTGGCTAATTTTTGGGTCATTTTTTGAACTACTTTTTCCGGCGATTGAAAATAATCAAAATAAGCATAAACACCGCCGCCAATTAATGATAAACCTAGAATAATCCCGATTATAATAAAGATGAGGCGATTTGATTTTCGCACCGGCTTCTCCGGTTCTAATTCATCGGCTTCTTTCTTGACCGCTTGGGCGACAGCAAAAGCTTCGGCATATGAGCCGGGTTTGCTTGTAATTACAGGTTCTTTAACGGCAGGCGTATCTATGACCTCCTTTACGGATGTATCTACGACCTCCTTTGCGGCTGTATCTATGACCTCCTTTACAATCGGTTCAGCTGGCTTTACGGGTTTTATTTCGTTTAGAGCCTCACTCTTCGGCATAGCGTTAAAGGCCTCATCAATATCCTCGGTCTGCCAGCCAATATCTAGTAAGGCTTTTTTGGTCTCATCATGGCTAATGCCAATTTGAACTTGTTGTTTAATATAATCTAGCAATTGCTGATTCGCCATATGAAAATAAGAGTTAATTAATTGTTTTCATTATAGCACATTTTGAGGCTATTTTTCTATGTGCCCGAGGGGGGACTCGAACCCCCATAGGATTGCTCCCGCAGCGTTCTGAACACTGTGTGTCTACCAATTTCACCACTCGGACTCTCAAAATATGTTATAATAGAAATACAATAATATCAATATGTTAGATTTAAAGACAGAACAGCAATATTTTGAGAGCGGCTATAACTTAATCGGCGGCGTAGATGAGGCAGGGCGAGGACCCTTGGCCGGCCCCGTGGTAGCGGCTTGTGTTGTGATTGATAAAAATTTTAAAATTGATAGCGCTGATTTGGCGATGGTGGCCGATTCAAAAAAACTCACCCCTAAAAAGCGAGAAAAATTATTTAGCATTATCCGCGAAAAAGTTTTGGCGGTTGAAATCGGTGTTGTTGATAATTTAACGATTGATAAAATTAATATTTTACAAGCGAGCTTTTTGGCCATGCGCCGGGCGATAAAGAAATTAAAAGTTGAGCCCGATTATATTTTAGTTGACGGCAATTTCAAAATTCCTAAACTAGAAAAACCACAAACTGCCATTATCGGCGGCGACGCTAAAGTTTTTTGTATCGCGGCGGCATCTATCATTGCCAAAGTCAGTCGGGATTGGATGATGACGGAAATTGATAAGCAATATCCGCAATATGAATTTATTAAACATAAGGGCTATGGGACAAAGGCTCATTTTGCAAAAATAGCCGAATACGGTCCCTGCCCCCTTCATCGCTTCAGCTTTAGTCCGATTAAAGAGATGGTAGCTAATAAAAAAGCCCCGCTTAAATCCGTTTGATTACGAATTATATCAGGGCTTTAACTATTTATATCAGGGCTTTAACTATTTTTTTGTTTATTTTATCAGTTCGCGCGAGGCGATGAAAGCAAAACCAACTTGTCCATCATCCGCGCCTTTAGCGTTTTTAGCGTAGGTACGCAAACATGTTCGGCCAATGTCTTGAGTAATGCTCAGACAGTAAGTAATGTCTCGATATCCGGGAGCAGGACGATGAAAAATAATAATCTGTTCCAGGTCCATATCCTGCATATCTTTATTACTAATAACTTCCCGCAGGGCACTGGCAATTCTGGGCGAAGGGCGTTCAAAACCAGATGCTTCAGCTCTATTTAAAATTTTACTGACTAATTTTTCTTCAAAATAATCGTCATCAAATTTATTCTTTAAACTGGCCGGAATAATACCAATTACATATTCGTAACTGTTATAACCCTCGGGGATAAATTTATCGCTGGCTCCAAAGCTTGGATTAAGAAAAACGTTTTCCGCCAATCTTGAGACAAAGATATTTTTATCGCTAAGTCTTTTGAGCAAATCCTGGCCACTTGTTTTATCTGTTCTTACTTTAACATAATAAATTCCGTTATGCTCTTTCCAAC
>Ga0224524_1000632_pt1 | contig 12590 bp, 11 predicted proteins | sample CFST75metaG_FD_179895 | JGI IMG/M metagenome (GOLD analysis project Ga0224524, IMG submission 179895) | Peat soil microbial communities from Stordalen Mire, Sweden - C.F.S.T75 | ecosystem: Environmental > Terrestrial > Soil > Wetlands > Peat | place: Sweden: Norrbotten County, Stordalen Mire... | reverse complement strand
CTTCTGCTCTTTAGCAGTGCAATGTTTGCCCAGTTGGGCATCAACACAGACAACAGCCTTCCGGATAATTCAGCCATGCTGGATGTGAAATCAACAAACAAAGGGTTCCTGCCACCAAGAGTTGCTCTGACGGCTACAAATGTTGCCAGTCCTGTAACTTCACCAACCAGCGGATTATTTGTCTATAATACTGCTACCAGCGGAGCTTCGCCGAACAATGTAATGCCGGGTTATTATTGCTGGAATGGAACACGTTGGGTTGCTATAATTGTGCCACAAGGAACAAACCCCGGAGATATGCTTTACTGGAATGGTACGCAGTGGGTGGGTATACCTGTTGGTTCAAATGGACAAGTTCTTATTTTGACAAATGGTGTCCCCACTTGGGGATACCCTTCATCTCCATGCGGTTTTTCTATCACAATTAACCATATTGCAGGAGTAGTAGCGCCGGTTACGAAAACAGTGACATATGGCACCGTTAACAATATACCCGGTGAACCATCAAAATGCTGGATTACAAGTAACCTTGGCGCCGACCATCAGGCAACGGCTAAAGATGATGCCACTGAGGCCTCAGCAGGCTGGTACTGGCAGTTTAACTGCAAACAGGGGTACAAACATGATGGTACTACCCGAACACCCAATACGACCTGGATAAGCAGCATCAATGAAAACTCTGATTGGACTGCTGCCAATGATGCTTGTACCCTTGAACTTGGCACTGGTTGGCGAATACCAACTTATATCGAATGGTATAATGTAGATGAAATTGGAGGCTGGACCAACTGGAACGACACGTGGAACTCTGGTTTAAAGCTTCATGCTGCCGGGTTCCTAAAACCTAGCGATGGTTCGCTGGACGGCCGAGGCATTTATGGCTATGAATGGAGCAGTACGCAGGCCACCCCCCAAAACGGCTTTGATATTGGCTTCTTCGGAGGTGGTAGCTACATGCTCAACTACGACAAGTGGTATGGCATGCCCCTGCGATGTCTAAGAGACTAATGACAATTTGATTTATTTGATTATTTATTTTAACAAAAACCCACATAGTGTTCGGATATTTTTGGGGAAACAATGGCCTTGGAACTGTATATATTTGCACGGAGAAATTGCTAAGTTTGTGCTGAAACGGGAACACAAATAACGGCTTTCCGGTGTTGTAAATTTATCCATTCATTTTGACAAAGAACCTATATTTTCCTATCCAAGATATGGGTGGGGTTTTTTATAACACACTATTATACAAACATATAAGTTATATGTTTTATTGTTTTTTGATCCACATCGCTCCAAATTCTCTCCGATTTCCTTGAAAAAGTACGCAAAAGCGATGTATGAGTAGGGTTTTTCTTTATATCATTGAGAAATAGATTAATAGATCAATATAGGAAGGTTCTCAGATAAAGCTAACCTTGGGATACAGCTATTCATTATCATGGGTCTTTATGATTAAACCAATATCAATAGGGACACTCCTAACCCGATCTCTTAACTCACGGTCAAAGGCAGTATATTGCTTTAAGTGAACACTTTCTTTTTTAAGATTTCTTTTAATGGATAGAAGGTAATAAAAATGATTGATAAATCGGACATATATCGGACAATACGAACCAACCCATCAATTAATTTGTTGTTAATCAATGAGTTGATTCTTTGTTTTGTTGTCCCTCCAGGTCTAATTAATGGACTTTGCTTTACTTTCCTTTTCCTTCATATTCCACAATTATTATATTATCAGCCTGTTAGAATTTACAACTTTGGCAACTAAAGCAATTTAACGTCAAGGAAAGTTGAAAATGTTGTACCGATTATTGTACCTATTCACCCATTTTATAACTTTGAAAAATATTAATAAATATGGCTTCTACAAAATTAATACTGCGCAAAGATAAAAAAAACAACAAGGAGTTATACCCCCTGTATTTGCGTATCATAAAGCATAGAAAAACAACTTTCATCTTTTTGGGGATAAGATTAAAGGCAGAAGATTGGGATAATGAGGCTTTTAAGGTCAGGAAAACTCATAAAAATTCCGGAAGGTTAAATGCATTTATAACACAAAAGCTAGCTGATGCTGAAGCAATCATTGTTGAAACGGAAACAAAGGTGAAGACAATATCTGCAAGAAAACGTAAAGAAAAAATCATAGGAATAGAGCCTGTGAACTTTTTTGACTATTCTACAAGATACACAGATTCATTAAAAGCCGGAAACCAAATATCCACATATAAACGAGCAATGGCAGTGATTCAAAAGCTAAAGGATTTTAATGAAGATAAGCTGGAAATCCCAAAAGTGAATATTTTTTTAGAGTTAATCTCTTAATAAACTTGTTTGGATAATGGCATTACACTTTAAATGCCTTAGTAAGATAATCGTTCTTAGCATTTTTATGTTACAGGCATCAATTTTTCATTTAGGTGCACAATCCCGGGACATTAGTATTACTATTCACTGGCGTGGTGTTTGTGAAAGCAAAATAAGCCTCCTATCTCTGTCGGATTCAAGAACATTCAAGTCCTTTGCAGAAGTAAATGGAATAAGAAATGGTGAAACAACCATACTAAATGTTCCTCAAGAAAAACTACCCGGAGAGTTTGTATTGAGGTTTGATTACAAAGAAAAGGAAACAAGTACGCCCTATCCTTCTGAGAAGAATATTTTCATTAATGATCAGGATCTGATACTTTGGGTAAGTCCGATCTATTGTAATAATGCCGATAGTACATATTTCCAGCGAGACGAGAGAGAAAACAAAACCTTTGCACAATTTTCAAAAGAAAATAGCAAACAAAAGGAAAAACTGAGTTTGTTGCAGAACTTTTTAATGAACTATGATAATACAGAATCCAAGTTTTACCAGCAAGGGATCAAAGAATATGAACAGCGACGACAAACCTACAACCAATGGTTGAAAACCCACACTCAACAAGATAAAGAATTGTTTGTAAGTAATCTGTATTGTTTTCAATATGTGCCGAAGATAAACTGGACAGGTACCGAAAATGAGAGGATTAAAAACCTGATTACACACTATTTTGACGGCATGGATTTTAAGAACCCATTGATAATTAAAACATCCGATTTGAATAAATGGATAGATAGTTATGTCAACCTGTATGGTCAGCTATCCACTACCGAAGCCTTGCGTGATTCCTTATTTCCAGAAGCAGGTCGAAATGCGATTGAGAAAGCCAGACAAGGCCATCCGCTGGTTTATGGCTGGATGGTGGATTATTTTTACCGGGGGTATGAAACAAATGGTATCAATTCAGGAATGAAAGTACTGGAACCCTACCTAAATGATCCAGCTTGCCTCACCTCGAAAAGACAAGAGATTGCCCGAAGGTTGAAAGGAATGGAAACATTGGTTGCAGGAAGCCAAGCGCCAAATATTATCATGAAGGATATTGATGATAACCAATTTGAACTGAATACACTCGAAACCAAGTGTAAGTACATACTTATTCTTTTCTGGTCAGCAGGTTGTAGTCACTGTGTGGAAACGGTTAATGCCCTTTACCCTTGGTCTCAGCAAACAGATATACAGCAGAAAATAAAGGTTGTGGCCATCAGTCTTGATGAAACGGAAACAGAAATAAAATCCTATCAAAAGAAAATAGCAGAACTTACAGGATGGAAGCATCTGCATGCTGCAGAAGGTGTCCGAAGCAAAGTAGCCAGCGATTACTTTGTATTAGCCACTCCGGTAATGGTTTTGCTGGAAACAAAAACAAAAGAAATTATCACTACTCCAAATACTCTTAATGAGCTTATAACAGCCATAAAGTGAATGATTGCGAGTATCCTAACCTTTGTATTTTTATCAAATGTTGTTTTATTCCGATTTATTGTTTCTTGAATAGTAATCTTGAACAGGAAATGATCAGGGAAGATATTGAAGAGTGCAATTTATCATAATGAAATTGAATCATCAAAAGGATAGCGGTAATTGAACATTGATGCAAAGGCATAAGAGCAAGATCAAACTTTTTCCAAAAATCGAATTGTGGAAGTATTGTGGAACAAAATGGGTAATTTTGAATGGTAAGGAATATTTGCTCAAAAAGTCAGTGTTTTTATAAGAATTTGAATTACAAATTAATGACGAATTTTTTCATCATTCATTTATATTCATTGGAATAGGGGTTGTAGTCCAGTCGATGCCACAAAGCAAATGGCGAAATAGCGAAAAGCGAAATGGCGAAATAAGATCAATCCTTCCAGGTCATTTAGTTTCTTTTAAAAATATCCCGTAACAAAATACATATCAATCATTCCCATGTGCTTGGCTTCTATTTTTCCGCGATGCGAACAATTGAACTTATCTTTTACAAGCTCATACGTGCTCCCGCTTATGTTGACTTTTCCTGCTTCACCGCTGCTTTCCATGCGTGAGGCAATATTCACTGTATCGCCCCAGATGTCGTAAGCAAATTTTTTGATCCCTACAATCCCTGCCACAACCGGCCCGGAGTGAATTCCAATTCTTAATTCAAATATCGCTTTGCCTTCTTTCATTCTTTGCTGCGAATGTTCTTCCATGAATTTTTCAATTTCCAGCGCGGCATAAACCACATCGGTTGCATGGGTCTTATTGGGAACCGGCAGTCCTCCCGCAGCCATATAGCTGTCGCCAATGGTTTTTATTTTTTCGATATTATACCTGCCCATAATGTTGTCGAATGCCTTAAAACAGGTATCAATTTCGGCAACAAGTTCTGCCGGTGAAAGTTTTTCTGATATTGCTGTAAAGTCTTTAAAGTCGGTGAACATCACCGTTACATCATCAAACTGCTTTGCTTCGGCTCTTCCTTTTTGTTTGAGTTCCTCGGCAACTTCCGACGGCAAAATATTGAGCAGCAAATCATCGCTCAGTTTTTTCCCTTTCTTAATCTTTCTGCGCTGCGTGAAAAACACTCCTGCAAAAAGCAGCACTATTGCAAATCCACCCACAAATCCATTACGGACCAGTTTTTGTTTCTGCAATTCTTTCAATGCTATGGCATCCTTCTTTTCCTGTCCGGCTTTTGCCAGCGATTCCTTTTTATCAAACTCATATTGCATCTGCAAAGAGGTTAGCTTCTTCTCATTTTCCTTGTTAAAAAGTGAATCATAGTATTGCTTGAACAACATTTCATTTTCCCAGGCTGCTTTGTAATTTTTCTGTCTGGCATATATCCTGGTAAGTTCTTCATAAGATCCTTTTATCTGGCCCGTAGCACCAATATTCAAAGCTAATTCAAGTCCTTTTGTTTCATATTTTAAAGCCTCTGTAAGATTCCCCTGTTTTTCATAAATATTTCCTATTTCATTAAGATAATGAGCAATAAAAACCTTTTCCCCGATTTCTTCAGCTATTTTTAATGCTTTTCTAAAATACTTCATTGCAGTGCCGTAATCGGACAAACTTTTATAAACACTCCCGATATTGCCAAGACCAATTACACTGACATTTTTGCTGCCCAATTGCTCATTTATTGTCAATGCTTTTTGACCATACTCCAATGCCCTGGGGTAATCAGATAAGTTATAATATACATCCCCCATATTGGCCAGATTACGTGCAATAAAGTCTTTATTGCCTATTTGCTCAAATAAGGTTAATGATTTTTGAAAATACTCCAATGCCCTGGGATAATCGGATAACAGATCACAATAAACACACCCCATGACATGAAAATTTTCTGCTATGCCTGATTTGTCGCCCAACTGTTCATTTATAGCCAATGACTTTTGAAAATTCTGCATTGCCCTGGGGTAATTGGATAAACGATAATAAACCCACCCGAAACCTTCAAAAACAGTTGCAATACGGGCTTTGTTGCCCAATTGCTCATAGATAGCTAATGCTTTTTGTCTGTACTCAATTGTCCTGGTGTAATCGGATAAATTATAATAAACATTCCCGATATTGCTGTAATTTTCTGCAATGCCCGTTTTGTTGCCCGACTGTTCATTTATTGCTAATGCTTTATGATAATAATCCAATGCTTTTGAGTTATCAGATAAATTGCGGTAAACATTCCCGATCTGATTGTAAGAATCAGCTGTTCCCTTTTTGTAGTTGATCTTTCCGGAAAGAGCTAATGCTTCATCAGCATATTTCCTTGCCTCCTCATATTCACCAAGTATGTTTTTCTCGCGGGATAGATCATTCAGCATATTGACTTTCGAGGTGTCTTCTTTTGCGTTTTTTAAAACAGTTAAGAGAGGGTCAATTTTTTCTTTCCCTTGCTTTTTAGCATAGGATTGGCTCGTTATGCTTACAATGACTATAAGGAAGAAGATCGCTTTTATCATTGGGGGCTTATTCATAAAGATAAAATTCCGAGGTTCTTTACTTGCAAAAAGATGGAGTTTGTCCTGTCACAAATAGCATATCAATGAAGGTTCTTTGCAAGCAAGAAGAAATATTGGTTCTGATCCAAATAAAACTCACCTTTTTATAAAACAAACATTTAAGTTAATACTGAATTATTTCCCCAGGGGATTATTATACAAAAATACGGCATATTCATATCACTCCGACATTAATAGGTGATTAAACTTATTCTAAATCAATTGTTTATAATTTAACAACAAGCATTAATTCTTTCGCAGGGACACTCATTTCATGGGAAACTATTATTGAATGGCATCCGGGATGAATTGAGACAAAGAGGAATTTGTCAGTAATTTTCTAAAAGATTTAAAAACGAATGAATAATAATTACTTCCAACGTTCATTACTATTCATTGGATTGGGGTAATTAGTCCAGTCGATGCCACAAGGCAAATGGCGAAATGGCGAAATGGCGAAATGGCGAAAACTTTTTTGCCATTTTACATTTTATCATCTTGCATTTGGTTATGTGGAAGTTTTAATACCCAATAGGCCGTTATTACTCATTTTTAGCGTGTCCTTATGATAAGGATCAAACATTATTATTAAAAAAGCATCAATATTTTCTTTTTGGAAAAAATATTCTACTTTTATCCTTTAAAATAGTCAGTAAACGTTTATTCACTAACGTCAAAGAATTGATTTTAAAAATTAGGAATGACTATAATTGGGAAATTAAAAGGGGATAAAAAGATATTTCCTGTCCTGGCAGCCAACAAAGCACTTTTTGTTTTGGTTTTAATCACCGTTTTCTTTGTGCCGGTTATCCCTATGACTTTCCATCGAATCACATACAGCGTCCTTCTTACAAGTATAATTCTAACAGGAACCCAGTTAATATCGAAACACAGCACATTGGTATCGTCATTTGCAGTGCTGGCAATTGCAATGCTCTGGATTGGTGATCTGATGGGTTTAGAGGTAATTAAAAGTATCTCAAAGGGAGTTAATGTCGTATTGTTTATATTTATTGTCATCGACCTGGTGAAACAGGTAAGCAGCGCAAAAATGGTTTCTCCCAAAGTAATCCTGGAATCCATTAACGGCTACCTGATGATCGGACTTGTGTTTTCACTTATGGTCGGGGTTCTGATGAGCCTGAACCATGCGGCTTTCAGTTTTTTTAATACCAATGCCTTCCCCACCCAAAATGAATTCTCCTTTCACCAATTCATATATTATGCTTTCTCTACTTTAACCACAGTTGGTTATGGTGATGTGGTCCCAATAACTCCCGTAGCACGGTCGTTGTCGATCCTGATCAGTGTGACCGGTCAGCTTTATATTGCTATCGTTATCGCCTTACTTGTAGGAAAATACATCATCCAGGAGGGGAGATCACAACATTAAATTGAAATTTTCCAGTTGCTTGGACAAAACGGATCATCTGACCACCTTCCGCCGGTTTTGGTTGACCACATTACTTTATTCGTGAAACTTCAATTTTAAGAACGAAGTGAATTAAAATTTATAGTTGAACAATCCCGACGAAGTCGGAGGGTATAATACCCCGCCCCTTTGGGGCGGAAATAGGGTTCAGGGCTTGCCCTGGGGTTCATACCCGTGATTAACAATCAATAAATTGAGACGATCATGCTATTCCGGCGAAGGCTGGTCAAAGAGGGCGTTTTTTTCAATACATTATTATTATCGTTTTTTTGGCAACATGGATATAATTCAGGATAAAGTTGTATTTTTATAATATCGGAGAGGATTGACATTGTAAAATTTCTCCGAGAGAAGTATCCTAATTCACAACCAAAACTAAATCCCGGGGCACATGAAAAAACTATTTGTATTACCAGCAATCTTAATAATATTTTTTTTTGCAGGATGTAAAAAGAGCGATAGCGTTAACAGCACCGCAAAAAATGTTTATACTATTGCTGTGTTGGCTGACAATCATTACATGGATCCTTCCTTGCTGATAATGGATGGTCCCGCATTCCAGGATTATCTTGTAATGGACGGGAAACTCCTTGCCGCGAGTGATGCTATCATGCAGGAGGCTATTTATGAGTTAATTCATGCAACGCCAAAGCCCGACCTTGTCCTCATTCCTGGAGATCTTACCAAAGATGGTGAACTGGTTAGTCATGTCTCTGTTCATTTATACCTCAAGCAATTGATTCAAGCCGGGATCAAAGTCAGAGTTATTGATGGTAACCATGACATTTACAGACCGCAAGCGTATGAGTACAACGGCGCTACAATGACAAGGGTTCAGAATATCGGTCCGGATAAATTCAGATCGATTTATTCAGATTGTGGATATAGCGATGCGCTGTATACCGATCCATACTCTCTGAGTTATGTATCCGAACCTTTGCCCAATCTCTGGCTCATCGCAATTGATTGCTGTAAGTATGATAATATAAACGATTCGATTTATACTGCGGGAGCGATCCGTCCGGGTACCATGAAATGGATACTTGACCGATTAACAGAAGCAGCTCAGAAAGGAAAAACAGTTTTTGGTATGATGCATCATGGAATAATTGAACAATTCACTGACAAGCACTTAAGATTCCCCGGCTTTATGGTAGATAATTATACAGATGTATCAGATCAACTTATGAATGCGGGCTTAAAGATTATGTTTACCGGACATTTTCATGCAACTGATATTGTAAAACAACAATCAGGAAATAAGGTCTTATATGATATAGAAACCGGTTCTATTATTGTTTATCCTTGTTCATACCGATTGATAACGTACATCAAGGATTCCGCATTAATCATTACAACGAAGCACATCACAAATGTAAATTATTCAGGCATTCCCTCTTCTCAAACGTTTCCACAATATGCTGAAAGTTTATCCCGGATAGCTGCAGATACCATGTTTACGACAATGCTCATGGCGACTAAGCAAATCACTTATATTGATACTGCCTGGCATATTGGCCATTGGATGGGAACAGCATTAATGGTCCATGTGGCAGGTGATGAAGATAAAGCCCTTGAGGATACAGCACTGATTGGGCAAACCGGAAGACAATACGGAGCTTCTTGGCTTCCTGATTACTGTGATTACCTTTGGACTGATAAAATACCAAAGGACAATTCCCTGACAATTTTACTGAAATCGGGTATTTCTTTTAAATAGTGCCAGGGATATTGGGAAAAAAACTCGCCTTGACCAGTCTTCGCCGAATCAATCAGTAGGCAGGTTTTACTTTCCAAAAATCCATTCCGAGGAGAGTAAATGTTAAAAAATGTACTTAACTTTAGGGGTCAAATAGGACGAAATATTCATCTCACTGATTTAACCTGAATATTAACTCTGGTGAAAATCTACATTAAAAACATGGTTTGCATTCGCTGCAAAATGGTAATGAAATCCGAGCTGGAAAAACTTGGGCTACATTACAAAACGGTTGAATTGGGCGAAGCTGAAATCATGGAGGATATTTCACCAGAGCAACAGGATCAATTAAGCATTGCCCTTAAAAAAACCGGGTTGGAATTGATGGATGATAAAAAAAGCATACTGGTTGAGAAAATAAAAACAGTTATCATTGAACTTGTTCATTATCGGGAGGAACAAATCAAAGTGAACCTTTCCGATTATATGAGTGAAAAGTTCAATCACAATTACACATATCTTGCAAATCTCTTTTCCGAAGTTAAAGGGATTACCATTGAACAATTTTACATTGCCCATAAAATAGAAAAGGTAAAAGAACTGCTCGTCTATGATGAGCTTAACCTTACTGAAATTGCCTACAAGCTGAATTACAGCAGTGTAGCCCATCTGTCAAATCAATTTAAGAAAATGACAGGGCTTACCCCATCTCATTTCAAATCTCTTAAGCAGATAAGACGCAACAGCTTAGGAAATGTGTGAATGATGTAACTTATTCCCAGAGTTGTGTAACGCTTTCCGAAATTAATGGACTCACCTTTGTGCCGTGAAAATCCATTCATAAATTAATTTCAAAAAAATGAATACTACAGAAGCAAAAGGAAACTGGAATGAGCAGAAAAGCAAGCTCAAACAGGCATTTGCAAAATTAACGGATGATGACCTGATGTATGAAGAAGGCAAAAAAGACGAGATGCTTGGAAAACTTCAAATCAAACTCGGAAAAACCAAAGAAGAATTGCATAAGGTTATGACAGGAAAGTAATTATCTATTCTTCTGTTTAAGGTGCCGTTTAGCGAATCATTCGTTAAACGGTACCTTTTTGAATTCCTCAATAAAAATTCTATACAATAAAACCTTACAAAAATGGAAAAAACAATTTTTACCCTCGCTGAAGAAAAAATCAGCTCTTATGAAAAAACCATTGGTGAACTCAAGGCAAAAATAGCACAAGAGACAAAGGAAAACATTGCCAAATACGAAAAGACATTGGCTGATTTAGAACAAAAAGCCAGTGAGATTAAAAAGAAGGTTCATGAATATAAAGAAGAAGGGAAGGACAAATGGGCTGCGTATAATGACAAATTTAACCACGATTTGGATGAACTCGGAAAAGCGTTGAAAAATTTTATGGTTAAAAGTAAGTAAAACAAAAGCCCACAATAAAAATTCGTAAACAATTATATTCAGACATAATGAAAGAGACAAAATTGAGCATCCGAATGAAAAATTTGTTTGCTAAAAAAGTCGGGTTTCTAAGTTCCTCGATTGTTCCAGCAGCACGAGGTTATGTCAAGGTAAAAAGAGACATTCATGAAAATTACCTTATTCAAGTAAAAATATCAAATTTAGCGGAAGTCAACAGGCTGCAACCATCCAAACAAGTCTATGTAGTCTGGATGATTACAGACCATGAAATAACAGTCAATATAGGGCAAATAATTAGTTCAACAACATTTTTATCAACAAAATTAAAAGCATCTTTTAAAAAGGTATCTTCATCAAAACCAATTAAAGTCTTTATTACGGCTGAAGAGGATGCAATTACTCAAACTCCGAATGAGCAAGTCATATTAACAACAGACAGATTTTTATTGGATGAATTCATTCACTAAGCAATGGCTATGAAGACACCGATTACAACAGATCAGTTTTTCTCTGTTTTTGAAAAGTACAATCATGCAATTTTTCCTGTCCAAATTATACTCTTTCTTTTGAGCATATTGGCTTTAATTGCAATTGGATCAAAGATCAAGCAAAAGGATAAATTCGTTGCGGGTATCCTTGGAGTTCTTTGGCTATGGATTGGGATTGGTTACCATATTGCATTCTTGTCGGGAATTGACAAAGTTGCTTTCGGATATGGTGTGCTATTTATCTTACAGGGATTGTTTTTATTATGGGAAGGCGTTTTATTGTATAACCTGAAATTTGAATTTAAGAATTCAATACAGGCATACTTCGGATATTTTTTTATCCTCTATGGCTTGATAATCTATCCGGTTGCTGGTTACCTGATTGAATCAAACTTATCACGGACTATCTCTATAGGATTACCTTCCCCTACTATTATTTTAACATTTGGCTTCCTGCTTCTTTGTGATAAAAAGTTTTCAAAGTACCTGTTAATCATTCCATCACTTTGGGCAGTAATCGGAATTAGTGCAGTAATAAAACTGGGTGTTTATCAGGACTCCATGATGTTAATAGCTGCGATTATTGCTGATGTCCTGATTCTAAGAAGTAAAAGACCGCCTGATGAAAAGGCTGAACTTCAGTTGGAAAAAACATAAGACACAACAATTGGGATAATGTGGAAATGATGTATCTTATTTCAAAAGTTGTGTAATGGTTCGCTGAAAAAAGGATTACACCTTTGTGCAGTAGTCAGAAAAAAGAAAGAAAGGAGAATTATTATGCCAGAATTTGGATCACCGTTTTCAGGATTAGCGAACAAAAAGAAGCTCACGAACGAAGAACTTGTCAGAGCAATTCGTTTTATGATTGCCGCAGAGTACGAAGCGATACAGTTATATATGCAGCTTGCCGAGTCAACCGACAACAAACTTGCCGTTGAAGTGCTCAAGGACATAGCAGACGAAGAACGTGTGCACGCTGGAGAGTTTCTTAGATTGCTCTATGAGCTTGCCCCCGATGAAAAAAAGTTCTATGCCAAGGGGGAAAAAGAAGTTGAAGGAGAAATCAAGAAGATGAAATCACGGGTATGAACCCCAGGGCAAGCCCTGGACCCAAATTCCGTCCCGAGTTCTCGGGAGGTATTATACCCTCCGCTTTCAGCGGGATTGTTCGACTAACAAATTTTTTATCAC
>Ga0224524_1000628_pt1 | contig 12650 bp, 7 predicted proteins | sample CFST75metaG_FD_179895 | JGI IMG/M metagenome (GOLD analysis project Ga0224524, IMG submission 179895) | Peat soil microbial communities from Stordalen Mire, Sweden - C.F.S.T75 | ecosystem: Environmental > Terrestrial > Soil > Wetlands > Peat | place: Sweden: Norrbotten County, Stordalen Mire... | reverse complement strand
GTCTTTATGGGGTATTAGTCCGAATTTCTCCGGGTTATTCCCCAGTACAGGGTAGGTTGCATACGCGTTACTCACCCGTGCGCCGGTCGCCACCAAAGTATTGCTACCTCGTGCTGCCCCTCGACTTGCATGTGTTAAGCCTCCCGCTAGCGTTCATCCTGAGCCAGGATCAAACTCTTCATTGTAAAAATTTATTCTTAAATCTCTTTATGAAGACTCTCCATGTCTCATTCTAAAATACTAACAAGTTTCTTAGACGAGATTGTCAATCTCGCCTGGTTGTTTATACTTCATAATTTCAAAGAACTTTTCGCTTTGTTTTCTTTTGGGACGTCAAAGATATGACTTATTCCAATCTTTCCAAAAAAAATCGAGATAATTTTTCCGGCTCTCCCCCTGCTTCCTTTTCCCTTCTTTTCTAAAGCCGGAATCCTATCTCTTCTAACCCTTCAACCAACATTTTTTGTATAAAAGCGGGTGCAAATGTATGAGGTTAAAACTTAATCTCCAAATTTATTTTTATTTATTTTCAAAATATTCTCTGCGTTTCAAAAACAAACCTTCATTATACTCTGTTAATGAATAATTTGCTTCCAAAATTAAAAGAACTTATTTTTTACTCTTCTTAGCTTTGGCTTACGCTTTCAAGTTGGCTTTGTCCACCGTAACCTGAAGAAGTTTTAACAATATCATCCGCATCGGAATTAAAAACCCTCCTATTCCGCCAGAAGGCGGATTCGGAGGGCTATGGTGGAGAATAAGGGAGTCGAACCCTTGACCCCCTGCGTGCAAGGCAGGTGCTCTGGCCAACTGAGCTAATTCCCCCGTTGTCCGCCGAAGCTTAGCAAAGGCCAATTCTTCTTAAGCTATAAAGCTTCTTTGGATAAGACCTCCTTCGCCAAGGCTTCAGAGGTCGCTGTAGTCCCGCCCGGAGTTGAACCGGGGACCTCTACATTATCAGTGTAGCGCTCTAACCAACTGAGCTACGGGACTATTTTTTTCAGGTTCCAGGTTCCAGGTTTCAGCCCTCCCGACTGAACATCCAAATCTATTCCGGCGGGGTTCCAGGTTTTGAACAATAAACCTTGAACTTTGGACTCATTATAATCAAAGAACTTTTCTTTTTGCTTTTAAGACATCCAGTTTAGTACTCTCTTTATAATCTCATCAAACAATTTTTCGTCTTAAAGCGGGTGCAAAGATATAAATTGATTTTTTCTCAACAAGAAAAGATGCAAAAAAAAATAAATTATTTCGAAGTACTTTAATTTACATGATCAATTACATGATATCCTGCATGGTTTGATTACTTTTTTACTCTTCCATCAAGATTCACCTTTAACTTTAACATCTGCTCATTATAAATTCTTCCCTCAAGTAAATGAAGCGAATACGTAATCTCCAGCTTGATTTTGCTGCTTCTTATAAAATCAAGATAAATGTCTGCGCGGTCTGATGTACTTGCCCTGTAAACAGGATCTCCCCAGTAAAGGTCATTGCCATGATCATTATAAAACTGCATAAGACCGCTGCCTGTGTAAAATGTATTGAAGAGACCAATAAACTTATATTCGGCCCGCACTTCCACCAGAAGCCCGTTCTTCCTGATCCAGCCGGTATTGTCGGCACGGGCTCTCTCCAGTCCGGCCACCCATCCTGCGCTTGCTTCAAGCCTACCGGGGAAAAAACTGTCAGAAAGGCTGAGGCCTGCAGAGGTCAGAGACAAAAAATTGTCATGCAGGGCTTCGTCTACTACAGGATTCATTTTACTCGCATAGTGAAAATAATAATCGAAATGTTGAATTTTGAAAATTCCAATATCATATCTTCCGCTAAATCCCAGGAAGAAAGCTTCATGAACCGTAGGCGACTGACGTCCCGTCCAATCAAGCCAAAAATTGAAATAATCATCCCCTTGCCTGTACTCTGCAAAAAGACCATTAAGATTAGGACGGTAATATGATATTGAATCCTGGAAAAAAAGCCTGGGGTATTTTTCAACCGCCATGTTTCTGGGAAATGCTCCCATTATAAACCTGAACGGATTGCTGTCATAACAATAATAAGCTGTTGTATAGAATTTATCTACAGGCTTTGAACTGCCAAACTCATGCATAAGGTTTACACCAAAGTTTACCTCATGTATTGTATCCCAGGTTAATCCGGCTTCGGGTATGAGCATAACCCCAGCCATAGTCTGAGGTATCTTAACCTTGGATTTGCCAAACTCAGTATTATCGAAAAAAGAAAACAGACCTGCATTCCATGTTAACTGCTGGGAAAATCCCTCATGGCTGAGCATTATTAATAAAGCTGGTATCAACAGCCACTTTATAATGTTTAACGAATTATGCCTCATCAGGAAAATCTTGTAGCGATTATAGTTATTCCGACAGTTTCGTCTTCCAATATATTACAGTCAGCTGCGTTAAATAATATATTTGATTTATTATCTATTAATCTAATTTCCTTATTTTCGCAATAATATCAAAGAAATGTCAAATATAGTTATTATACCAACATATAAGGAAAGGGAAAATATAGAAGCAATAATCAAAGCAATTTTCTCCCTTAATGTAAGCTTTGACATCCTTGTCATCGATGATAATTCCCCGGATGGCACTGCTTCTATAGTAAAAGAACTCCAAAAGTCATTTTCAAATCTCAATCTCGTTGAGAGGCCCGGAAAGCTAGGACTCGGCACCGCTTATACTACAGGTTTTAAATGGGCTCTCGATAAAGGATATGATTTCATTTATGAGATGGATGCCGATTTTTCACATGACCCGCGCGATCTGGTCAGGCTCTTCAATGCATGCAATGACCATAGGGCAGATGTCGCTATCGGTTCGAGATACATCAGCGGTGTTAATGTTGTAGACTGGCCGCTCTCAAGAGTACTAATGTCATATTGTGCCTCAATATATGTGAGGATAATTACCGGCATGAAAATTATGGATACTACTGCCGGGTTTGTATGCTATAGGAAAGAAGTCCTGGAAGATATAAAAAATGTTCATATCCGGTCAAAAGGATATGGCTTTCAGATCGAAATGAAATTCGTTGCATGGAAGCTTGGATACAAGATAATCGAGATTCCAATAATCTTTACCGACAGGAAACTTGGTTCCTCCAAAATGTCGGGGGGCATTTTCAGCGAAGCATTCATTGGTGTTCCAAGGATGAAGGTAAAGAGCCTGTTCGCAAAATTCAGAAGAAATTAGGTACGAATGGTACAGCGGTACAAAGGTACAAAGGTACAAAGGTGCTCTGACACAACGGTCAGATAAAATAAACTATAAAAAGAGCTGATGTCCAGCATATTAATCAGGAATGCTACTATTGTAAATGAGGGACGATCATTCAAGGGTGATCTGCTTGTGAAGGATGAGATCATTTCAGCAATATCATCACCTGGAGAGACTGAGCAACCATCTGATGCAATAATCATCAATGCTCAGGGATTGATTCTGATCCCGGGAGTCATTGACGACCAGGTACATTTCAGGGAACCCGGGCTTACCCATAAAGGAGATATATTCACCGAATCACGGGCTGCAGCAGCTGGCGGCATAACCTCATTCATGGACATGCCAAACACTATACCGCAAACTATTACAATAGAAACACTTAATGAAAAATACAGGCTCGGCTCTGAACACTCACTTATTAATTACTCATTCTGCATCGGGGCGACCAATGATAATCTTGGCGAAATATTGAAGGTTAATCCTGCTGAGGTTTGCGGGATCAAGGTCTTTATGGGTTCATCGACAGGAAACATGCTTGTTGATAATAAAGAAGCGTTGAGAAATCTGTTTAAGAATGCTCATCTTACAATAAATGCACACTGCGAAGATGAACAGATTATCAGGAAGAACCAGGAGATATACAGGCTGAAGTATGGCGAGGATGTGCCTATAAAAATGCATCCCCTTATCCGAAGCCGGGAAGCCTGCTTCAGTTCTTCTTCTTTTGCCGTAAGTCTTGCAAAGGAGTTCAATACCAGGCTTCACCTTTTTCACCTGTCGACTGCCGATGAGATGAGACTTCTTAGCAATAAGGTCCCTCTGGCAGAAAAAAGGATTACAGCGGAAGTCTGTGTGCATCATCTCTGGTTTGACGATTCTTTCTATGAGGAACTTGGTTCCAGGATAAAATGGAACCCGGCAATAAAGACCAGGTTCGATCGAGAAGCGCTCACAGATGCTGTGAAATCTGACCTCATCGATGTTATTGCTACTGATCATGCTCCTCATACCATCGAGGAAAAATCGAACACCTATTTCAAATCACCATCAGGAGCCCCACTCGTTCAACATTCGCTTGTTGCTATGCTTGAATTGTGGCACAGGAATACTTTCACCCTTGAAAAAATAATCGATAAAATGTGCCATAGCCCCGCCATACTTTTTAATATTAAGGGACGGGGATTTTTAAGGGAAGGCTACAAGGCTGACCTGTGTCTGGTTGATCCGGACAATTCCTGGACCGTAGCAAAGGACAATATATTATATAAGTGCGGCTGGTCTCCGTTCGAGGGAACAACTTTCAGATCAAAAGTTCTGACAACCATTGTAAACGGGACTATAGTATATAATAATGGTGTCATTAACGAAGATTACCGGGGGCAGAGATTATCTTTTAACCGATAAGATTCTTCGCCACTTAGTCACAAAGATACTAAGGTTCACAAAGTTGTAATTACAAAAAAATATGATCTTTGCGATTCTTGATTCTTAGTGTCTTAGAGCCTTGGTGGCATTCTTAATTCTTCCTTGCCACAAACCTGACCGTGCTCCTGGTCCGCTGCTGAAGCAATATATCGCGGTCTTTAGTAATCCTGTCAATTGCTTCCTGATTGTAATGCCGTATTGAAAGAAGTTCTGCATTCTCGTTATAAATGATTGAATAATCATCTTTCAGGGAGGAAAGCAGGGTTTCTACCTTTGGTCTATCATCATCGACGCAAACATCAATGCTTACAGCACTGGCTTCGACAAGATTTACCTTTATGCCGTTAAGCATGAATAAATGGAATATCATGCTCAGATTATCACTCATGGCAAAGGAAAAATCTTTCGGAAGGATAGAGATAAGAATCTGGTTCTCTTTCCTTATGTAAACTGGCAGTATTTTGGTAAGAGTCGGGGAAGCAACAACCATGGTTCCTTTCTCCGATGGATTAAGAAAAGATTTTACAAAAAGAGGAATGTTCTTGTTCTGGAGTGGTTTAATTGTCTTCGGATGTATGACCTTTGCTCCCGAGAACGTCATTTCCACTGCTTCCCTATACGACATTTCCTCGAGCTTCCGGGCATCCTGCATCCATTTGGGATCGGCATTCAATAGTCCAGGTACATCTTTCCAGAAAGTAACGCTATCCGCATCCAGCATGTTTGCCATAATAGCTGCTGTATAATCAGATCCTTCCCGGCCAAGTGTAGTGGATTGGCCGTTGATCGTTCCTCCAATGAATCCCTGTGTAACATACATACTGAACTTGCTGAAGTCAAATATTTTCTGAATTCTTCCGGTGCTTTCATTCCACAGAATATCGGCATCCCTGAACCTTTCGTCGGTTAGCAGGCTACTTCTGATATCGACCCATGCAGCATTTAACCCGCTCCTTTTCAGGTATTCTGCAACTATTATTGTGGACCATATCTCACCATACGAGACAACCTGATCATATTCAAAATCATAATGCGATTTCTTTGCCTTAAGAAGATATTCCTTCAACATGGCAAAGGACATATCAATTCTGCCTTTTGCCGAATTCCCGGAGGGAAATAACTCTTCGGCAACTGCTGCATGATAACTGTAGATATTATCGAGATGGTCCCTGTAACTATTTCCTCCTGCAAGCCAGGCTTTCAGTACCATCTCCAGTGCGTTGGTCGTTTTTCCGAATGCAGAAACCACAACAACAAGACTCTCTTTCTCCTTTGAAATAATAGAAGTGAGATTCTTAATTCCGGCTGCATCTTTTACAGAGGCGCCTCCGAATTTGTAGACCTTCATAAAATGAAATTTGTTATAAAATTAGGATTTCCGCTTTAAAAACCAATTCTGAGGATCGCCTGATGCTCGAAATAATAGTTTAACTTAGTGATCAGAATGAATAGCTATAAGATAACCACACTAAATGATTTTGTGACTCTGCGTCAGAAAGATTTTCCGTATGCCAAAGGGGAGCTTTCGAGCTTGCTTCATCATATCGGAACCGCGGCAAAAATTGTAAACAAGAAAATCAACAAAGCCGGGCTTGTCGATATCATTGGACGGTCGGGAGAAGTAAATATCCAGGGAGAAAATCAGCAGAAGCTTGATGTCTTTGCTGATAAAGTATTTATCGATGCGCTTCTTGCAAGCGGAGAATGCTGTGGAGTAGCAACCGAGGAAAATCAGAACGAAATAGTATTTACTGACAAATTTGCCAGAAAGGGGAATTATGTCGTTTGCATGGATCCGCTCGACGGTTCATCAAACATTGATTATAATGTATCTGTAGGCTCAATATTCTCAATTTACAGGAGGGTGACTCCACGTGGAGAAAAAGTTACTAATGAGGATTTTATTCAGTGCGGATCAAAACAGGCAGCTGCAGGCTATATAATCTATGGATCTTCTACAATGCTTGTCTATTCGACGGGAAATGGCGTCAACGGGTTCACGCTCGATCCTTCCATCGGTGAATTCTGCCTGTCGCATCCCTGTATTAAGACTCCAGATGATGGTAAGATATATTCGATAAATGAAGGAAACTATATCTATCTCCCTTCAGGAATAAAAAAATATATCAAATTCTGTCAGGAGAAAGATGAGAAATCAGGCAGGCCGTACACATCAAGATATATCGGATCGCTGGTTTCGGATTTTCACAGGAATCTGCTGATGGGTGGTGTCTTTTTATATCCTCAGAATGAAAACGCACCCGAGGGTAAGCTAAGGATTGTCTATGAGTGCAACCCCATCGCTTTTATTGCTGAACAGGCTGGCGGTGAAGCCTCAAACGGAACGGACCGTATTCTTGATATCGTCCCCCGATCGCTTCATCAGCGTTCTCCATTCTACGCGGGATCAAAGAATATGATAAAGAAGATTGAGGAGTTTCTTCGCTCAAATACTTAAATATCAACTAACTATTAATTGATAGTTCATAACGAAGTGCCTCAATCCTGATAAGATACGCTATCGTAGGCTTTCAGTCATTCTGATTACCCTCCTCTTCTTTTCTCCACCCCTGGGGGGAGAAGCCGAACCTGAGAGGTAGTGGGGGGTCACTCATATCGGAGCGCTTCCACCGGATTCCTTGATGCTGCCCGCCAGCTCTGCCAGCTAACAGTCAGTAAGACAACAAAACCTACCATGAGCCCTGCTAATAAGAATACCCACCATGTTATAGTAGTTTTGTTATCGATACCCTGCAAGAGTCTGATTATAATCATCCATGCGACCGGACAAGCTATTAAATACGCTATAATTATATCCCACATAAAACTATTGTTTAGCAGCGCAACAACCTCAATTATTCGTGCTCCATTGACTTTTCGGATACCTATCTCTTTTATCCTCGATTGTGTTGCTTGATAGGTAAGCGCAACAAGACCGATTATGGCAAGTAAAATCGAAATTACACTGGCAAACCTGAAGGTGTTGTTAATTTGCTTTATTTCGTTGATATAGCCTTCGAATTCAGCGTTTGTGAAGCTGTACTCAAAAGGAAATTCAGGTGAGATTTTTTTAATTGTTTTTTCGATAGTTCTTATTGTTCGTTCGATGTCACCTGGCAATATGCTTATGAACAGATATTTTGCGAATCCCTGGTTGTCGGGGTGAGCCGACATTACCATCGGTGCAACCCTGTTGAAGATGTAGTTATTCTGAAAATCCTTTACTATACCAATAATTGCATTCTGTTTGCCCCAAAACTGAATTTGTTTCCCAAGTGGGTTTTCATAACCCAGAATCCTTGCTGCGGTTTCATTCACAATTATCCCTTTAAGTTCCTCAGATTTTTTGTCAACAAACTCGTTTCCAACAGACATATTCATGCCGAATGTTTGCGTATAACCATCTGATACTATAGCAAAAGCAAACGAATCTTCATGTTTTTCTCCTTTGTCATCGATCCACATAACACCCGAATGATTTGGTATTCCTGCAGGCATGGATGAAGCGGCACAAAGATCTTTTACCGCCGGAATCTTCTTTAGTTCATCTTTTAAGTTAAGAAAGCTTGCCTTTAGCTTGTTGGTTAAGGGTATCTGCATTACCATCTTGTTATCGAAACCCAGCGGTAATCGTGTCATAAACCGATATTGCTTATTCACCATTAATGTTATAATAACCAGTATGATGGAAATTATAAACTGAAAGATGACCAAAACATTCTTGCCTTGGAAACCTGTTTTTGGTCTGCTGCTTTTTCTGAATAAGGTAAGTGGTTTTACCCCTGACAAAATCAATGCCGGGTAAAACCCTGCCGATAACGACACAATAAGCCAGAGTAAAAGACTCATGGCGATGAAAAGTGAGATATGGCTTTTTAAATAGGGTAGTAAATCTGAACCAGTAAGTTTACTGAAAATAGGGCTGCCTATTATAGAAAAGATGTCCCCCAGAAGAACAGCTAAAAAACCAATTATCGAAGTTTCCAGTAAAAATTGCCGGCTTATAATATTTTTGCTGGCACCTGATATCTTTTTAAGTGCAATTTCAGATGTTCGTTTTTGAACCAGCGAAGTCGACATGTTTATATAATTTAAAACACTTACAACCAAAACCACAATTCCGGCAAAAATTAAAAGGCATAGTGGATTTTTATTGTAATACAATCGACGTTCTGTGGCAGGAATCAATGAAAGGGTCAGGAGTTCAGGATTGCGGATGTTTTCAGGTTTACGCTCAGCGTAAAAATGCTCGATCTTTTTGTTGAAGGCTTTGTAATCGACATTACTTTTCAACTTAAAGAATGGCTGGCCATTGCTGTCCCACCCTTTGAGATAGGATTCGGATCGCAAAGATGTCTCTTGAACAAGCATAGAAAAGTGGAATGTTACATATTCGGGAATATCGACCACTCCAGAAACCGTGAAAAATTTATCATCGTTTAGAATAAGGGTTTTGCCCAGGGCCGATTCATTTCCAAAATACTTTTCTGCTGATTCCTTCGACAATACGATGGAATTGGCATTTTTCAAGGCATTTTCGCCGGTACCCTCAATAAAAGGATATTGTAATATTTGAAATAAATTGCTGCCGGCAAGATAAAAGTTATATTCATTGAAACTCAATATATCGCTCTTGCCAGGAGCCTGATAAGAGACAATACAATTACTGATTGAACTGAAATTTTCTGTGCGGGCGAAGTATTCTATTTCAGGAAAATAATCGGCCAGCATTGGTGAAAGGGCATAACTTATTGTGGTATTACCTAAAGGTGAGTCAGGGCTTTTCTGCACCAGGTTGAAAACTCTGTCATGATCAGGCAAGGAGCTGTTGTACGAACTCTCCTTGGATACATGCATAAGAATAAGAATGGCACATGTGAATCCAAAAGCAAGTCCCACAATATTTATAAAGGTAAAACTGCTGTTTTTTCTCAGATAGCGAAAAATGTATTTCATGTTATTATTTTATGAAATAGAAATCACGGTTTCGATTAACATTATATCTCAATTCAAATCTCTGTTTTATGTCTTTAAGCCCTCCGCTGGGGGTTGGGGGTCATTCATATCTCAGCGCCTTAACCGGGTTCATTGTTGCTGCCTTCCAGCTCTGCCAGCTCACTGCCAGTAAGACGATGACAAATGCCAATAATCCGCTGATAATGAAATATCCGGCATGCATACTGATTTTCAATGCAAAATGACTTAACCAATGCAACAATAAATAATATGATACTCCGAAAGCGAAGAGGGAAGCAATGGTTATCAATAAAATTGTTTCGCCTAACAGATTTCTGATAATCTCACCTTCGCTGCTGCCTACAATCTTTCGTATCCCAATCTCTTTGGTCCGGCGTTCAACATTCAACACAGATAATGACAGTATCCCCACGAAGCTTAGCAGGATAGCAAGATAGGTCCCCCAGGAGACCATGGTAAACACTTGTTCGTCCTTTTCAAACTTGGCTTTGTATATATCGCCAAGGGGAATAAATGTTGGTATATTCTCAGTGTCAAACTGCTTAAAAACTGCAACAATCTGTTTTTGCTGATCCGGAGATAAGTTCCCATTCGTGCGTATATAAAATGTGGAAGCATAATCATTGATCTGCCGAAGCACAAGTGGGTCAATACTATTTCCGGCATATCCGTCGTAATAAAAGTCCTTAACAATGCCTGAAACTACAGCAGGCTCATCTTTATAGAGCACCCTCATTCCCGGCGTATACTCTACACCAAGCATCTTGATTGCCGCTTCGTTTAGAATAATGTCATTCCCATTGGTCGTTTCGCGATTAAAAAACTCACCTTCAATAAGCTGTAACTTCATTGTTTCACAAAACCCGGATGAAACTCTGTATTCTTTTATTGGCTTTTCTTCTTGATTGTTGAGCAAAGCTATCGACTGGCCGCTGCACCTTCCACCCATTTGATGATGAGATGCACCAACGCCTTGAACAAATGGCAGCTTCTCCAACTCCATTTTTAAATTCCCGGTATTCCTCATAACCTGATCGGAAAGATCCTCGACCATCATCACACCTGATACATCAAAACCAAGAGGTACGTTTTTCATGTACCTGATTTGTGCCCGGGTAACTACAAGAGAACATATGAGCAGTACTGTGATAAAAAATTGTACTAAAACCACAATTTTTGAGAACCTGCCGCGCGTAATATGCTGGTGCTTTCCTTTTAAACCTGTCACCATGTCGATTCTCGACAAAAAATAACTGGGATAAGACCCTGATATTAAGCCAAGTGTGACCAGAATAATCATAATTGAAATGACACCCGTAGGGGTTATCATATCAGAAACCGTCAGGGGGAGATTGATCATTTTTGCAAAGGAAGGTTGTGCCAATATCGTCAGACCTAATCCCAGCAGTAAAGCGATTACTGCAATTATACCAGTTTCAGTGTAGAACTGAAGTGCAAGCGTGCCTCTTGAAGCACCTGCAACTTTCCTCGATGCAATTTCTGCAATACGCTTTTCACCATAAAGCAAATACATATTAATGAAATTGATCAGGGCTATCAGAAATATGAATAAGGCAATACCAACAATAATATAAAGCTGCGATAAGTTTGTTTTGGGAACCATATCATCCTGTGCTTTTGTATGCAGGTGGATGTCGCGAAGCAACTCTGTGGTAGTTTCCGTTTTGCCGTTGTTGAGGTGACTCCTGCTTTTCCAGACAATCATTAATTCATCATTTGCTGCCGCAATGTTCTGTCTGGCCTTTTCAATGCTGGCTCCTTTTTTAATTAAATAATAAGTTCGGAATTCAAGGCTCCCCTGATTGACTATGAATTTATCGGATTCCAATGGCATCAGCATATCAAATTTAAAATGGGTGGTTTTGGGTATGTCGCTAATTACCCCCGACACTATCACATCGCTTTTTTCCAGTTTAAAGGATTTCCCAATACAATCTCCAGGGCCAAACAGTTTTTCGGCAGTTGATTTTGTCAACACAATACTGGTCTTCCCTGTAAGTGCTTCAGTGGCACTGCCCTGTAATAGCTTTAATCCGAAAACATCGAAAAACTCCGGATCGGCATAAAGCAGGTCCAAAGCAGAAAATTTTCCTTTTTCTGATATTAGGGTTGATTGCCATCCCGGGTAAAGCTGAACGGCTTTCTCGACTTCCGGAACTTTTGCCGGCAATTGAGTATATGCAGTCCGAAGCGAAATGGAAAGCGTCCTGGACTTGTCCTCTTCTAAGGTATTCTCTAACCTGAGAACACGATCATTGGTTGGAAAATGTTTGTCGAAGCTGAGTTCATAATTCAAATACACAACAAGCAGTAAAATGGCACACAACCCTACTGCCAGCCCTGGCACACTGATATAAAGCAAAAGAGGGTTCTGTTTTAATATTCGAAAAGCAAACCGTAAATTCCTTATCATTTTACCTTCTTTGAAAATTTAATTATTGACATCAATTGTTAATCACTTAACCCCTCTCTGGCAATTGCGAGAGGGTCATTCATATCTCAGTGCTTCGACCGGGTTCCTTGTCGCCGCTTTCCAGCTTTGCCAGGAAACCACCCCTAAATCCCCCAAGGGGGATTTTTTATTCTGTTTTTAATTTCATCTTCAATCTTTGATATAACCCCATGGACATTATTCTTAACCTCTGAATTTTTGAACCGAATGACTTTTATACAAAGTCTCTCCATTTCTGCACAACGACCATCATCATATTCTTTTTGGTTTTCGTGAATCTCACCATCAATCTCCACGACAGTCTGGCTTCATGATAATAAAAATCTGCAATAAAGAAATCAATCGGATGTTGTCGACGGAATCTTAAGCCGCATACCTGCTTTTGTTTTAGTCGGTCCCAGAGCAATTTTTCATATAGTGTCATATTTTCTCTCAATATTCTTGCAGCCTCTAAAGTTTCAGGCTTCGCTCCGTAATACATTGATTTATCAAATTCTTCCATGTCCACATATTTCTTAAAGCCC
>Ga0224524_1000625_pt1 | contig 12706 bp, 10 predicted proteins | sample CFST75metaG_FD_179895 | JGI IMG/M metagenome (GOLD analysis project Ga0224524, IMG submission 179895) | Peat soil microbial communities from Stordalen Mire, Sweden - C.F.S.T75 | ecosystem: Environmental > Terrestrial > Soil > Wetlands > Peat | place: Sweden: Norrbotten County, Stordalen Mire... | reverse complement strand
GCACTGTTCCCTGCATACCCATAAATGGCAATGCGGACATTGGATGAAGACAGGTTCCATTTCGATGAGTGCTTCTTCAAAAGCTTTGTCATGGGCATTTTTCCATGACGCATCCCGTACTGTCTGACCAACCGTTGAGAGACCTCCGAGAAAGCCTCCGAAAAGGGAACTGGCAGTACCCAGTATTTTTGAGGCCTGACCTGCTGTATAGCCTCTTGCCGTTGAACGATATCCTGTTCCGCAACATCCGCAATTGAACTCAAATTGAAATGCAACATCCGTGCTGATATCGGAATAATTATTTCCGAATTTTATTGTTTCGGGCATATTCTTGATTTTAAGATTCAAAATTAATAAAATTAATTAACCGTGTAATATGGTCTTCGACCAATACTTTTGATGAGCAGCACAACAGCTTCTATTTCCGGCTCTAACTTCTCCAGAACGGCCTCATTCTCTCGCATCAATTGGTCCTTAAAATCCAAAAAATGCACAAGCGAACTAGCTTTTGAATAAGGTGTTGTTTTCATGAACCGTTCCATTGCACTTATGATAACAATTCTGTCATGCCATTCCCCGATCGCAATTTCAGTAGATGTCAAATCAAGACACAATTGATTCAGTACGGTCGCAGGAGCTACCTGTGAAACCTGGTTTGCAATAGCTGACATTGCTTTAACATTCTGTCGAATCCGATGGATATATCTCGGATCATTCCATCCGGTCAAAAGATATTTTACCCTTAATGAGCTCCTGTCAATCATCTCCCAGGAATTGATAATAAGTTGTTTTTTGCTCACCCGGTTGATAAGTTTCTTTACTGATTTGGTCAAATCCTTTAGTTTATGCCTGTCGAAGTTGGTTATAGATTTAAGGTATTGCCGGATTTGCATTTGGTTCCTTTTCAAAAGCCACGCATGAAATTCAAACAGAACCGGGTCCGGATCGTTTTTCTTTTCAAGAAAAAGAAGGATCAACTGGATCTCACGAATAGTCCCGGCATTATTGAAGATATCTTTGAATAGTCGACGAGTTCCTGTTTCCCTGGAAAAACCAGGCACAACAGTATCGAACAGGATGAACAATGCATTCATCTTCTTTACATCCACCCGCGCTTTGTGAATATCTTCAATATTGCAGGTGATCGCTGCTTTATAAAGGCTGGATTGAAAAGAAGTGGTGAGTTTAAGGAAATACCGGTAAAGGAACTCACCTGTTTTGGATCTGTTCATGATCTTCTGTCTTCAATTCTTGCCCGGGAGATTCCGTAGTGATCGATTTGATCCACCCTGATTTGAATTTCTTATATGATCCATTCAATTCCTGCATCAGAACAATCCCTTCTTGTGCAAGCGTCGCAAATCTCCGGTTTGAAATGTGCTTTTCGCTCATGTCGTTAAGGACTTTATTCCTGGAATTCTTCCAGACCCTGATTGCATCGACCAGAGGCAACCCTATTTCCCTGGAAAGAATGGAGTGATCTCCCTTAACAATGAGATATTTAACTCGTTTTACACATCTTTCAAGATGATACCCGGTTCCGGGATTTTTGCCTTCTACACGGGTCATAATACTTTTGAGTCGCGTTTCCAGGATAGTGGAAATAATCCAGGATGTCTCAAGATAAAATTCATTCTTCAACGCCAATCGTGCTTTCGGGATAAGTTTTTTGATCACCTTCCGGGAATTTGTTTTTTTCTTCATGAGGATATAGATTGGGGTATTAATTCTTGTGAATGTAAATTTAATACAATTTAATCTAATATAAATGAAACATTCGAATATGATAAAAAACTTTTAATGACTGCAAAACTCCGTTACCAGAAATGTCAGTACTATTCCTGTCGGGATTAAAGTAATTTCGAAATTAATAGCCTATATTTGTATAGGATAAATAGTTACAAAGGGATAGATTTTAAGCACCATAATAAACGCACCATGATAATTTATTGCAGCAAACAAAACAGTGTAGACAGTAATAAGGATCAACTATTTATCCGGCATCTTAAATTTAACTTAAAAGCATAATAATGAAAAAGTATTTCTGCATTTCATTAATCATCTTCTCCCTGAGCGGATCAGCTCAGAACATTAATCAGATTAAAGAAACCGATATTCCGGGAATCAATATCTTTCCCGGCAACAGCTTTGCTGGCAAGGATCTGAATGATTATCTCGGCAATGATGCTGATCTGTATCTCGAATATGGATTGAAAAAAATATTCGTCAATGAATATACACTGAATAAAGATAAAGCCATTCTCAAAGTTTATATCATGGGTAATGCTCCCTCAGCCTTTGGAATCTATTCAATGTCGATATACCAGTGCATACAATGGAATCTCTTTGGTTCTTTTTCCTGTATTACACCTTACCATGTTGCAGCAGTCAGCGGGACATTATTTATTTATGCAAGCAACAAGACAGGGACCCAGTCAGGGCAAGCCCTGTGTGAACAATTGGTGAAACTGGTGATCAACAATAACCCCCAGGAAATCTGGTATGCACCAGCCCTGATCCAGAGTGCGAAAGCAGCTCCCTTTACAAATACTTTACGCTACTATAGGGGACCTCTCGGATTAATGAAAGGCTTGCCATCCTGGTCCGATATATTCGAGAACCTTAATTTTCACATGTTCACAATGAATATTAATACCCCGGATTATGCCGGGATACTTGCAAGGATCATTTTTCCTGATGAAAGCGCCCTTAGTTCTTTCATCAGTAAATCCAACCTTGATGTTATGTCGGACCCTGTCAAACCTATCCAGACGAGTAATGGATTATACCGATCCTGGTATAAGATCAACAACACCAAGATCCTGTTCATGGAAAGCAATTCTCCCTTAGCAAACATTATGGATTTCGTGCCCGAAGTACCTGATTACAAATGGTTAGAAGAAGAATAAACAAAGTAATCTTTCGCTGTTAAGGGTGTGGGAATAATTATTCCGAACGCATCTATAAAATGAACAGCGTGTTTTCATACAAGCTATTATCAATGAGATTATAAAAATGTTCGTTAACTTAAATTCCTCTTATTATAAAAAGGGAAGGGAAATACTACTTGAAAATAAATTTTAAATAATTGGACATTAAAAAAGAGGGTCACTTTAAAGAAAATCTCATTTTTTTCGTTATTTGATTCGCAATATACAGATCGCTGTTGCCGGATACGTTTTCACTGTTACTTCTGTGCTGACCTCCATGTGCTCCTCCGCCCATTCCGCCACCTCCACGATGTCCACCTCCCATTCCACCACCCATTCCACCACCGCCACCATGACTCATTCCTCCTCCTCCCATTCCCCTGCCACCACCACCTTCTTCACGCGCTGGAGGAGCAGGCAGTGCTTTTACTTTTATTTCGTAGGAGAATACTTTATTGGTGTCAGCGTCCGTCAATTCGTTCTTATAAAAAGTTTTAAATGGGATTATCGCCTCATAATACATTATTCCCTGGTTATCAAAAGAAACTGCAGCTGAGATTCCTGCAGCATTGTCAATTAAAGATTGGGTTCCTTCAAGCGGAGACTTAAAACCAACCAGCTGAGCTTCTTCAGCATGATTCAACATTTTCTGATTTGTAGCGGTACGGTCTGGTTTTCCTTCATGATTTTTTACCGGTGGAATTTCACTTCTGATATGTTTCTCCATCACTATGTCATTCGCTATTGGAAAAATAAATGCAATGGGAAACAATTTTTTTCCTGATGTATCAATTCTGAATTCCATTCCACCGCGTATTATTTTGATCTTCAATGCCTCATCGGAAATTTTCATGCACAGGTATAAATTCTGTCGGTCGTTGGAAATGGAGTAATTGAGCTTGCTTTTTTCATCATAAAACCGCAAGGGGTCAGGCCATTCCTGAATCTTACCATCTGCTGTAACCTTGTTACCTTGCCAATCAAGTGCATCAAATATTTTATGTGAACAGGAAGAAAAAAGAACCACTACTAATAACGCACGAATTATTTTTCTCAAAGTTTTTTTCATTTCAGTCATTTGTCTGGTTCTTTTTTCTGTATTAACCTCCAGGGTCACTCATATCTTTAAAACTTTCCGAAACGGAAAGTGAGTTTGCCGGTCAACTGGTTGAGCATATCAGGAGAGGTGACCCGGTGATCGCGTTCCGGAGAATAACGATAGCTGATGCCAAGATCGACCCGCAAATGCTTAACTACGTTGATTTCAAGCTTCACTCCAGGTTCAATAACAAAGAAATGATCCCCGTGGTGATACCATTTATTCTGCGAATCAGTTGAGTCACTAAGATGGGCAAGATGAGAGTGATAAATGTATCCGCCTCCTATGGTCAGTGGGAAGCTGACATGGATTCTTGATTGTGGAAACAAAATATATTCCAGTAAAACCCCGCCATAGCCTCCTTGTAAATTGTTTCCATGCTTCCTGGTGCCGGTTGAGTCATTATCTTCATGATGATTTTGAGATCCCTGAGAATGAAATCCCTGAGAATTAGGGATGAAATTCCCTGTCATTCCAATAGTCCAGTGATGATTGAGTATCACCCCCATACTTATTCCGGGAAGAAAAACACTTTTATGCCCGAAGTGAGAATACGCTTCGTTAAGTTCAATGAAATAACCTACGGGAATTTTACATTTTCCGGCGCCATTTCCAAAAATGGTTTTGATCTCTTTTGTGCCGGTGGATGCACCGGGTGATTGTGTATCCTGTGCGTAAACTGCCAGTGTGCTTGCCCAGCAGATCATAATGATCATGATTTTCTTCATCTTTTAGTTTGTTTAAGGTTTAAACCTGCCAACCTTCGGGCAGGAAGTATACCTTTTTCCATACACAAGATATTAGTCCGGTAGTTATTGATAATTCATGAAAAAACTGATGTTTTGGGGAAATAGTATAAATAGTCGAAAATAAATATCTCAACAAAATTTTTGCAAATAAGGGAAACTTTATCCCAATCGGAATGTTTCAAATGAGTGTAAACGATGGTAAATAAAAAACCAACTTTTCCGCTGGTTTCCATGTATCGGCCTGGTTGTCAGGAGGCCTTTTGTGATCCGCCATTGTATAATATATATAAATATAATTTCTGGAAGAAATGTGCTAAACTGGATATAAAAACTGATATTTCAGATCATGGATTAAATTAATATCCTGATTTATCGAAAGTTGGTCTTGGAAAGTTACTTGATAATAGGTTGTGGTGGCAATAGGTCAATTAAAAGATATGGATGCGAGACAAATAAGTGATTCTACTGGTTCAGCAAGTGGATGTTATCAATACTAACCTATTCAATAGAACTTCTGATAATAACCAGCAAATCCATATAATTTCAAACATGTATTTCATCTGTCTTTTTTATTATTTTGTTCCCGATATCTCTCTTCTTTCCATTATAAAATCAACCCACCATTGTGGAAGGTTTTCAAGAAAAGCCCCCAGTTTTGACATATGCCCGGTTTGGTACCGCACTTTTGGCTTTCTCACCGCAAGAACTTTTGTTATCAACTTTGCAACTTCTGTTGGTTCTGTTCGTTTACTATCAAAATTTATCAGTTCTTTTTGAACTTTCATAAGGCGTTCCTTGTAAATATTAGCCTTTTCATTCGATAAGTTTTTCAGTCTTTCAGTTAGCTCTATTTCAGATCGCTGTAATCTTAGACTAATTTCTCCCCAACCTGAACTTTTTGGTGCCATTTGATCTTTTCAGTCCCAATATAGGTGAACCCAGCATGATTAATCATTTTTTCAAATTCTTTAGTACTGTGTAATCTGACATGCGCACGGTCAAAAAGATGCAAAACCTTTGCTAAAAACTTAGCAATCCAAAAATCAACTGGAGGATCAAGGATATAAACTTTCCCTCCAAGTTTGAGAAGCCGATGCATTTCTTTCAATGCCTTATCTGGATGCAGATAGTGATGAAATGAATTGGTGCAAATAATAATTTCAAATTGGTTGTCTTCAAGATGAATTTCTTCCGCATTGGCTTTTATAAAATGAAAATTCTCTCTCCCCTTAAAATTTTCCTTTGCCTTTTCGATCATCTTTTCCGATAGATCGACCCCATAGAAAGTACCTTTGTCGCCATTCAATTTAGCTGCCTGACCCAATGCCCAACCTGTTCCACAGCCGATATCAAGTATGCTAACAGCTTCTTTGAGGTTTAGTAATGAAATGACACCTAATTGAGCTGATCTTAAGTAGTCATATTTCAGGCTCTTGCCATCAACTGTTTCTGCCCATTTATTCCATTTGGCTTCGTTAATTTTCAGATGATTTGATTCGTCCATAATTTTAGTGCTTTATTCATCTTTATTATATACTGAAGTGTTTGATGCGATCCAAAACAAGATTGTGAAAACCGAGACAAAATAAGGGAAGATTCCATAAAGAGTATCAGAAGCTGAATGGGAATGGCGGTCAACTGCACCAGTTTCAGCTTTGCATATTCTTTGGCAACTGCGGGATGGGAAATTAATCTGCATGTTCACTTATAAAATTTCTAAAAAAATTATTTAGTTCCGATTTCTTTATTCCTAATTCTTTCTCGATCACATCTGAATAATTATTTTGTTTTTTTGAGTATCGCAATAGTGCTAACACCTTTGGAAAGCCAAACTTGTCAATGGTATATTTTATTATAATTGCTCCCAAAGCATATTGTGGGTTTGTCTTGGCGTCTATATATCCGAATTTGTTCTCATCAGTTAAAATTAAATCAGGTTTGTCTTTAATATATTCATATAGGTAATTGAGATGCCACTGAAAAGAGTTTCCCAAATTGCCCCCAAAATATGTTGCCAATCCTTCATCAAAAAATCCTATAACATCAGGATTCTTAATTTTTGTGAAGTAGTGTACCAATTCATGCCTGTGGTTCTCATTTACAGATGAAAGAAGGATGTTATCCTTATAAATGAACTTTCCACCGTGTTTGCCTGTACCCGTGCCACCATCGTAAATAAAACCAAGGTGATTCATCAGAGAGGTTGGATTCTTCTCAACAAGATAAATTAGTGTTTTTGGTATCGGACAATTAAACAGGGTTGACAGGCTATCCTCATAATTGACGAAGTTCAAAGCATTCTGTTTATCAAATTTATAATCTGAAGAATAGTAATAGCATACATTCTTGACGTTTGTAATCTTTAATTTCTCTTTATCCAGATAAAAATAGTTGAACAGTTTATACTTGTCATTAACTTTTTTAGCCAACACATAAAATATTATCTGTGTCTTAAATCTACTCGTTGAATCATCAATAAAACCTTTGACGTTCATTATCTGAAAAAATCCTTGTCCTATGGGTTTAATACTTAGGATATTGGTCTGAGAGATGCTAAGGTACGGATCGGCTGAAAGAATCAGATCAGGATCATTGTACAGTTGTTTTTCCTCATCATTCCAGTAATAATATCCAGCCGTATCGATTTTGTCTGCATATCCATAAACTCTCCTGATGAGATAATTCCTCCACAATTCTGTGATAGATCGTATGTCACTGTTACTTGTATCGATGCTCCAGTAGTTGAATCCAATTAATTTATCAAAATACGTTGGCTTTGACTGGCAAGATATAAGCCATGGAAAAAGCATTAGGGCAAAAAAGCAAAAGGTTTTCATAGGAAAAGAATCATTGAAAGCCAAAGATATCTCATTCTCGGCAATCTCATAGCAGTGTAGTAACCTCGTTTAAAGTAATTTCAACGGGATTCTTTGTTTTGATGGTTAACAAAAGCAAGCAGATACTTCTTGGGAAATTTTAAGCAGATCAAGTTTAGTTCAGGGGCGTCATTTTATGTAATATTGCATTTGTATTGCAAAAATACATAACTCTATTGGTGTTTTTCCAAGAAAATTATTAGCCGAATGATATGTAAAGAAAATTGACTTTTCTTTACATATTGAACTATATTTGTAAAGAAAACAGAGATATCTTTACAAATGGATTTTCTTTGCAAAGATTTTCATCATTTCTTACCTGATGGAAACAAATATTTCAAACATCCCCTGGAAGCCCACTCTTCTTCCTCCAGAAATAGAACTGGAATCAAGAACGGTTCTGAAAAAATTACCTGATGCTCACCGTGCCCTGGCTGAACTTAAAGGTATCGGGGGAACAATACCTAATCAGGAAATATTACTTAATACCCTGGGATTACAGGAGGCGAAGGATAGTTCTGCTGTGGAAAATATAATAACGACACAGGATGAATTGTTTAAGGCGGATTTGAACCTGGCAGGATGGCAAACGGTTGCAGCAAAGGAAGTACAGAATTATATTGCAGCACTTAAAAAGGGCTTCGATCTTGTCAATAAACATGGTCTTTTATCAGCAAATCATATTTTACAAATTCAATCAGTGCTTGAGAGCAATCAAGCCGGATTCCGCAGAGTTCCCGGAACTGTATTGAAAAACCTTCAAACCGGTGAGGTCATTTTTACGCCTCCTCAGGATTATGATGAAATAATTAAGGCAATAAGCAACCTGGTAAAATTCATCAATGATGATTCTCTCAGTGATGCAGATCCACTGGTAAAAATGGCGGTGATTCATTTTCAGTTTGAAAGTATCCATCCTTTTTTTGACGGGAATGGCCGTACAGGAAGGATCATAAATATTTTATACCTCGTTCAGAAATCTCTCTTACACCTGCCCATTCTTTCCTTAAGCCGTTTTATTATTGATCATAAAAGTGATTATTACCAGAATCTGCAGAATGTGAGGGAGAAAGGTGAGTGGGAGCCATGGATCCTTTTTATGCTGGAGGGCATTGAAAAGACTTCCATTGAAACCATAGCGCTTATTCTTGAAATAAAGAAGCTGATGATGGACTATAAACACCGGATCAGGTCCGGTTATAAATTTTATAGCCAAAATGACCTGAAGGTATCGCGAGTCACCGCATCCAGTTATTTGAATCAGTTAGCCAATGATGGTTTCCTTACTAAAAAGAAACTTGGGGTCGGGAACTATTATATCAATTCACCGCTCGTGGCCTTGTTCACCAGATGAAAGTCTGTTATATTCAATTTTTAAAATACCTCTATTCTACCCATATTTACCTAAATAATTTCTATAATTTTCAGGTCGTCAGATATTCTGATATTTCCGTTACGTCTTATTAAAGTTGTAGCAGGAAAATAGAAAAAACCACTGTATTTATTTAATTTACAGTGGTTTGTGATGAATTAATGTGATCCGCCTTGGATCACAGACAGATCGCCTTAATTGAATGGATAATAGTAAACTAGAATTCGCGCCATTTTCAATTGTCTTTTGAAAAATGCAAGATCCAATTCTGAATTGTTAAAGGATTTGAACATGAAGATCATTGAGGAGTACATCTGACCCTCCTTGCCTGAATACATCTGGGCAAGGCCGACCGTATAACGTCCCTCGAAAGAGTAATTGCCGGAATAATATGTCGGGTTTATCGCCTTTTTCTTGTATTGAAACAGGATATACCAGTCTACCTCATAAGTGATATTTCCTATATGATAAAGAGAATCACCAATCTCCGCTTGCCAATTAATTTGCGGTTCGGAATCACCACAAAGGTTTTTATCATACCATGTGAAATACATTCGGGCTGAATCATCAATCTGGTTATATGTCAAAACGCCGTTTGCTATATCATCCGTGAGATTATCCGGGTAGGCAACATGGTCAATGCTCTTTTCCTCCTTGCCGCAGGGGGTATCCTTCTTGGAATCCGTTTTATCGCAACTGATGCCAAACGTGGCAATAGCGAATAGAAACAGGAATAGTTTAAGTGTTTTCATTTGGTTATGGTTTTAATTTGAAGCAAGGGTTAATAACCATTTGTTTGACAACTTGTATGGACAAAATTAATAAAACTATTTATCTGCCAATCAACAAATCATTTAATCGGATCTTTCTTCACAGAACCTTTTTTCATTTTTCCTTTTTACATAAACCGGTTAACACCGGAAAAGGTAATACGCCAAAATGAAAAAACGTGTCAAAACGACTTTTATCATCCCCTATGAAATAAAAAGCCTGTAAAACATTGATTTACAGGGATTGATTGTGATCCGCCTGGGGCTTGGACTAATATTATACTTCGCCTATTTACGTATGGTTTTCACAGTGTCATTTATTTACGGTATCAGATTTTTGTCATTGTTAAAGTTCGGAAAATTTAGAAACTTTTGGCAACAGTTAATGCACGGTAAAAAGGCAAAAAAAAAAGGGTTATTCGTAAAGATGCGTACCTGAATATTCCATCTTTCGTGTCAATTCAAAAAAACTGGACTTGCCGCGATTCACTTAAAGAATTTTTATCACAAGAAATTCAACACTTTTAGAATGTGTGAATTATGTAACTATTTCACATAATGATGTAACAGGCATGGAATTAAAAGGTTGTACATTGCTTAAATTAGATATTTCTTTGTAAAAATGTATCTCAAAATCTTCATCTATCAGTAAATAAATGTATTATGTTAATGAAGTTTTTTCAAAATCAAATTTTACTTTTGATTGTAAAATGGGAAAAACGCCGATGGCTTAAGGTTTTCAGTGGTTATTTTCCGTGCTTAAAATTCAGGTACGCATTCTTGCGATGAACCATAAATAAAAAGATCATAATAAATGTAAATGAAATTATCATGAAAAAGAAAAACAACATCTCGATTTGCCTATTAATAGGAATGGGATTTATAGTGCTGTTCAATAATGGATGCAGCAAAAATGACAGCCCTGTTAATTCAACAGTTACCAGGGGCTATACGACGCTCGAGAGAACAATAATACCCAATTTCATTTCTACTTTTCCGCCGCCGATCTATGCTAACGAAATTTCAAAATATGATCTGTACGGGTATGGCGGGTGGCAATATGGCCCGGGAGTTCCCTGCCAAAAACGGCTGGACATCATGCCGGCCGGATATTCCGGTCAATCGGTCACAAAAGCGGCAGACTTGTTGACATTCTTTACCATGACTGACATTCATCTTGCCGACAAGGAAACACCTACCCAGGCCATTTATCCCGGATACATGAACACCAATGTTTCAGCCTATTCGGGAACCATGCTATTGACGACCCAGGTTCTCAATGCAGCAGTGAAAACAATTAATGTTCTAAACAAAGAAAAAAAGTTTGATTTTGGCATTTCCCTTGGCGATGATTGCAACAATACCCAGTACAACGAATTAAGATGGTTCATCGATGTGCTTGACGGAAAACTCATAAATCCCGACTCAGGGACGAAGGATGATCCGATCCCCGGGCCGGATAATGATTACCAGGACGAATTTCAGGCCGAAGGGCTTAATAGTTCTATTCCGTGGTATCAGGTTCTCGGCAACCACGATCATTTCTGGGTGGGTACTTACCCGGCAAATGATTACATACGGGGGAGTTATACCGGGTTGAATATCATCAACCAGGCCGTTCCGAATACCGGCCACCTGGATGACAGGGGTTACTACCTGGGCTCCATTGACGGAAGGACACCTTTAGGTGACATTATCGGTGCAGGTGATACCTCATTATTTCCAACTCCTCCGCAGGTGCTTGCAGCCGATCCGAATCGCCGTTCGCTGTTGAAATACCAATGGATAAGCGAATTTTTTAACACCTCATCAAGTCCGGTAGGGCATGGGTTCAGCCAAAGCAACGTAACCTGGGGATTCGCCTGCTACACGTTCGAACCAAAAGCGGACCTCCCTGTCAGAGTCCTTGTACTCGACGACACCCAGCAGGATAGTGATCCAAATACGACTGTTTACGGTCACGGCTCTCTTGATCAGGTTCGTTTGAACTGGCTGATAAGTGAACTTCATAAGGGTCAGGCTGATGACAAGCTTATGATCATAGCGGCTCACATACCCATAGGAGTCGAAACCGGTTTGTGGAACCCTAACTGTATAATTGCAGAAAAGCAACTGATTGACACGCTGCATTACTACTCCAATCTCATCTTGTGGATCTCAGGACATCGTCATGTCAATCAGGTTACTGCACAACCATCACCTGACCCTACACATCCAGAACTCGGTTTCTGGGAAGTTGAAACCGCTTCCCTGAGGGATTTTCCCCAGATGTTTCGCACATTCGATCTTGTCCGCAACAGCGACAATAGCATTTCGATTTTTGCCACTGATGTCAATCCGATTGCCAATCCTGGGTCTTTGCCAGCCTTATCGCGTTATTATTCTGTTGCAGCGTATCAACTTTTCAATTATCAGATACCATACATGCCATCTGGTGCCTACAACGCAGAACTTGTTAAACAGTTAACTGTGGAAATGCAGAATAAAATAAAGAACTATGGAACACCGATAAACAAGTAATTGTTTTTTAATCAAATGCCTGTATAGTGGAAAAAACGCTTTCATTGACCAGCCTTTGTTAGAGCAATCTGACCATCCCATTTAATTGATTACTAATAGTATAAGGTGGTCAACCAAAACCGGTGAAAGGTTGTCAGATGCTCCGTTTTTTCCATACTTTATTGTTTTTTATACGAGTTAAAAAAATGGAGAAAGAATATACAATAAAAAAAGAAGAATCTGCACATTATCTGAACAAATTCCTCTAACTTATTGATATTCAATTATGTAAGTGATCCGCCTGGGATTCGAACCCAGGACCCCCGCCTTAAAAGGGCGATGCTCTACCTACTGAGCTAGCGAATCTCCTTCTGATTTTTGAGCGTGCAAAAGTACGGGTTTGTTTTTAAT
>Ga0224524_1000623_pt1 | contig 12717 bp, 9 predicted proteins | sample CFST75metaG_FD_179895 | JGI IMG/M metagenome (GOLD analysis project Ga0224524, IMG submission 179895) | Peat soil microbial communities from Stordalen Mire, Sweden - C.F.S.T75 | ecosystem: Environmental > Terrestrial > Soil > Wetlands > Peat | place: Sweden: Norrbotten County, Stordalen Mire... | reverse complement strand
ATGATAAGCCTTTCAGCACTTGATCGTACACCAATAAAAAAGCTCTTTTTAAATGAAGATAATCAAGATGTCAAAGAACAAAATTGTAATCAATTGATATTGTTGTAACTATAACGCAACGCTAGTGTGCTTCTATATATAGATTTTTCAAAGCAACTTTATGTTCTATTTTTAAAAAGGCTTTGGTGATATATACCCCTTTGGTTAAGATGTTATTCTCAGTAACATTAATACTGAATTTTGGTTCTATTAATTCTTGATTGACAATATTATTTCCATTTTTATTCACCTGTACTATCGTGTTAGGCGAATTTTCAACTTTGATCTCTTGATTCCCTTTTTCAGCGTTTTTCATTTTTTTAATTTTTTTTTGAGAGTTTTCAATTCGATGAATTATGGAATCTGCTTGGTTCTTTGAAACCTCTTTAACTTCATTAATTTTCTCTTTCAGGGAATCAACTTTCTTCAAAGATTCAACATGCCGTTCACTATTGGCCTTACTTGAGTACTTATTATAAATAAAACCTCCAACGGCAGCTAGAAACAAACCAACAAGTGTAAGTATTAAACCTAAATTTGCCATTTTTTTGTATTTTGTTGATAGATCCATTTCCTCTTCATTATTTTAAATTGAGCATAACGCCCGGCATGCAGCCGCAGTGCGGGTTTTAGCAGATTTTATCTTTGCTTTTTGTTTTCATTTTATTAGCCATATCTACTTTCCTTACCGACAAACCCCGCATTGAGGCTGCATGCTCGTTGGCAGCAGAAATTTTATTCATAATAATTATTACTCTTCCCCATATTACAATCTCTACAAGTTGTTTGTAAATTCTCAAACACGGTTTTACCTCCTTTTGAAAAAGGAATTATATGATCGACGTGAATCTCACAATTTAGGCTTGTAGCTGGACTTTTACCACATTTAACACATCTAAATCTGTCACGAGTAAGAACTTTATATCTTAATGATACCGCAATACTTCGAACAGAACTGTTCTCTATTTTATTTGCCAATTCATTTTTATCAGAACTAAATTTGTCTTCCTCAATAACTACCTCTTCAGTTTTGTCTTTATTTACATATTCTACAAATGCCAATAACGCATTTGACCATTTCCCCCATTTGGTTTCATAGGCTCCAGAAGTAATAATAGAAGGTGGAAAATCCATTTCTCGATACTTTGGTTGTCTTCCGTAATGTGTCCAAACTATTATCATATTCTCAAAATAATCTAGTTCAGAGTATCTTCGTCCTTTTTTAGCAATAGTTAGATTTGCAGCTTCAAGTCCCTTATTCCAACTTCCAAATCTGTTTGTGACAGTCGAATAACTGATTATTTTTGAATATTTATTAATGTCTGTTGTTGTCAAAGAATTTTTATTTAATGATTTAAAAACTCTATGAAGTTCGTTAATAATTTCTTCATCGGTCAAATGTTTTGTTTGTTGTATCATTTTTTCCGAAACAGTTCTACCACTGTATCGACTTCCTAATCCACAATTTAAAAGAATATTTTGCCAGGTTCCAAAGCGATTTCGTAAGGCACTTGATGAAATTTTTGATAACCTATCGAATTCTTTAATAGTGATATTGTCGCTTTTTATTAAATCTGCGACTCTGAGAATTTCTTTTTTGATTTCGTCAAAAGAAGAGTTCCTTGGAAGATTTTCTAGTTCAAATTTCATAATAAAATTATTGCTGCCAACGTTTGTATAACCCTAATTCTTATTGGTAAAAATGTTTATTCACTAATTTTATTACTATTACCCACCATAAATCAGCAAATAACGGTATGTTTTTTCAGTTGCGTTTATATCATGGTAAATTTGATTGAACCTATTTTAACATGAATTAATTGCTTAATTGATCATCAGAAGCAAATATATAGATCTATCAAATATATGAAATAAAAAGTAAATGAATAGCAGAAGAAATATCCCAGAATACGATGTTTAGGAAATAGTTGAAGATATACAAAAGAAAATTTAAGCCAGGATGTAGGCAAATAAAAAACCACTTACCTGGAATAATCCCTGTAAGTGGCTTTTTTCTAGTCGGGGCGATGGCGCTTTCAGCGCCACGACCCTGGCGCCTTTGGCGCCATACGCTAGCCAATGCTATTATTTAAACTTTCTAAAAACCGTTTTGCTCCTCTCTTTTTTATTTTTATTTCCAACGCCGTTGCCTGTGCTCTCACGTCAAATTGTTTTGTATAAGCAATTTCCCATGGCATTCCGGATTTTGTAGATTTAGACCTTCCAGAGTTATGCTGGTCAAATCTTTTAGAAAAATCCTCACAATGTCCTGTGTAAAACTTTTGTTTGCTTTTACTGAAGAGAATATAAGTCGTAAACATATAAGAAAAGCAGCTATTATGCTGCTTTCAATCTAGTCGGGGCGATGGCGCTTTCAGCGCCACGACCCTGGCGCCTTTGGCGCCATACGCTAGCCAATGCTATTATTTAAACTTTCTAAAAACCGTTTACCTGGAATAATCCCTGTAAGTGGCTTTTTTCTAGTCGGGGCGAGAAGACTTGAACTTCCGACCCCTTGCACCCCATGCAAGTACGCTAGCCAACTGCGCCACGCCCCGATGAAGGTGCAAATTTAGGAAAAAAATCCTTACTCACGAACCTTTTCATTTCAAATCAGTATGACCGGTACAATTATGCCAGTACTTTTTAGAAAATCAAGAACTTGCAGTCTGAACTGTTTTTTCTCTGCTTTACTGATCTTCTCTCGTTTTATATACCTGGTAAGAATTATGAAAGATCTTCTTCTTTCGTCAGTGTTCGTTGGTTCAAATTATTGGTAATAAATCACAAAACCAAAATCCTTTTTTCGTTATGTTTGTCGGAAGGGTACAAACATCATCTGTTTTTATTTCAAGCGCTTTATAAACTTTTTCGCCAATAGTAAAACTGATTTTCTTTTTGAATAAAGGTCCATCATAGCAAAATGTGTGATACTCGCCATTTTCACCGCAAGGATCTATGCTAACAGGTAATTGTTCAATAAATGATTTGTCTATCTCTCTTCCTAGCCATTCTTCTCCAAGATACCCGTCATTGGTACAACATATAACAGTTTTGAATTGCCGGCTGATAAAATCATTGATGAGAATTTTTGTATCCATCTTCCATAACGGAAAAACTGCTTTCATTCCCACTTTTGCTAAATTATTTTCACGATATATTCTTAAATCTTCCAAAAAGATGTCGCCAAAAATTACATTATTAATTCCTTCCGACTTAGCTTTTAACAAAACTGTTTTCATTCGTTTTTCATACTCATCGTTTGTGCCTTCAGTTACTCTTACTTTCAATAGCGGAATGCCGATGAATCCGGCTTGATTGTCCAATAATTTTTCTCTGACGCCGTGCATTGAAATTCTTTTAAACTTATCGTTCACGGTGGTGAGCAGATACTTTACATCAAATAATTTTTCTGTTAAAACTTTGTATAAGCAATAAGAAGAATCTTTTCCTCCGCTCCAACAGAAAACGGCTTTAGGTTTGTTCATAATATTGGCCTCTTTCTTTATTTGACGGCGGAATTATCAGAAAAACAACACTTTCATCACTCCCATACCAAAAATCGTAACGCGTAACGCGTAACGTGTTACGTCTCTCTACAACACAAATCCCGCAGAATAAAGGGAATAAATTGTCAGGAAAATCAATCCATTATCCTTTCTTCCCATTCCTATACGGACAAACCTTCCTACATTCATTACAAGTGTAAATATCCCACCCTCTTGCATGTTCAGGTGTGGAAAACTCCCTGCATAGCATCTGATTCACCGTAACTCCATCCAGCGCTTTAACCGGACATACATCAAAACATAGATCGCAGTTTGGCGGACAGGTAAAATCATTAACCACCGGATCGGGTTCAACCGCGGTATCAATCAGTACCGCTCCAATGTAAACCATATTCCCAAGTTCACTAATTACATTTCAATTATTCAGCCTTATTATTAAACCTCCGGAAAACCCGACCTGAAACATATTTGACATGGCGTCTACGGGGACGTTATGGTATACGTCGTCGCTGTATAGAAAAGAGGCTTTGATGGGATGGACGCTGTAGCACAGATCGGCCTGTAAGCGGAATCCTATTCGTTTGGAAACATAGAATTTTACTCCTCCCTGGGTTCCAAGGGCAAAATACCATACGCTCCTGAAATAGGTGTCGGCCGGGACCAGGTTCAGGCCCCCCAGGCTGATGCCGGCATAAGGAGAGATTGTCTTGTTAACCCGGAAATTATAGTTTGTTCCCAAAAGCATATAATTCTGGTTCATTTTTACCTGACCTGCCTGCTTCTGAATAGGTGTGTTCACATCGACAAGAGTGACAAGCCTGCGGTATTGAAAGTTGAAATCAACATTTTTGGCAACCCCCACACTGATCTCCAGTCCGTATTGTGCATTTCCTTTGAAGTTCGCAGCGCCAAGGCTTGTGGTCCCCGACTGTTGAAGAACATCCATCTGTGAAGGAAGGGTATATCCTCCGAAAAGACAGATCTCAATCGGGATTCTGTTGTTACGCAGTGTATCATACGAAACCCAGGCTGCTGAGGGTCGTTTACAGGCAGGTATTCCGCCAAGAGTATATTTCACTGCCAGGTAGATATCGCGCGAGTCCACTTTTTGTGTCTTGGAATAAACCGGAACCAATGCAGTTCTGGAAGGCTCACCCCAGTTGACAAACACGCGTGAAGAAGCCCTGGAGAAGTAATTTATCTTAACGGTATCAAAAATACCATAGTACTGATGCGTTAGCATAATCGCTCTGGACTCATCCCTTACCACTGTTTGAGGTTTCTGTGCAGGGCCAAGTGCATCAGACTTTGTTATCCTGGTGGGAATTTCCAGGAAGGCTTCATTTTTCCTGAGACCCATTATCGTATTGTTCATCCATTCCTGTGCAGGAATACCCAGCCCGGGTTCATATTCGGCAACATCGACAAGGTATCCTTTTTTATTCAGTATGCGGGTTGCAGATTCTACCGCATCCTGGTAACGCCGGAAGCTTTTATCCCCCTCGATGTAGGTCCACAATTTGATTTTTTTTACGGAGTCGGCAAAGAAGATCTTATCGTCATAATCAAACCGCTGCGCAAAACCGCTCCGGGTCATTGCAAGGATGAAGAGAAGTATGAGTAGCGTAAGTTTTTGGAAGGGGGTCATAATGCTCTAGGTTGTGAACTGGTGATGTGGTGCTTTTTGAATGGGTTGAGCAAAGTTACGCTTTATTTTAATTCAGAACGGTTGGCTTGTTTTTGTCCTCAAAAGGATAAACCAGAAACCAGCATTATTTAGTTTACTTGTGTTGCCTGAACAACCATTCCATCATTAGCGGATCGCTATACGCTGCTAACCATGAAAAATGTCCTACACTTGGATATAGCGTAAGCCCTGCATGTGATCCAGCTTTAGTCAAAGCCTCTATCATATCAAGCGAAAAAAGTGAAGTTACCGCTGCATCTTCTGATCCGTGAAAAATCCAAATAGGAATATGAGCTATCGAAGCTGCTTTAGATATATCACCACCACCACAAACTGGAACTGCGGCAGCAAATAAGTAAGGATACCTCTCAATAGCATCGAATGTACCAAAGCCTCCCATTGATACTCCTGTAATATAGATGCGGTTTGTATCAACTGGGAGTGTTTTTATTAGCTGGTGAATTAGTTGAATTACAAGCTCCATTGGTTTTGTGGGAAAAGGTTGAAGTCGAAATTCTCTGGGATTTTCAATTTTATCCAAATTTGACCAGATTTGATTTGAAGGGCATTGGGGAGCGATGATAAAAGCAGGATGCATTACCATAGTTTGGTCTGTTGCAAAATTCATAACGCCCCATTTCAATTGGGACTCGTTATCGTTTCCCCGCTCACCCATACCATGTAAAAAGATTACAAGTGGATATTTACGCAGCGTATCATAGTCTGGAGAAAGAATTCGATAATTTAGCGTATCTCCCTTACCATTGGTATACTTGTTAAAGCTGAATCGGGATGCTGATTGAGCAAATGTGCAGTGTGCACCTATGCATAAAGATAGGGATAAAAATAAAAGAATAGATTTTACTTTTGAATTTTTCATTTTATCAATTTTAGCATTAATATATATCTCTTGGTAGTTACCCAATCGCAGTCGAATTAGGTTTATAAAGATACTGATTACATAATATCCATTTATGCGGGTTTCTGTTAGAGATTTTCGGCTGGAGTCCCAATGAATTCTCCATGGGCTATGATTTTTTCCACATCCCCATCGATGTGAGAAATTTGTAAGACTAAACATACAACAAACTCTAAATTTTGGAGTAATTTTGACAGCTCAATCTGAAGGATATTTAACAAATATCATTAATAATAAATATGATGAAAACTTACCAAAGACAAACAATTAACTCAGTCCTGGCTTTAGGGTATCAATTGCTTATACTTTTTGCACTCTTTGTAATGTTGCCGGGTACGATAAATGCGCAATGGAACAACAATACTTATGTAAACATACAGATATCAGGACTGACGGTTGCCGATATGCAATCAGCTTCAACAACAGATGGGAAGACATGGATTGCATTCTATGTTCAAAATGGCAGTAACTATGATATGAGAGTTCAGTTAATTGACGCGAATGGTTATAAATTGCTTGGGACAGATGGGATGCTGGTAAGCAGCGAGCCTTCAGGATCTGCCACTTTTGTTTTCAATGTTTGCGTGGATGCTTATAATAACATTATAATCGCATACCAGGACATGAGGTCGGGCTCCATGCAGGCTGTATTATATAAAATATCTGAAGCCGGTACTCAGTTATGGGGCTCAACTGGAATTGTTTTGGGCGGCGGTCTTGCTCCTTATCCTGCTGTATTAAGTAATGGTGAAGTAGTAGTTGCATGGAATGGAGCTACAACTCTGGATCTTCAAAAAATAACTACAAGCGGAACCCTGGCATGGTCGTCCCCGGTACCAATAACAGTTGGATCGACTAATACAACCCGTGGGCAGGTAATTGGAAATACGGCAGGACAATTCACTGTGGTATATCAAAAGCTTGGTGTTGGTATTTCGACCACTTTATATGCACAGATGTTCGATAATACGGGTACGGCGCTCTATACACCTTTGCAGATCTGCAACCAGACAACCAGTGGGTCACGTTATTATTCCATAGTTGCTGAAGCCGACACCACCTATTGTGGATATTATAGCTCGCCTGGATTCCGGTTCAATTCTTTTCTTCAGCGGATTAATCCTGGAGGAAGTATTCCCTGGGGAATGAACGGTTCGAATTTTAATACCTCTACCGGTGGCAGTGATTATTATCAGGGACAGACCGCTATTAATATGACTCCGGGATCAAATTATGTTTGGTCAGTTTGCACATTTAGCGATCCCAATCAAGTGAATTACGGTGTTTATATTCAGAAATTTCTGAAAACAACTGGGGCAAGGCAATTTACTAATACAGGAAAAGTTGTATATGCAGTAAGTTCCAGTAGTGATCAAGAATGCGGCGATCTTGCACTGGTAAATGATACACCCATGTTTATGAGTTATGATGTCAACTATAAAATTTATGCTACCAGACTAGATGCAAGTGGTAATTTCACTTGGCCAGGGAACAGGGATGAACTTAGTTCAACTACGTCAACACTTGGTAAAATGCGATATGGATTTACCCCGGATGGACCAAACAGATGTGCAGGTACCTGGACTGAAAACAGGGGAACGTCTTATTTAGGTTATGCACAAGGTGTTTCTGTCGGCGGGCTCATTGGAATCAAAGTGGCTACACAAAACAATGTTTCAGCTACAATAACTACTACAGGTGGAACTTTGCAAATGGTTGATACCGTATTTCCCAGTACTGCAAACCAGAGCGCAACATGGAGTATTGTACCGGGCACGGGACAGGCTTCGATCAGTACCGGTGGGCTGGTGACTGCAATAGCAAATGGAACAGTATATGCAAAAGCTGTCGCAGTTCAGGATGTAACGGTGAAAGATTCATTACTGATCACCAATACAGGGCAGGTTGACCAACCGCCTATAGTTACAACGCTTGCAGCAACTGGTATTACCTTTTCCGGCGCAACTCTTAATGGAACAGTAAATGCAAATTCATTAAGCACCACTGTGTCATTTAACTGGGGCCTGACTGCAGCTTATGGAAATACAGTTACCGCTACACCTTCACCTGTAAATGGTAACACGCCTACATCTGTGCTTGCAAACCTGACTGCTTTGCAGCCATTAACGACTTATCATTTCCGGGTAGCCGGAACAAATTCTGCTGGAACAAGCTATGGGAATGATCTTACTTTTACGACACTTTCTGCTGCGCCAACAGTTGTTACGACTGCAGCCTCCAATATCTCAGGAAGTAATGCACAACTTAACGGCACGGTTAATGCCAATACCTTTTCAACAACAGTTTCTTTTAATTATGGACTTACCGTAGCTTACGGGAATAATGTTGCGGGGACACCGAGCCCGGTTACGGGGAATACACCTGTTTCCGTGTCTGCCACTATCAGCGGACTTACGATAGGACTCACCTACCATTTCCGTTGTACCGGAACCAATTCAAGCGGTACAACCTATGGCAATGATATGACGTTTGTTGCAGGTTGCCAATTACCAGGAGCTGCAGGCGCTATTACAGGACCGGGCAGTGTTTGTGTCAACGCTACTGGTGTTGGGTACAGCGTTGGTTCAATCACAAATGCAACGACCTATACCTGGACAGTGCCAACAGGAGCCAGTATTGTTTCAGGGCAGGGAACGCAAAGTATTACTGTGAATTTCGCTTCAACTTCAGGAAATATAACTGTTACCGGTACTAATAGTTGCGGTTCCGGTTCTTCTTCGTCAATCACCGTGACCATGAATACGCTACCGGTTCCGACAATTACAGGGACCAATTCACTATGCGTCAACAGTGGTAATTACGCCTATTCAACAGAAACTGGTATGAATAGTTATGTATGGAGTGTGTCCTCAGGTGGTTCAATTAGTTCCGGACAGGGAACAGCTACTATACAAGTTAACTGGTTCACAGCAGGAGCACAGACAATTTCCGTGAATTATACAAATGCCAACGGCTGCCAGGCATCTACCCCGACCTTATTCAATGTTACGGTATATGCTGTTCCCGATCCTGCAGGTGCTATTAGCGGGCCTGCAACCCTTTGTGCTGGTACGACCGGGGTTTCCTATTCTGTGGCATCAATTCCAAATGCCGTGGCATACATCTGGACCCTGCCCTTAGGAGCCACAATAACTTCGGGTGCAGGAACAAATTCTATAACCGTTGAATTTGATGTAAATGCCTCCTCAGGGAACATAAGCGTTTCCGGAAATGACTTCTGTGGTAATGGAACTGCCTCTTCATTAGCCTTGACAATAAATGCAATTCCTCCCACTCCGGTGGTTACAAGTATAGGATGGGTTGGCTATAGTAGTGCCCCGACAGGAAATCAATGGTACTATCAGGGAACCCTAATTCCCGGAGCTACTGGTCAGACCTACGACGCTCAACTGACCGGCACCGGATGGTACTGGTCGATCGTTACCCTCAACGGTTGTTCTTCAGATACCTCAAACCATATATTTCTGAACCCTGAAGGTATTGATTCGCATTCATCAGCCGCTATCAATTTATATCCGATTCCCAATGACGGACAGTTTAACGTTTCCATCACAACAGCTTCCGAACAATCTTTCTCTATCAGCGTTTATAACAGCCTTGGGGTGAAGATCTATGAAGAAACAAAAGTGGATGTTAACAGTTCGCTAAACAAGGTGATCGACCTGAGGCCGGTGCCGAACGGTGTTTATCCTGTGATCTTTGAAAACAGCCAGAACCAGATAGTGAAGAAGATTGTGGTCAAGAAATAGGTATTGGGGGTTAAGGTATTGGGTATTAGACACCAATTATTTATTGCCGGCCTGTTCAGGTTTTTGTGAATGCATTTTTAATTCATCGTGGTGTTGAACCAGGTAGTCGTGGATTTGCCGACTAAAATTAACCGTAATATAATCGCTTAAAACATAGCATCGACTCTCTTTCATAACGAATTGCCCGTACTGCAGGATACATGCTAATTGGTAAAAGTATTTTTATTAAAGTTTTATTTCCCTTTTTCCTTATAAACCACCTTTTCTAAATCTTCTTCCACACCCGCTGGTGTCAATAATCCGTTTTTCTTTTCAGGATAAAAGGAAGAAGGAAGTATCTTGATGTTCATGCTAAGTAGAAGATGATCCATTATAATCAGCAGCAAAGTGCTTATAAATGGCAGTGGAATCAACATAACTGGCACAACTACGCCAGTACCTTTAAGAAGATCAACGACTTGTAGCCCAAACTGTTTTTTCTCAGCCTTGGTTATCTTCTCTCTTCTTATATACTTGGCAAGAATTACAAACGCATCTTTGGTTTCAATTGCTTCTCCCTTAAATCCAGATGAATATCTCGAAGCTTCACCAATGAAGCCTCGCGCATATTTGGCAATCTGATCCTTGACCTTCGGGTGAGTAAAGATGCGGAGGAGATATGCAATGATCCGTTTTCGAATGGATTTCATGGATTAAGGATAGTATAAATTGTTAATGTTGCGACAACTATTTTCTCAATGCTGACTATTTATGCCAAACAGATCGATAGCTTTGAACAAAGTTAAACAGATTTTAAATATTTAATCCATCTTACAGGCATCCGACCCGGGAAATCAGAATCCTAAAATTCTTACCTTTGCATCCTGCGAAATAGTTGAAGAAAATGAATGAAATTGTTGAGAATTTAAGATGCCTTATCATAGGGTCGGGACCGGCAGGTTATACGGCTGCCATCTATGCCGCCCGTGCCGATCTGAAGCCTGTTATATACCAGGGTTTGGAACCCGGCGGACAACTGACAATCACTACGGAAGTTGATAATTTTCCGGGTTATCCCGAAGGCGTAAAAGGCCCGGAAATGATGGACGATCTCAAAAAACAAGCTGAACGTTTTGGAACGGAAGTCCGGTTCGGGATTGTGACGAAGGTTGACTTTTCAATCAGGCCCTTTAAGGTAGAAGCGGATGACGGAAAAACCATCCTGGCAGAAACCGTTATCATCGCTACCGGAGCAACCGCAAAATGGCTGGGATTAGAATCGGAGATTGCCTTCAGGGGCATGGGCGTATCGGGCTGTGCAACCTGCGATGGGTTCTTCTACCGGGGACAGGACGTGGCGATCGTCGGCGGAGGCGATGCGGCTGCTGAAGAGGCGACCTACTTAGCCAAGCTTTGCAGGAAAGTTTACATGATTCACCGCCGCGATTCATTGCGCGCTTGCAAGGCGATGCAACACAAAGTAAGCAATACTCCAAACATTGAAATGATCTGGAACAGTGTCCCTGAAGAAGTTCTGGGGGATAGCTCCGGCGTCAACGGATTGAGAGTGAAAAATATACAAACCGGAGAAAGCCGGAATCTCGATATCACCGGTTTTTTTGTGGCGATCGGCCATTCACCAAATTCTGAAATTTTCAGAGGTCAGTTAAAAATGAATGATCTGGGTTACATCGAAACGGTTCCCGGATCCACCAGAACAAGTGTTGATGGCGTTTTTGCCTGTGGAGATGTCCAGGATTATTACTACCGGCAGGCAGTCACCGCCGCAGGTACCGGATGCATGGCGGCAATAGAAGCAGAAAGATTCTTGAGTACTTGATAATAGGTGGTGAAATGCAGGAATTCAAAATGCAGAAATGCAGGAATAATTGACAATTGATAATGGATAATGAATAATTATTTTTCTGTGAACCTCTGTGGATTCTCTGTGGATCTCTGTGTAATTCCCAAAAACAAATGGTAATATGTTAAACTCATAAAGCATAAAACTCTAATAAATGATTTTGTTTTTCCAGGGAAAGGAGAAGATTTATGCGGTGCAAACTGTTGATCCGCTGAAGGATGATGATATCAGTAAGCTTTCATGGCTTTTTGGGAATGCAGATCCTGTAACTCAACCTGCTGTTCCCGGAAGGTTTGTCGGCCCACGGAAAGAGATGATCACGCCCTGGAGCACGAATGCAACCGAGATCTGCGAGAATATGGGGATCGACGGAATTATTCGTGTTGAAGAGTTCACAAAGTACGAAATCAGAGTTCAGAGGTCAGAAGTCAGAAGTCAGATGTATGATCCGATGTTGCAACAGATCTATGATGGTCTTGACCAGCATATTTTTTCTGTGGACCGGAAACCGGAACCTGTAATTTACATTAAAAACATCTCATCTTATAATCAATTGCAAGGCCTTGCCCTGAGCGATGAAGAGATCGTTTACCTGGAGAAATTACAGCTCAGGCTTGGCCGGAAGCTGACCGACAGCGAAGTCTTCGGATTTTCACAGGTTAATTCGGAGCACTGCAGGCACAAGATCTTCAACGGCATCTTTGTGATCGACGGGAAAGAAATGCCGGAGACACTTTTCGGGTTGATCCGGAAAACATCAAAAGAACATCCCCGCCACCTGGTTTCTGCCTACAAGGATAATGTTGCATTCATCGATGGACCGATGATTGAACAGTTTGCGCCAATGACCCAGGATAAACCGGATTTCTTCTTCATCAAAGACATTCAATCGGTGATCTCCCTGAAAGCGGAGACGCATAATTTCCCTACTACCGTAGAACCTTTCAATG
>Ga0224524_1000617_pt1 | contig 12826 bp, 11 predicted proteins | sample CFST75metaG_FD_179895 | JGI IMG/M metagenome (GOLD analysis project Ga0224524, IMG submission 179895) | Peat soil microbial communities from Stordalen Mire, Sweden - C.F.S.T75 | ecosystem: Environmental > Terrestrial > Soil > Wetlands > Peat | place: Sweden: Norrbotten County, Stordalen Mire... | reverse complement strand
GAAATAGATCGTATGTTTGAAAAAGCATAGATCTTCTAATTTTGACTAAGTAAAAAACAACCTGATTGTTTAACTTAATCTGAAGATCTATGCAAACACAAAGTAAACGAATTGATTTTAGTGGACAAAATTTTTATTGTGGATTCGACACCCATAAAAAGACTTGGACCGTGACGATTGAGACTGACGAAATTGCATTGAAGACATTCACTCAGAATGCTGATGCTGATTTGTTAGTACAGCATCTGAGGAAAAATTATCCGGGAGGTAATTTCATTGCCGGATATGAAGCTGGATATTTTGGCTACGGTATTCAGCGAAAATTAGAGTCAATGGGAGTTCATTGTCTTGTGATCAATCCTGCCGACATTCCCACTACCAATAAAGACAAAGATCAAAAACGAGATCCAAGGGATAGCCGCAAAATTGCAAAGGCATTAAAAAACAAAGCAGTGTCGGCAATTTGGGTGCCACCCGTTGCCCTTGAGGAGGATCGTCAACTACTGAGAACACGATATGCATTGGCAAAGGATCAGACGAGAACGAAAAACCGGATTAAAGCATTTTTGCAAATCCATGGGATTAAGTACCCGGAGATCTTTAGCCAAAGCGGAAGCCATTGGTCGGCTCGATTTGTTAAATGGCTCCAGGCGATTCAATTAACTGAACCATCCGGTACGGAAGCATTGCAATCCTTCGTTCGCTATCTACAGTTTCTTCGTTCAGAGATTCTTGTTGTCTCTCGAAAGATTAGAGTGTTAACCAAAAACAATCGATACGAAAAAACTTACAATAGATTGATCAAAATAAAAGGAATTGGAATGATTACCGCTATGACCCTGATAACAGAGATCGGCGATATCAATCGGTTTAAAAACCCAGATAACTTTCGGTCTTTTATCGGGCTGATCCCTAGTTCCAAAAGTTCTGGCGAAAAGGATTACCAAGGTAGGATAACAAATAGAGCCAATTCACACTTGCGTTATCTTTTAGTCGAAGCAACCTGGATCGCAATCAGAAATGATCCATATTACCTTCATCATTATAAACAATACCGGAAAAGGATGAAAGATAATAATGCACTGATCAGAACAGCAGGAAAACTAGCTAATCAGATTTATTACAGTATGAAGAATAAGACTGAAAAATAATGACTAATGAATTCGAAAGATAAACCTAATTTTATATGTTAAAGCCATTGAGAGAGACCGCTTTTTTCGCTTGCAGCTCCCTAGCGGGATGACTGCTCTTATAAATAGATTGCGGCTCTCTCATTTTTTTTGTTAAACGTGATCTTGCAGCTCCTGGGTTTAAGGATGACTGCTAATAGAAGAATACAGAAAATTGGGCTTATCTCTTGTTGAAATATTGATAACTGGCCAAAAAACAGGCTAGCTATTGCAGTTATCAACATTCCAACAAGACAATAAAAAAAATTATGAAATAAATTTGGAATTCAACATAGAAGCGAAATAGCGAAATAGATTATAGCGAAGGTAGAATCCAGCATCTAGCATCCAGCATCCAGCATCCAGTATCCAGCATCAAGGAACAGCCAGAGACACGGGTATCACTTTACCGTTAAAAAACCGGTTTCCTGTAATGGCGAAGTCGGCAATGAACTGTGCCATTTGCGGAGGTGATTGCAGGGCTTTAACGCCGGGAAAGGCCTTTTCGAACATCTCAGTATGGACACCGCCAAGAGCCAGGCAATTCACGCTGATCTCCGATTCTTTTAACTCTTCTGCAAGTGCTTCCGTGAAAACAGAGACCGCACCTTTACTGGAACTGTAAGCAGATAATCCGGGATATTTTTTGCTTCCTGGAATTCCCCCGAGGCTGCTTATGTTTACGATATGGCCCCCTTTATTTATCATCGGGAGGATCAGTTGTGTGAAAAAAAACAAGCCTTTTATATTGACGTTATAAATATCATCAAAGTCCTGCAGATCAATTTTGTCGAATGACCGGTTAATAAGTTTCCCTGCATTGTTGACGAGGATATCGCAGCGGTGTAAAAAGGCCTCGATCTTCTGAAGGATAAAAGGGTAAAAGTCATATTGCACAAGGTCGAATTCAATGGTCATGATCTTGGACGAAGGATTAATCTTCTGGCATTCGGCTGTTAGCCGGCGAAGACCATCCACACTTCTGGCAAGGGCGACGATCTGGTTGCCTTTGTTTTTGCAAAGCGTTTTGACCAACTCTGCCCCAATTCCCTTGCTTGCTCCTGTTATGATGATATTCATACATCCGGATTTATAGTGAAAGATAAAGGTACAAACAATTTTAATAATTGCAGAAGCGGAAAAATTCTTTGAATGGATTTGTTTCAGTATAAGGGGAATTAACTATTGGTAAAAATCTGTAAAAGCGTCGGAACGATATAAAAAAAACGATTAAATTTGCAACAAATATTCTAAGAAGATCACATGAAAAAAATCCTTTGTTTTTTTATCGGTTTCTTATTTCTGGTAAATACAAGTCAGGCACAGCAAACACAAACCAATGTGGGGAAACCTATCGTGATTAAACCCAGTTATTTTGATATTTCACCTCCGTTGAGGGACATGTTCCAGGATCCCAATGCCAAGGTAGACAGGAGTTGGAAAGACGGGATGGTGATAAACCATCTTTTTCCGGCAAACCTTTTGCCAAATAATAATCCCGATGTAATTTATAGTGACCCCAACGTTCAAGCTAGTCTTGGTGAAACTAATACAGATACCACAATTCAGAACTTTGACGGGACGGGCGCTACGATCTATTTTCCTCCGGATCCTGCCGGTGACGTTGGCCCAAATCATTACGTACAGATTGTCAACTGCAGATATACAATATATAATAAAAGCGGTGTAAAGCTTGTAGGTCCGTTCAATACAAGTCAGATTTGGAACGGGATGCCAAATAATGAAAACAATGGCGACGGGATTGTGCTGTATGATGAACAAGCCGACAGATGGCTTATCAGCCAGTTTTCAACGCCCAATGGCGGCCCATATTATGAAAACGTTGCTATTTCACAAACCAATGATCCGACCGGTTCATGGTCCCGTTACCAGTATAATTTTACTGACTTCCCTGACTATCCGAAATTGGGAGTATGGCCGGATGCTTATTATATTTGTGTAAATCGCTTCAATAGTGCAAATAATTATGTAGGACCCGGCGCCGGGGCCTTCGACCGTACAAAGATGCTGGCCGGAAATCCTGCTGCTTCCATGATCTACTTCCCGGTCAATAACGGGTCGCTATACCATGGTCTCCCTGCAGATTGCGATGGTACTTTCCCCCCAGACGGAACCCCTGGCTATTTTGCATGGTCTTCCACATCAAAAATGAATTTTTATGAGTTTCATGCTGACTGGACTACACCCTCTAACTCTACATTTGCTCAATCCCTGCAATTAGACATTACCCCTTTTTCATATTTTGGTTATGGAGTGGGAATACCCCAACCAGGTACAAGTGTAAAACTGGATCCATTGTCTTATCTGTGCACTATCATGAATCGCATGCAATTCCGTTCTTTCAGCGATCATTGGTCCATGTTAATCAATGGAACTATAAATACAGGCAACAACGTGGCAGGTATCCGTTGGTATGAATTCAGAAAAACCGGAACAAACCCCTGGTTCATCCACCAGCAGGCCACTTATGCTCCGGGTGATGGGAATTCACGTTGGTGTGGAAGTATTGCGATGGATACTGCAGGAAACATTGGATTGGCATTTTCCATATCCAGCGCCACTATGTATCCATCTATCCGTTATACCGGAAGAATGTCGAGTGATCCATTGAATCAGCTTACAATAGCTGAATCAGGTATCTATAATGGAGGGGGGGCACAAACCAATTCTCAGACTTCTCCAAGTCGATGGGGAGATTATAGTGCATTGAATATAGATCCTTCCAATCCCAGTACATTCTGGTATACCAATGAATATTATTCGACTACCTCAAATTCAAGTTGGAGAACCAGGATTGCATCATTCAGTTTTGCTAACATTTTTAACGTTCAAGTGACTGCTATTCCTTCAACACTTTGTTCGGGACAATCATCCCAGTTGAATGCTATTGCAACAGGCGGATCAGGAACCTATACCTATTCCTGGACTTCGATACCGGCAGGATTTACATCTACTCAACAAAATCCATCTGTATCGCCGACAGTTACTACGCAATATATTGCCGCAGTGAACGACGGAACCAATACCAAAACGGATACAACCCTGTTAACTGTCTTCAGCCCACCTACTGCCAATGCAGGCTCCGATGCTACCTACCCGAACACCACGCCTTTATTCCCTGTAGCCGGAACAGCTACAAATTATAGTGCCGTTAAATGGCTGACTGACGGGGATGGACATTTCAACATGGACACCGTTCCTGCCAGCTTATATTACCCGGGTCCGGTTGATAAAAATAATGGTGGGGTTGATCTTACCTTTAAGGCATATCCCCTCGGAACCTGTATCGATGCAGCATCAGATGTTGTTCATATCACCCTTACATTTCCGGCAGGAATTGGCGATAATTCATCCTGTGTTTTCGGCGTTACCCTTTCACCAAATCCTTCCAACGGTATTTTCACCCTCGTAATTCACGGGGTCCGGAATACGGAAGCCAGGATCACTATTTCCGACCTTGCAGGAAAAGAGATCTACAGTGAAAACGAAAGCGTTTCCACCAACGACCTGACTGAGAAAATCAACATGACAGGGTACCCGAAAGGGACTTATTTTGTCAAGGTTCTTACCGACCAACATTCCACTACGAATAAACTTTTGCTCCAATAATTCAAACGATCGTTATTCCTTGTAATGAGATGGGATGACACGCAAAAAAAGAAGCTGTTTATTTTAAACAATTTCTTTTTTATAATGTTCTTAAATGTTATAAGGGATAAGGCCTTTCGACATTGTAAAAATTAAAATAACTGTGAACAAATTAACAATTTAAAAATTATAGTATCTTTGTAGTCCGTTTGCACTGTTTCTAAACGGAACATTTTTTTACGAATAATTTCTTCAGGGCAGGGTGAAATTCCCGATCGGCGGTACAGTCCGCGAACCTTTTTCAAACGAAAACAGGTGGAGCCGGTGAAATTCCGGAACCGACAGTTAAAGTCTGGATGGAAGAAGAACATTATTTTAAAATTGGTGATATTTCAGTTTTAAAATAAAATAGCCCTGAGGATTTATTCTTCAGGGTATTTTTTTTATATTCATGGAAGAAGATCAGAAATACCTCAGGCGCGCGATAACCCTTGCAAAAAGAGGAATGGGATGGGTGAACCCCAACCCATTGGTAGGCGCCGTTATTGTTAAAAACGGGCGTATCATCGGGGAAGGTTATCATGCATACTTCGGAGGACCTCATGCAGAAGTCAATGCCATTGAAAATGCTACAGAAAGCGTGAAAGACGCAATCTTGTATGTTACCATGGAACCTTGTTCACATCAGGGGAAAACACCACCATGTACCGGCACTATCATCGGGAAAGGGATCGGAAAAGTGGTGATAGGGATGAAGGACCCTAATCCAATGGTAAACGGAAAAGGCCTGAATATCCTCGCCGATGCAGGAATAGAAATAACTACCGGCATTGAAGAAGCAGCCGTTTTGAAAATGAATGAGCGATTCGTAAAATATATCGTTACCGGGAGGCCTTTTTGTACGCTGAAAACAGCCATGACGCTCGATGGGAAGATCGCCACCGTGGAAAATGCATCGAGGTGGATCTCCGGTGAGGATTCACGAAAACAAGTTCATGAACTTCGCCAGCAATATAGCGCTGTTATGGTTGGGATCAACACGGTGCTATATGACGACCCCTTGCTCAATACCCGGAGAATCAGGAAAAAGAGCAAAGATCCGTTAAAGGTCATCGTTGATTCCACAGGGAAGATTCCATTAGAAGCAAAAGTTTTGAAGATGAATCCGCAGCTGGTCATCCTTGCCACTACCGATAAAATTGAAATGACGAAAAAACGGGATCTTGAAAGGTTGGGTGCACAGGTTTTAGTCTGCCCGCAGAAAGAGGAAAAGGTAGATCTGGATTACCTTATGTTTTCATTAGGGAAAATGGGTATCGACAGTGTTTTGATGGAAGGCGGCAGTATGATCGCCTTCTCTGCATTGATGAATGGGATCATTGACAAAGTGATATCCTTCATTGCACCAAAGATTATCGGAGGTGCTGGTGCTCCTTCGCCGGTTGGAGGAACAGGATTATCCTCTATGGAGGATGCAATTGTGGTAGAGAAATGGAATCACAGGAAGAGCGGAACCGATATTCTGATTGAAGGGTATATCCGGCAAAATAAGTTCTAATCAGCCTCACCCCCCGTCCCCCTCTCTTTCAGGAGAGGGGGTGAAGGGGGAGAGGTGATGGGGTTAATACCAATTAATCTTTGAGTTTTTATGTTCACGGGAATTATTGAAGAAAGAGGGATCATTAAAGATATCCGGGTTGGAGGACGATCCGCAAGAGTAGTCATCTCCGCTGTTACGGTCCTTGAAGGCCTGAAGATCGGCGACAGCATCAATACCGACGGGGTATGCCTGACGGTAACGGACGTTTCACTCACATCTTTCACGGTGGATGTGATGCCTGAAACCATGCTTCGTTCTACATTCGGGAAACTGAAACCCGGGAGCAGTGTCAACCTTGAACGGGCATTGCGTCTTTCCGACCGGCTGGGAGGGCATATTGTAAACGGGCATATCGACGGAACCGGGGTCCTCGCCAGGATCCGGGAAGATGAAAATGCCGTCTGGTTATCCATTGCTGCGGAGGAGCCGATCTTGCAGTACATTGTGGAAAAGGGATCTGTCGCCATTGATGGCATTAGCCTGACAGTAGTTAAAGTAGACCGTCGTGCCTTTGAAGTATCGGTGATTCCCTATACACAGGCCGAAACAACGGTACTCACAAAAAAAAAGGGGGATGTAGTGAATATAGAATGTGATATTATCGGGAAATATATTGAAAAACTGGGATCATCCGGCAAGGGGAAGATAGATATTGATTTCCTGGCGCAGAATGGATTTGTTTAGAAGAAGATGCTGGATGCTGGATACTGGATGTGTGAGTGTGGGAATTATTAAATTAATACGAAAATCTAACCTAACTAAAATGACAAAATTCAAATTCAATACGATCGAAGAAGCTATTGAAGATATCCAAAAAGGGAAGATGGTGGTGGTGGTTGATGATGAAGATCGTGAAAATGAAGGCGATCTGGTGATCGCTGCTGAAAAGGTGACTCCATCCATTGTCAATTTTATGGCAAAACATGCAGGCGGGCTGATCTGTTTGCCCATCATACGTGAACGGCTGGAAGAATTGAATGTAGAACGTATGGTAGTGAAAAATACCGACCCGAACCGCACAGCCTTCACCGTTTCCATCGATGCAGCAGAGTGCACAACAGGGATCTCGGCGCAGGAACGGGCGCTTACGATCCGCAAAGTGATGGATCCGGAGGCCAAAGTGAAAGATTTTACTCGTCCCGGCCATATCTTCCCCATCGAATATCGGGAAGGTGGAGTTCTTGTAAGGGCTGGGCATACGGAGGCTTCTGTCGACCTGGCAAAAATGGCCGGACTTTATCCCGCAGGTGTTATCTGTGAGATTATGAATGAAGATGGAACTATGGCCCGTGTACCGCAATTGATGGATTATATCAAAAAACATCACCTTAATATCATCACTATTGCCGACCTGATCATTTACCGCCGGCAGACCGAATCGCTCATCGAACGGGTGACAGCCGTAGATATGCCTACGCGGTTTGGCGAATTCAAAGCATACAGCTACGTCAGTAAGATCACCCACGAAAATCACCTGGCCCTGGTAAAAGGGGATATTTCGGATGGAGAGCCCGTCCTTGTGAGGGTTCACTCCGAATGCCTTACCGGGGATGGTTTTTGGGTCGCTGCGTTGCGACTGCGGCGAACAGCTTAGCGATGCCATGAAACTGATCGCCAAGCAAGGCAGGGGCGTTTTTCTTTACATGCGGCAGGAGGGAAGGGGGATCGGGTTTGTAAATAAGATGCGTGCCTATAACCTCCAGGATGGAGGCATGGATACCGTAGAAGCCAACAAGGCGCTGGGTTTTGCGGCCGACCTGAGGGACTACGGGATCGGAGCCGAGATCCTTGCCGATCTTGGAATCAAGAAGATCCGGTTACTGACCAACAACCCGAAAAAAGTATCCGGCATCGAAGGCTTTGGGATGGAGATCATAGAACGTGTGCCGATACAGGTCAGGTCAAACTTAAGGAACATCCGCTACCTGAAAACAAAAAAGGAAAAAATGGGACATATGCTCTCTTTTAATGAAGAGACCCCACATAATGCATAAATAAAAATGTAGTGTAAGACCAAATAAAAACAAAAATGAGAACAATTGAAGGTAAACTGGATGCCAAGGGGTTGCGTTTTGGCATTGTGATCTCCCGTTTCAATGATTTCATCAGCGGAAAGCTGCTGAGCGGTTGCATCGATGGGCTGAGTCGTCATGGCGCAGATGAAGAACACATCGACGTGGTATGGGCTCCCGGGGCATTCGAATTGCCGTTACTTGCGAAAAAGCTTGCAACAGCAAAGGGAAACCGGTATGATGCAGTAATCTGCCTGGGTACCGTGATCCGTGGCGCCACGCCCCATTTCGATTTTGTAGCTTCGGAAGTTTCCAAAGGGATCGCAAATGTTGGCCTGGAGACCGGGAGACCGGTGATCTATGGCGTTCTTACCACCGATAGCATCGAACAGGCGATCGAACGGGCTGGTACGAAAAGCGGGAATAAGGGATTTGATGCTGCGCTGGCTGCCATCGAAATGGCAAACCTGATGAAAGTCATCTGATACCAGTTCCGGGCATCCTTCTTCCGTTACAGCTGGCTCCGGCAGTGCCGTTGGAACCATGATTTCAACAAATACACCGTTGATCCCCTTTCCAACAAAAATACCTTGGACAGGATCTATAACCCCGGTTTCACTGGATATAAATCCACTATTTCCCACTTCCGTCATCTCCGGAAGCGGTATAACTGAAAAGTCATTGATATTAAATGTGACTTCGGAACTACCCCGCAAATTTGATCCCGTAAAACTTTGTCCAAAACTATACTGGACAATACCCATAAGGAATAAAACAAAACATCTCAGTTTCAACCTTTCAATCTACCTTTCCCCTACCATCAATGCAGGATCAAATATAATGTAATAAACGAGGGAAAGATATAAGTAAAATTACCTGTTTTTTTAGCGTTGATTCTGAAAAATTGCCGGGAAAAGATTACCTGGCAGGAAGAATCTTATTGCTGATAAAGAACCGGATCAAATCAGAAGTAGAATGCAGATTGCATTTTTTCATGATCGTTAATTTGTGACCTTCAACGGTTCTTTTACTGATGCCAAGATGATCTGAGATTCTCTTCGAGGGGTATCCTTTCATCATCAATTCTACCACTTCCAATTCCCGATCGGTTAAAAGGAGTGACGATGTATGCCTGTCGGGCCTCTTGCCTGTTTTGATTTTCTTGTTTTTTCCGCTGGAAGGTTTTTCCTGGTTTTTCGTCCTGACTTTTGAAATCCCTTTGGTGAGTTCTGTTATGGACTCAAGGATCTTATCGCAAGATGCATTTTTTGACAGGATGAGGTCTATACCTGCATTGATAGCTGCCGGGATAAGATCCTCCTGGTCGCTCATAGTAATAAGGATGATCTTGGTTTCCGGAAGGTCATGTTTGATCACCGATGCTGCCTTTATTCCATCGAGTTTTGGCATAATGTAATCCATCAGGATCAGGTCGGGATTGACCCTTGAAGCAACTAAAATAGCCTGAACGCCATTCTCCGCTTCAACAATCTTCCAATCGGGATGAACGGCAGTAAGTATACTTTTCATGCCTTGCCTGACAATAAAATGATCGTCAACAATAAGTAATGTTATCATCCGGTTAAGAATTATCCTGATAATACATTTGGATAATATTTCGGATATAAAAATAGAAATAAAATATCAGATATGAAACACAGGATATAAAAAATTATTGGTCACGGTATCATTTCCGGATGATTACGAAAACGGTCCGCCGGTTTTTTGCGCGGCCCTCTTCGGTGTCGTTGGATGCTACCGGAACGGTTTTTCCATAACCCTTGTATGTCAGCCGTTTTGGAGCAATGTTGTTGGCGATAAGGTAATTGTAAACCGATTTTGCCCGGTTGGCAGAGAGCTTCAGGTTTTCGGCATCATTCCCGATATTATCAGTATGACCCTGGATCTCGATATAAATGGAAGGGTTTTCTTCAAGGAATTCGATCAGGAGATCCAGGACGGCTTTCGACTCCCCGGTCAGGTCAAAAGAATTAAAGGCAAAATAAATATCGTTAATGCGGTACGATTTATTCAACTCGATCTGTTGGATCTCGAGGTCCAGATGTGCCGGCATTCTGTAAATACTGTCGGCCCTGGCAATGTAACGCGTTTCATAAACGTAGCCTTCCTTCTTCACCGTCATAATATAATCATTGTTGAAAGGCGCAACTGCAACATATTTCCCGGTTATTGAATCAAGCGGGATCTCCGATATTTTTTTGGTCTCCATGTTTTTCAGCTCGATCCGGGTTTGAGCCATCTCGGTTTCGGTTTCCGATTTTACCGTTCCCGAAACGAACAGCACTTTTCCCGGCTTGGCCTTTTCGTAAAGGTCGATGGAATAGAGGTCCCATCCCCCAACACCTTTTAATTTATTGGAGGCAAAATACCCTTTCTGTCCATCCGTACTTACGAAAAAACCGACTTCATCATCGGGTGAATTGATCGGATATCCAATGTTAACCGGAGTCGACCAGATTCCATTATCATTGAGACGGGAATAGAAAATATCGTATCCTCCCAATCCCATCCATCCATCCGAAGAAAAATAGAGTGTTTTTCCATCGGGATGGATAAAGGGCGATTTTTCATTTCCGGTAGAATTGATAGTGGGCCCCAGGTTTATTGGGGTTCCCCATTCCCCGTTATCATTCTTAACCGACCGATAGATATCATAACCTCCATATCCGCCCGAACGATCGCTCACAAAATAGAGCGTCTTCCCGTCTGCCGATATGCTTGGCTGTGACTCCCAGGTGGTGGGCAGGTTAATCTTATCGCTGACACTCTTGATCGGAGTCCATTCGCCGTCAATCCATTCGGAATAGTAGATGTCGCAATTGTAATAGGTATGGTTTAAGGTGTATTTGCATACCGTGTAATAAAGCGTTTTATTGTCCACCGTCAGGGTTGCTCCGCCTTCATTGTCATTGAGGTTGAACGGATCAGGCATTTCCTCCCCTGGCGCGAACTTCCCGTCAGGCTGAAGTTGGCTGAACATGAATTTCTCCTTGTATTTTTCCGATTGGATCAGGGTGTTTTTTTCTCCCGCAAGTTTCATTTCCCGCGTAAAAAAAGCCATTTGGTTATCCGCCGTAATGATGGGCAGGTATTCGTTTTCGGGAGTCGAAATTCCTTCAACAACCTTTGGATCAAAGGGTACAGGGTTGTGTGTCATCTGAAGATAAAACTTTGAATATTTCAGAAGATCGACCGCCCGGGAATAATCCTTATCGGATTTGATCTTATCCACATCTTTCAGGAAAGCCTCACAATAACGCATGGCCGAGTCGTACTTCTCCGATCCGTAACAGATCTCTGCCAGGTAATAATAGGCATAAACATTATAGGAAGGACATAATTCAATGACCTTCAGGAAATTTTTTTCCGCTTCCCTGAAATTGGAATTTGTACGTTTAAAATAAGAGAGCCCCAGTACGTAATAGGCATCTGTAAAATCCGGCTCTTTATTAACAATGCCCTTCATGATCCTTATTGCCTCTGTGTAATTACTTTTTTTAAAAAAGCCAATTCCTTCATCGTAGCTTTTTTCAATTTTTTTGTCGTATGACCGTGCACAGGAATCGGCAGTTTGCGGACAGGCTGTTATCGAAAAGAAAAGGAAAAGGGAAAGAAGAAGTGTGAAAAACTTAACCGGCCAGTGACGGGGCATCATCCGTTGAAATTTTATCAAAGGTAAAATTATTTTTCGTTTTATGATTATGTTTATCTTTACCCGCTATTGGGAACTCACATTCACTCTATAAGCTTCATTTTATTAAGAAAGATCAATCTATGACACGGTTTTTTGCAGTAGTCGCTTTTTTTTCATTTTTTTCATTCTTCTTCATCATCCATTTGCAGGGACAAACCCTGGTACCAAACGGCGATTTTGAGATCTGGACCAGCTTTGGCAATTATGAAAATCCCCAATATTGGGATACCCCAAACCAGGCAATTGCGCTCGCTTTACCCTTTGGTACCAAGGTGGTTACGAAAAGTACGGATTATGAATCGGGAAGTTTTTCTGCACGGCTGGAGTCGAAACAACTATCGTTCCCATCATTGGTTGTTCCGGGTGTTGTGACACTTGGAAAACTGACCATTGATATTTTCGCACAGACCTATGCCATTAATGGAGGCACCCCTATCCATGATATGCCCACTCACCTGAAAGGTTTTTACAAGTTTCAACCCAAGGGGGGCGACAGCTGCGCGATCGGAATCGGGCTTACCAAATGGAATAACGGTGTCAGGGATTCCATAGGGATCGGAGCGTTTTCAACCCATGATACAGTCAATGTATGGACTCCTTTTTATGCGTGGATTGATTATGTCCTCACTGAACAACCGGATACCTTCAACATTCTTGCCATATCGAGTGCCGACAACATGCCGACCGCCGGAACGGTACTTTATGTCGATAATATTTCACT
>Ga0224524_1000615_pt1 | contig 12847 bp, 9 predicted proteins | sample CFST75metaG_FD_179895 | JGI IMG/M metagenome (GOLD analysis project Ga0224524, IMG submission 179895) | Peat soil microbial communities from Stordalen Mire, Sweden - C.F.S.T75 | ecosystem: Environmental > Terrestrial > Soil > Wetlands > Peat | place: Sweden: Norrbotten County, Stordalen Mire... | reverse complement strand
ACGCTATACTCCCCCTTCTTTTGCTTGCAAGAGAAGGGGGTCGGGGGGATGAGTACATGAAGAACGTATAAATGATTTAGTCTATTATTATTCATTCCTGATAGTCATATATTTAGTTCCTTTGTGACCCTTAGTGGTAACCTTTGAGTACCTTCGTGTTAAAAAATAATTAACCACAAAGGAGCACCAAGTATAGCACAAAGGAACACTAAGAAAATTTAGATTATATTTATTATTCCGTATTGTAATAAATTAAAATATAATCGCCATGTCGGAAATTATTAACAAAATAAGAGAGGTATTGATTAAGAATGCTGATGAAAAGACCAGGTTATCAGGTGAACGGTTCTTTAAGGAAGACGTTAAATTATACGGCATCAAATCGGCTGATGTAAGCCGGATCAGCAAAGAACATTACAAAAACATTACAGATAAAAGCAAGTCACAAATTTTCTCACTTTGTAATGAGTTATGGAAGTCGGGGTATATGGAAGAATCATTTGTAGCATGTAACTGGGCATATAATGTACGAAAACAATTTGAACCTGATGACTTTGACATTTTTGAAAAATGGGTGAGTACTTATGTTGGAAACTGGGCATCGTGCGATACGCTTTGCAATCATACTGTCGGAACTTTTGTTGAGATGTACCCGGAATATTTATCAGGTTTGAAAAAATGGGCTCAATCGAAGAACCGATGGGTAAAGCGGGCTTCAGCAGTATCTCTTATACTTCCCGCCAGGAGAGGAAAATTTCTGGAAGACATATTCATAATAGCTGATATTCTGCATTCTGATAAAGATGACATGGTGCAAAAAGGATATGGATGGATGCTAAAAGCAGCAAGTGAAGCTCATCAGAAAGATGTATTTAATTATGTTATGAGAAAAAAAAACACAATGCCCAGAACTTCACTTAGATATGCAATTGAGAAGTTACCCCCTGAATTAAAAGCACAGGCAATGGCAAAATAGTAAGTACGGTTTTTTTACCTTTGTTCTATTAAATGATTTTGTGATGAGAAGAATTGGTTCTATAGTTTTTGGCATGCTGATACCTGTTGCTGCATTTTCGCAGGATAGAATAACCGGGCATGATTTTGCCACGAGGTCTGAGGTAATAGCTCGCAACGGTATGGCAGCAACCAGTCAGCCTCTGGCAACTCAGGTTGCTCTGGATATCCTGAAGAAAGGGGGTACTGCTATTGATGCCGCGATAGCTGCTGATGCTGTTCTTGGAGTTGTTGAACCTACAGGTGCCGGGGTTGGAGGAGATATTTTTGCCATAATTTGGAGTGCTGACAAAGGTAAATTATATGGTCTTAACGGAAGCGGAAGATCTCCACGTTCTCTTAAACTTGAATATTTTAAGCAGAATGGATATGAGTTTGTTCCTTCGTATGGTCCTCTGCCTGTTTCAGTTCCCGGTTGTGTTGACGGTTGGTTTGAAATGCACGATATGTTTGGCCGTCTGCCAATGAAGGATGTTCTTCAACCGGCAATCACATACGCAAGAGATGGATTCCCGGTTACAGAAGTGATTGCATATGCTCTCAAACAAGGAACAGAAATATTAAAACAATACCCGAATATTAAAGAGGTATATATGCCTTACGGAAGAACCCCCACCAAAGGTGAAATTTTCAAAAACCCTCTCCTGGCAAACACACTTGATAAAATTGTTAAAGGAGGACGATTTGAGTTTTACAAGGGATCTATCGCCAAAGATATAGCTTCATTTATGAAAAAACAGGGAGGATTTCTTTCCTATGATGATATGTACCGGCATCATTCCGAATGGGTAGAGCCCGTCAGTACAAACTACCGGGGTTATGAAGTTTGGGAACTTCCTCCGAACGGGCAGGGAATAGCAGCGCTTCAGATGCTGAATATACTCGAAGGATATGATATTGCTGCAATGGGTTTTGGTTCAGCTGATTATATTCATGTTTTCACAGAGGCAAAAAAACTTGCTTTCGAAGATCGCGCCAAATATTATGCCGATCCTTTTTTCAGTAAAACTCCGGTTACACAGCTTCTCTCAAAGAAATATGCTGCCGAGAGACGTAAACTTATAGACAGGGAGAAAGCTGCAAAGATTTATGATCCTGGGAGGATTGAAGGTGGAAATACTATATATCTCACAGTAGCTGACAGATACGGCAATATGGTTTCACTCATCCAGAGCAATTATCGTGGAATGGGATCAGGCATGTGTCCGACCGGACTGGGCTTTGTTCTGCAGGACAGGGGCGAAATGTTTAGTCTCGAAGAAGGTCATAACAACGTATATGCCCCGGGTAAGAGGCCCTTTCATACAATAATTCCTGCTTTTATTACTAAAAACAATAAACCATGGATCAGTTTCGGAGTTATGGGAGGCGATATGCAACCCCAGGGACATGTTCAAATTGTCGTTAACCTCATTGATTTTAAGATGAATCTGCAGGAGGCCGGGGATGCGCCCAGGATGCATCATATAGGATCATCTGAACCAACAGGGCAGCAAATGACTAATGGTGGCACTCTGCTTCTTGAAAGTGGTTTTCGTACGGAAGTCATTCAAAAACTAATGTCAATGGGTCATACTATACAATGGGATCTTGGAGGCTATGGCGGTTACCAGGCTATCATGTGGGACGAAAAGAACAAAGTATGGTTTGGAGCTTCCGAATCGAGAAAAGACGGACAGGCGGCGGGATACTAACCCCCAACCCCCCAATTGGGGGGTTAAAAAACGTAGTTTAAAGTCCCCCATTTAGAGGGGGATTTAGGGGGTAATACCAAGTAAATCCATTATCCCGTTAATAAATGTCAATGGATGTATTGGGTTTCCCGGTACAAACAAATCAATATGATTTTGTTCTATAAATCTTCTGTCGAGGGCAGGGCTCCCATCAAAAATTCCGCCACTAATTGCATCTGTACCAGCCAGGATAATGATTTTAGGCAAAGGAATTGCTTTATATGTAATCTCCAGAGGTTCAGCCATGTTCTCAGAACCAGGACCAGTAATCACTATTCCGTCAGCATGCCTGGGAGAAGCAACAAATTCAATACCGTAACGGCCCATATCAAAATTTACATTTCCACAGGCATTCAGTTCTAGTTCGCAACTATTGTCGCCCCCAGTTGAAACCTGTCGTAGCTTCAATGCGCTTTTAAAAAGTTTTCTTATCTCTTTTCTGACTATTGCTTCTTCAAGTCGCACAGAATTTTCAGAACCAGGTTTTATTACAAGAGTTTCCCTTAAATTTGAAGCTATCCTGTAATCATCTGTAAACCTGATTTTTTCAGGTAGCAGGAATGAACATTCTTTACAAAAAGCACATCTCCCCAAGTCAATGGATCCCGATCTGTTGTCAATAGCCTTTACCGGGCAGATGGCAGATACATTTTCAATTTCTTGTGTTGTTATATCTCCTGAAATTACCGGACGGCCTCTGAACAAACCAGACACAGGTTGTGTACGCAGATTCTTAATATATTGGCTGCCATGACTTTTCAGAACTTTTATCTCTTTCAGCATTATAAAAATGTTCAATAAAATTTTATAAATCGTTTCCGCAGTATGACAGGTTAAAACTCTTATTACATATCGGGAAGTCAGATATTTCCTGATTGCGCACAGCCAACGCAAGAACCATCCAGTTATGCATAGAAGGATCCTTCACTTTATAATGTAAAATTTTGCCATCATTATCAGTTATAGCCGTATGACAAATTTCTCCTCTCCATCCTTCAATTATCGAGATCCCAATGCAGTTTTGTTTTAGTTCATAATTATAAACAGGCTTATTAATCCCTTTTTCTTTTTTTCGCCAGATCCCAATAAGTCCGGTTATAATTTTAATCGACTCACGTACTTCAAGGTTGCGTAGTATACCGCGAGCAAATACATCGCCTGTTTCAAGTGTTACCTGTTGAATCGAAAAGCTCCTATAGAATTGAAAAGGATGTGTTATGCGAATGTCGCGTGGAATACCACAGGTACGTGCAGCCATTCCTACAGCACCTGACATCAGGGCTTGTTGCTGTGTTACTTTTCCTATATCCTCAAACCTGGCAAGAAGGCTTGGTAATGAATATATACAATCAGTTACTTCACAAAACCGGCGGTCAACATCTGTAATAATCTTCAGCACTCCGTCTGCAACATCTTCACTCAGGGGATAATTACTTCCTCCCGGACGTAATAAACCTTTTCCAAATCGGTTACCACACCATAATTGAGTAGAATTAATTATTAATGTTCTGAGAGCTTCACATACCACTTGTCCAAGTTGGTAAGCAACATCACCGCATAATGCAGCAGTATCACCAATATAAACGGCAATCTTTTCCATTTCCAAGGCAATACATCGCTCAATCTGCAATTTTTCGCTGACTTCAATGCCCGCTATTGACTCAATAAGTTGTGAATGAGCCAGAGCATGTCCGACTGAAGTATCGCCGGCTATACTTTCTGAAAGGATACATCTTTGCAGTGAATCTTTTCTTTCAATGAATAATTTTTCAATTCCACGATGTTGATACCCAAGTTGAATTTCGAGATGCAATACTTTTTCACCATTACAGATAAACCTGAAATGTCCCGGTTCAATAATCCCTGCGTGTACTGGGCCCACTCCCACCTCATGTAATTCTTCGCTTTCAATTGTGTAGAAAGGATAATTCCCGATGATCTTTGATTTATCAAAGCGGTCATACGAATATCGCAACGGTTTCAACCAGGGGTGACCATTAAATTCGACACCAAAATTTTCATGAATCTCTCGTTCAAATATCTGAAGTTGCGTGCATACCTTAGTTAATGATTTTAATATGGGTTTATCCATGTCGAGTTCGTGTGAGAACACAGCAATACTTTTATCATTGTCATCAGCTATATAACAAAAAAACTTAAGGATACCTGATATTGCTACTCCATAATAAGCCACGCAATGTTTTGCTTCACTTTCCAGAAAATGACTTACCTGTTCATAAAAAAGATCATATTTTAAAATGGGAATTTCTTTAAGATCAAGAGGGAATGAATTATTTTTTACTTCAGAAAATAATTTTTGACTCATCATCATTTCTATTTGGGTAATAAGGCAAAACTTTGATTTATAAGATCAACTAAAAAAGGTGGTTGATAAAAACACATAATAAAGACTATTCCAAGAAGGACAAACTGGCTGATTGATTCAACGGGATTAACTTTACCGTGGACTTTCAAATCACTTGCATTCCTGGAATTGGAAAAGAGAATATGCATAATCCTTGTGCTCATAGCATAGATCACAAAACATAAAAGAATGATTGCGGTAATCAGAACAAACCATTTATCTTTTAATACCAATCCTTTGAATATCATGAACTCTGAAATAAACAATCCCGAAGGGGGAATGGCAAGGATGCAAACCATTCCAAGCAAAAGGACTAAAGCGCCGGCCGGATATAGTTCCATATATTTGCCACATTCATCGAGTTTGAAAGTGTGAAGTACCCTGGATAATTGGCCCATTTGATAAAAAAGGCCTGATTTTGTAAGAGAATGCAGGACAAGCAGCAGCAGCGCTGCATAATATCCACATCCACCTACGCCTACCGCAATAGCCACCAATCCCATATTTTCGAGACTTGAATAAGCAAGCATCCGTTTAAGATGTTTTGCTTTAAGCATATAACCTGCAGCTACTAACAGCGACAATAGTCCTGAAAGGATAAGAACGTTATTCATAAAAGGCAAAATAGATGATGAAGCGAATAAAGTATATACACGAAAAATTGCCAGGAATCCTACATTCATTAAAGTAGTGGAAATCAATGCGCTGATTGGAGGAGGTGCCACTGAATGAGCATCTATAGTCACAGTGTGCATGGGGAAAAGTCCCATTTTTGTACTAAAGCCGATTAAAACAAATACAAATGCAATTTTGAGATATAGGGGATTGGCCAGATTAATAATATTGATCAATGAAGCAAATGAAAGGTTCGCAGCATCACCGCGACCATATATAAATCCTAAAAATAAAATACCAAGGTAAGCCAGAGCAATACCAATTGAACATATAAAAACATATTTCCAGGTCGCCTCAAGAGCCATCTCAGTCCGATCGTGATAAATAAGCGCCGCAACAGCTAATGTAGTAGCCTCCACAAAGATCCATAAAACAGTCATTCCATTTGCAAGGTATGCGCCTGTCATAAAAGTTATAAGGGCTATGAGGGCTGAATGGTAAATGTCATATTTTTTTGTGTCATCATTTAAAGCATAAATAAATCCATGATAAACAGTGGGAATTGTTAAAAATGATAAAATGGAGAGTAATAAGACACCCAGACTGTTAAATGTGAAATAACCAATTTCAGTTTTGTTCAGATTAGTCCAACAATGAAATGTCAGCCAGATATGTAGTAATACAAAACTAATGGTCATGATTTTAGTAATAGTTTTGTTTTTGAACAAAACTATGGCTACGATCAATATTGATGATATTATAAAAAACAATAACAGTGTCATCTATTAATCTTTTAACATTGTAAGCTGGTTAGTATGAGGTTTAAGTCTTAATCCGAAAAATCCAAGAATTAAAACTCCCACAAAAATGTCAAGCAGTATTCCAACATTTATCATCATTGGCATTTTATTTCCGATTGCGAGCGAAAATAAAAAAACTGCATTTTCAATAATTAAAAAACCTATAAGATGGGAAATTATCAGTTTATGGCTCACTATAATCAGTAAGCCGGTAAACAGAGTAAAAAGAGCTATGGTCATGTAAATAGTATTAACAAAAGAGTTTACCAGGGAATTCGCCAGAATAACACTTATAAGTAACGCAAAAATTGATAAGATAAGTGAATAAAAGCCGGGTATAGCCAGATGATGCACTTTTGTAACGCCTGAACGGTAGATGATCCTTGTCAATAAATATGGAATCAAAATAGCTTTAAAAACCAACGATTCGAAAGCAATAAAAATCAGGTTGGCAGTGTTAACCTCTTTTAGTTCAAATATAGCAATGCCGCACAGTAATAATCCCTGTAATCCGACCAGCCTTGTATAAACTATAAGTCTTTCTGCAGAAGCAAAATAAACAAGAGTTACAGCGAACAAAACTATCAGGTAATTTACCATTCTATAATTCTATATTTTATCTGTCAATATTAAGATTATAACAAAAGCTATCCATCCGATTGAAGATATAGTCAAAATGAATTTAGGATTCAGATTCATTTTATTCCGGGCCCTGAAAGATTCTATCAGACCTATAATTATTGCAAATATTATCTGAACTGCCATGAATAGAGCAATCTGTAAAAAGATGTTCCATCCGGCAGGAACAATTACATTATACATCAAAGCACCATAAATTGAAAACTTCAAATACGAACCCATGTGAATCAACGCTTTATCGAAACCGCTATTGTCAAGGATCATCACTTCATGGATCATCGTGAGTTCCAGATGTGTTTTTGGGTCATCAACAGGAAGCCTGCTGTTTTCAACCATTGCAATCTGAATAAATAAATAAAATCCTATAATACTGTATATCATTACATAATTATTCCCTGTAACAAAAAAATGACTAAAAATATCAGAGAAAGACGTATAACCCGTAAACATTGCAAATGTGGCCAGCAGGATAAAAAACGCTGGTTCCACCAACATGGAGAAAAACGCTTCACGATTAGCCCCCATCCCCTCAAAACTGCTACCGGTATCGAGAGCGGCAATAATTGCAAAAAACTTACCTAATCCAAGAAGGTAAGAGAAAAACACAAAATCACCTTCAAACGATATAGGAGCAGCATTATTAGCTAAAGGTATTACCAGCAATGCACAAACAATGCACGACAATGAAATAGCAGGTGCTAATTGAAAAATAATTCCTGTTGTATTGCTGAAAACACTGCCTTTCTTCAGAAGAATACCAATTTCTTTAATCGGCTGAAGTGTACCCGGTCCTTTCCTCCCCGAAGCAATGCTTTTTGTCCTTACTATTATTCCGGGAAAGAATAAAGCTGAAACTAAAATTAAAATAAATCCTATCAATGTCAGATGATGTTAAAGTAGGTCAATAAAAATACAAGTAACATATAAACAAATGCATATAAAATATAGTGTTGAATCTGTCCGGTCTGCATTACTGCAATTTTTTTCAAGAGATTCGAAAACCAATTGACAGGTTTGTCAATCAACAGCTTTTTAAAAATATCATCGCTATGCGACTCAAAAGTTCTCTGATCAGGGAATAGTTCATCTTCCATGATGTCTCTCATTATCTTTTTTGTCTGAAGTACAGGTTTTGCTAAATGATTATAGTTGTAGGCATAGGATGTGGCTGTATATTGTTGTTTAGATGTGCCTGCCGAATAGCCGCAACCCCACGTTGGTCCATAAGAAATTTGTAGTGACTTAAGATGATAATGCCTGTAAACCAGTAAAATAACAACAGTAATGATAAATACTCCACTAAGAAGACTTATTTGGGTAAGGTTATGTACAGAGGTGCCTGCAATAAGAGCAATATCAGGAAGATTGAATACCTGGGAGATTATGTCAAATACAGGTCTCACAAATAGAACTGATACCAAACCTATTATAACAATAAAAGCAATATTAACATATTGAGGGAAAATCATATCATTACTGACTTCTTTTGCCAATTTTGCTTTTTCTGAACGGGGTTTACCAAGAAACACAATTCCAAAAGCTTTTGTAAAACAGAATATTGCCATTCCGCCAATAAGAGTCAGTCCGACAATAGTTCCAAGGACTATAATAGATTGAAATAAATTGGAAACCGACAGGGTTTTAAACATGCCAAGATAGATCAGATATTCTGAAATAAAACCGTTGAACGGAGGCAAGCCGCAGATAGCCAGAGAGCCTATCAGGAACAGAATTGCAGTGTGTGGCATATTCTTCATTAAGCCACCCATCTGTTCAATGTTTCGTGTATGTATGGCATGATATATCGATCCGGCGTTAAAAAAGAGAAGTGATTTAAACAAGGAATGATTCAAAACATGAAGCAAGCCCCCACTAAAGCCCAGTAAACACAATACTGTATTGTTTGTCGCCAGACCAATTACCCCTAATCCCATTCCTATTCCTATGATACCTATATTCTCAATGCTGTGGTATGCTAATAAACGTTTAAGATCGTGCTGCACAATCGCCATCATAACACCAAGAATTCCTGATATCATTGAGATAACCAGAATTGTAATGCCTATTAAAAGTAAATCATTTTGAACTGAAATCAAAACTCTCAGAATACCATAAATGCCCATTTTTATCATCACCCCTGACATCACCCCCGATACATGCGATGGGGCTGCGGGATGTGCCTCGGCTAACCAGGTGTGCAGAGGAATAAAACCCGCCTTTATGCCAAAACCAATAAAAAACAGGATAAAAAGCAAAAAATTTGAGTGAGTCGAAAAATATATCCTAAGAGCATCAAAACTCATTTGCCCCGTAACTTTGCCAATCAATAAAAAAGCAATTAACAGAAAAAACATGCCTACATGCATCTGTATCAGGTAACTTATACCGGTTTTCATTATGGTTCGATCTTCCGCTTCAAAAATAACAAGCAGAAATGATGACAGGGCCATGATTTCCCAAACAATGAGAAATGTCAATCCATCACGGATCATTACTACCATTATCATTGACAGATAAAGCCATAAGTATGAAAGAAAATGTATTGAAAAGGATAGTGAATTTTTATTTTGATAATATGGCCTGAGATATCCTCTTGCATAGAGGAAACCAACTAAAACAGTAATATTAATTACAACTATGAAAAATGCGGAAAGCCTGTCAATTGTAAGTATAAGGCTGTTTCGGAATGCAGGCAATTCAAGATCTATATTAAATACCTGGCAGTTTCCTGAAAAAACTTTAAAACACCATACTGAACTTAAAACAATAGCACCGGTAAGCAGAAACAAAGTATAGTAGTACTTAGAAGACTTGGGTATAAAAAAAACCAGAAATGTCAGGGATAAAATGATAAGAAACAATATTGCATTCATCATGAGTGGTAAATAACGTAAACTCTCAATGTTTAATGGTTGTCAATAAATATTTTGCCGGAGACAACAAATTTAATAATTGTAATTCATTCAGAAAGAATTATTTACAACATGGTTTTTAACACAAGAGGAATTTTATGACCACAAAAATAGAAAATAATCTTTCTTTTTATACATATGGCAACAAATTCGTTTTGAAAATCCGACATGTCCGCAAAAAGTTTCTATTTGAGTGATAGTCCGGAAAAAGGTGAAGGGTCAGGCCATTTTCTGCTTTTTAAGCAATAGATAAAATGATTATCCTTGTGTACAATTTCAATCAAACCAAAATATATTAAATCAGCTAAAATATTCTCAGCGGCTATTTTTGGCAGAAATGCCACTCTGCAGAATTTAGTGATTGAGATGGATGTATTGAGTTCAAGATATTCAAGAAGTTTCTTTACCTTATCACTGTATTCCATTAATATTCCACTGTCGTGAGTCTTGTTTTTCCAAACTTTCAGATGAACTGCTGTAGCCAGAATGTTTTCATCCTTAACCCTGATATATGCCAACCATTTATCCGGTTCTGTCTGTGCAAAATACGGATAGTTTGTACCTTTTGTAATGATAACTTCAAGCACAGTTTTGCCATCAACCACCCAACGTTTTGATTCGAAAATAATTTCAGGTTTACAATACATGGATGCAGCTGCCTGAACCATGTAAAATTCTTCATCAGACCGTACTCCTGATATGTTGCCATTATCTTTTACTCCAATAAGCAAAGTGCCTCCATCGGTATTGGAAAAAGCTACCAGAGTCTTGGCAATTTTCCGTGAATCGGAGATTTCAAATTTGAAATCGAGTTTCTGATGTTCTCCTTCAAGTATTAACTTTTTAATATATGAGGTCGGTCCCTGTTGAAGAAAATTTATGGTTCCCGAATTATGTTTTACCATTTAAATTTAATGAATTAGCCCACTGTAATATACAAATTCAAAGATATATAAAGACAATATACTAATTTCTGAAAAATAAAAATATCAGTATAGCCAGTCATATCGTACAAATAATAATCATAGTAATATCAGACAGATCATTGTATATCTCCATATTTTGTATTAATTATGCCAGGGGATTATTTATAGTTATTACTATTTTTTTCAATGGACTGATTGACATATAAAAGTGTAACTGTCCGGGGAAGTATCATACTGTCTGAAAACCAATATAGCTGAAGTTTAAAAGAGAGATGGCAATATGCCAGAACATAAACTGATAATCTTTTATGAAATCACCATTCAAATTCCTCGATTCTTATACAAGAGAAGACCGCGAAATATTTTTCGGCCGTGAAAAGGAAATTGAAGAATTATTCCGGCGTCTTTTTGAGAGCAGAGTGCTGCTGGTTTACGGAGAATCAGGAACGGGCAAATCCTCGCTTATCAATTGCGGATTAATCAATAAGCTTAGCGCTAATGAACATCTCCCTATTTATATACGCCGCTCCGATAACATCCTTGAAAGTCTTTCTGAAGCTATTCAGATTCTGCTGAAAGAATCAATTCCCCATCAATTGCTGACAGCTCTTCTGTTTAAAAAGGCCCTGAGGGAGATTTCTGACGATTTCCATAAACATTTAATATTCGTCTTCGATCAATTTGAAGAATTGTTCATCTTTGGCACAAAGGAAGAAAAACAGAGCCTTATGCAGGTTTTAAAAGTCCTTGTGGAATCCGACATAGATTGCAGATTTATATTCATTGTCCGCGAGGAATTTTTTTCAAATGTTGCGGAATTTGAGAAACACATCCCAAACTTCCTGTCTAACAGGATGCGTATTGAGAAGATGAACCGGACCAATGCCATTGCGGCAATTAAGGGCTCATGCAGCGTTAATGACATTCAGGTTGAGGATGGTTTTGCAGAGAACCTTCTGAGAAAACTCAACCCTGACAGTCCTGAAATTGAACTAACCTGGCTGCAGATTTTTCTTGATAAAGTCTTCAACCTTGCAAATGATAATATAAAAGCTGAGAAAAGCGGGAAGAAGCCCCTTTTGTTTACCCTGGAATTAATAGAGAAAACAGGAGATGTTTCTGATTTACTGGGCAGTTTTCTTGATGACCAGATATCATTATTAGCCAAACCCGAAACTGCTTTGGCCATATTAAAATCGTTCGTCTCATACAAAGGTACAAGACGGCAGCTTAATCTGGCCGAAGTAAAAGATTATGCAAATACTCTTGGAGAATCTGTCAGGGAGAAAGATGTTCTTGAGATTATCGGAGCACTTGTTCATTTAAGAATTTTGTGCGAAAAAAATAAAAATGGATTTTATGAACTCCGTCATGATGCACTGGCAGCCAAAATCTTTGAAAAAATATCTGCTTCTGAATTAGAAATACTTGAGGTCAGGCAGTTTATCGAAAGCGCATATTATTTTTGGAAAAAACACGGAGTATTGCTCTCTGATGATGACCTTAATTATATTGGTCCATTTGAGAAAAGGCTTTCTCTTTCCATGGAGCTAATAAGCTTTGTAGAAATGAGCCGAATGAATCTTAACAAATCAAGGACCAGAAAACGTAATTTCTTTGTAACAAGTGGAATAACAATAATTCTTTTACTCTCTGTCTTTTCGGTATGGGCGTTAAAAGAACGCAACCGGGCTGAGGGTCTGAATATAAAGGTTTTAGCTGAAAAATTTAATCTACAGGCTTCTAATATTGCAATCCATGATCCGACTAAAGGAATCAGACTTGCTGAATATGCTTATTCTATTGATTCAACCAACCAGGGTATTTTAAGCAATATCAAAAG
>Ga0224524_1000613_pt1 | contig 12873 bp, 14 predicted proteins | sample CFST75metaG_FD_179895 | JGI IMG/M metagenome (GOLD analysis project Ga0224524, IMG submission 179895) | Peat soil microbial communities from Stordalen Mire, Sweden - C.F.S.T75 | ecosystem: Environmental > Terrestrial > Soil > Wetlands > Peat | place: Sweden: Norrbotten County, Stordalen Mire... | reverse complement strand
CGCGCAGCGGTGGCTCGTTTAGAAGCAGTTCTCGCAGCAGTTTTGGCAGCTCAGCGCGCAGCCTAAGTTTCCGGAGTGGAAGTAAAAATACTTCCAAGATTGGAATGGGCGGCTCGAAGGGGATAAGGACTTTTAGCAAATCCTCTAGCCCAAGGTCAATTACTCGCTATGTTGGCAAACCATTTTCACGGCCGCGTACGATTAAGACATCGCGTTATTCACGTCGTCCGGTCAGTTTTGTCTATACGCGACCAGTGGTTTTCCACAATCCGTATATGACCTATTATTTGCTATCAAACCACGGCTACCGTACTCATGCTGATAGTATTCGGGTTGATACGAATGCTTTCCCTGGATTTGGAAAGGGTAAATCAGGTGGTGGTGGCGCATCGGCTCGTTTTGTCTCAGATTCGCTAAAAAAAATCTGCAGCAAAAGCACATTAGAGATAACCGGATTACTTCCCGTAAATTTCGCCTCTGATTTCGCCGGCCTTTATGGCGATCCTGTTTGGAGAACAATAAATTCTCTCTGTCGTCATTATAGAACGGCCACCGGAGTAGAGATTGCCGTTGTCACCGTACCGACACTCGGTGATGAAATTGATTTGGAGGATTATGCCGAGTATCTATTTGATAAATGGGGCATCGGACAGGCCGGAGAAAACAATGGTGTATTAATTATTATTTCATCAGAGGATGAAATATTAAGGGTACAGCCGGGCTATGGACTTGAAGAATTGCTTCCCGATGCAACTTGTCGCGAAATCGAAGATAACATCCTGATTCCTAGTTGTAAAAACAAACAATGGGGGTTAGCCACGACGAACGCCGTTAAAGAAATTATTAAACGACTCGGCACTAAGTCAGTTGACGCGATGAAAAAAGATTTAGTTATAAAGAAGAAGCAGCATGATAAAATGATGAATAATGTCTATATTACCCTTATAATCATCTTATTAATTCTATTTGTGGCCATTCTTTGGTGGCAAGCCTCCAATAGACGCAGGTGGTAATTTACAAAAATAATTCAAAAAAGCAAGCCATGATAACAAAAACCTTAATGTTGGCATTTATTATTGCTTTCTCTGTATTATCTTCGGTTTTGTATTTAGTACCCCTAGTTTTTAGATATATGATTGAAGGAGAACATAATGCAGCAAGACAGAAACTCGACAAAATTTTCAACAATATTATAGGTATCGGCTCAATTATAAGTGCCGCTCTATCTATAGTCTATTTTTGGCTCGAGTATGCAGCAAAGTAAATAATTAATTTCTTAAGTATCCCAACGAGTACATAACCAAAGTACTCGTTTTTTATTTGGTGATTTACTGCCTATTTTGTAATTATAAACAATGATATAATTAAAATATAAGGATAATAGGCATAAATATAAATAATTTTGAAATATATGGCCAAGGTTGAATTCTTCTCCGAGGGGAAAAACGAAGGAAAAAATGAGGATTATTTTAATTATAATGAAAATAATTTTGTTTTGGCTGATGGGGCAACCGATAAGAGCGGCCGAAAGTACAATGGCCAGACTGGAGGAGAAATTATTTCGCGGCTTTTGGTTAAAGAGGTATTGGATTGTGCCTTAAATGGCGTCGAACTTGTTAATTATTTAAATAATAAAATCGCTCAGCTCTATATAGATTTGGGAATAGATAAAGATATCCATGATCCGAAATTCAGGTTTACTTGCAGTTTAACAGCCGTCAGAATAATAGGTGAAAAAATAATTATTACCTATGTTGGCGATCCGGCTTTTAGAGTAAATGGTAAATACGTTCATCAAAAAATTAAACAATTAGATATTGATAATGCGAACATAAGAGCCGAATATATTGAACGAACTGGCGATGTTGTCGGCAGCCGCGATTATATTATGCCGTTACTTTTAAAACAGTTTCAATATCAAAATAATCCAAACAATGCTCTGGGCTATGGTGCAATTGATGGAACAGTTACGCCGGAGAAATTTATTGAAGTATTTGAATATTCATTGGATGAGATTAAAACAATTGAGTTATTTACTGACGGTTATTATGCCATTCCTAATGATGTTGCCATTGAAGCTTGGGAAGATGCTTTTAAAAAGGGAGAATTAGAAGACCCCGATAAATTTAAAAAATACAAATCGACGAAATCAAAAGACGATCGAACAATTGCGATTATTAAATTTTAAGAATAATGAATATTCTTGTAACAAGTAAGTTGAGTAAAGGTAATCATATTGCTATGGCCAAGATTGAAGCAAATTATTTTGAACATGAGTTGATTGCTGATTATGAGACGACAATTAAATGGCATGATAGCAATGAAGACTCGTGCATCATTGCCCTCGATAAAGATACTGGTTTAATCGCTGGGCACATGTCTTTTGTCCCGGTAGATAATTATTTTTACGATTTAATGTTAAAAGGAAATTTTGTCGATACGCAAATAACCTCTGAACATATTATTCAATATAAGCATCCAGGAATTTTTAAATTATATTTTTGTGTAGTTTGTGTGGCTCCGAGTTATCGGGGAAAAAATATTTCAAGAATTATTTTGAAAGAATATGCACGCCGATTTTTAGAATTAAAGGAAAGAGGCATAATTTTTTCCGATATAGTTGCGGATGCTATTACCGAGGAGGGACGAAGATTTTGTCAAAATGTTTTAGGAATGAGTTTCGTGGGTGGATCGAAACACCAATCAAAAATAATGCATGTTGGTGCCAATATTTTTTATGAAAAATTAAAAAATAATTTATTATGAAAATTGCTATATTAATTCACGGTGCATACGGTAATCCAAATGAAAATTGGTTTCCCTGGCTCAAGGAAAAATTGGAAGAACTTAATTATATCGTCTACACGCCCAGCTTCCCAACACCGGAAAACCAGACTCTTGAATCTTGGTTAAATGTATTTAATGATTATCAAAAATATTTAGGAGAGGAGACGTTATTAATTGGTCACAGTATAGGTGCGACATTTATATTATCGATCCTTGAGTCTATAGAACACCCAGTTAAAGGCAGCTATTTTGTTTCCGGTTTTTTGGGATTTCTCGATAATCCAGAATTTGATAATTTAAATAAAAGTTTTGTCGCTAAAGAGTTTAATTGGAAAAAAATTAAAAATAATAGCGGAAAAGTTCATATATTCCATTCCGATAATGATCCATATGTGCCAATTGAGAAGACCCAAGAGCTTGCCAGAAAGTTTAATGTTGAAGCTGAAATAATTTCGGGCGCGGGCCATTTTAATAAAAAAGCAGGCTATACCCATTTCGAGGAATTATTAAAAGATGTAAAAAATTTGCGTAGTTAATATAAAAAAAATTATTTACATTTCCATGGAATTAAAAAATAACAATTATTGCACGCTCTATATTGTGCGCCACGGAGAAACTACCTGGAATATTGAACATATTGTTCAAGGACATCACGATTCGCCCTTAACCGAAGCAGGTGTTGAGCAGGTCAAAAAGACAGCCGACGAATTAAAAGGCGTTAAATTTGATGCGATTTTTGCCTCAGATTCGGGTCGAACACAAAGAACGGCTGAAATAATTAGATTGGACAGACAACTAGCCATTAATACTTCAGAGGCACTCAGAGAAAGAACTTTTGGCAGCTGGGAGGGAAAGTTAGGAAAGGATTATCGTGTTAATTTTCAAAATGTTTTTGATAGTTTGCAGAAACTATCGGTTGAAGAGCAAAAGAATTATAAATTGGCCGATGACATTGAGAGTGATGACGAATTGGTTACTCGATTTATTGTTAAGTTAAGAGAAATAGCGGTTGCTTATCCAGGCAAGACTGTTTTAGTTGTAAGTCATGGTGGACCAATTAGAAATTTTTTGATGCATACAGGTTATGCAAAATACGGAGAGTTGCCAACTAGCAGTTTCTCTAACGCTGGGTATATAAAAGTGACTAGTGATGGAATTGAATTTAATATCAGAGAGGTTAAGGGAATTAATATAAATTGATATATTCAATAAGTAAAAAGACCATTTTAAGTATAGTTGACAGAAATATAGCTTTATGCTATATTTTTTTGAATATTTAACATCTGTATTCGGTGTTATTTTTGTTCATTAAAATTAATAATTTCAAATTCAAAAAAAGAAAGGAGTAATTATGGAACATATCAAGGCGATTGTTCAAAATGTGATTCCCGATGGCAAACATGGACCCTACGTTGTTGCAACCGGCGAAGGCATTGGCAATTCTATTACCTTCTCTTTGGCGCCCGCAGTGTGGCAAGAAGAGACTGAACCAGAACCCGGTATGATTATTCATTTATCGGAAATTAGACAGAAACGTGCCGGTTGGCGGGCTAATAAAGCCAGATTCTGGAAACTCACAGACGAGAATTCAGAACGAACAGTAGTGAGCAATGAGCATTTTAGATTTTTATATCCAAAAAGTCGGCAATTTCCTTTTGACGAAGTTTGTGAAAATATCGTTAGAAGTTTGGAAAAAAGAAATTGGACCGTCCCCGGTATAAAAGTTGAATTTCAGGAATATGGAAGCAGTGAGTCTAAATTACGTTATGTTTCCAAAATCGAAGGTAATGATTTTCGGTTATATTTTTGCCGCATTCAGGGAAGTTTAGGAAGTCGTTTTAACGATATTGCCGCTGTTAATAACTTATTTATTAAGCGAATGTCGTTGACTGTCTATGACGATGAATCTGGTCCGACTTTTTACACCTACGTCGGCAAGGATTGGCCAAGGGATAAAGTGCTATTTGTGAATGGAGCAAAAGTTAATAGCAAATTAAGGCACGAGCCACGGATGTATTTGGTTTATCATGGATCCTGCGTAAAGCCGAAAAGTGGAGAAATTATTTATACTCGCCGTGGTACACGTTCGCCATATTTGGTTAATGATGATGATTTTGGGCGTGAGTACGATGCCAGAGGCCAAGAGCCGCTTTATTACGAAACCCATGCTATTATGGATGAATTTAAAACAACGCTGGAAAATGATGTTTTAAATTTAATTAACCAGAAATAATAAGAAGGACAAGTTAAAAATAAAACAAAGCCCCCACAGCGAATTAAGTGGGGGCTTTTTTAAATTTTTTGCGGATTCTTTTTATCTTGTTTTTGCGATATAATTTAAGTATATGAAAAAAGCGATTATAATCCACGGCACTTGTGGCCAAGTTGAGTACTTTAGCGATAAGTACCCATCTTTATCGAATAGCCATTGGCTGCCCTGGTTGCAGAAGCAGCTTCTTATCAACCACGTTTTTACGCAGACGCCCGAAATGCCGGATGCTTATTCGCCTGACTACAAAAAATGGAAAGATGAGTTTGAAAAGCTTGGAATAGATGAAGAAACTATCCTCATCGGTCATAGTTGCGGCGGCGGTTTTTTAATAAGATGGTTGTCGGAAAATAATGTAAAAATTAAGAAATTAGTTTTAGTCGCTCCCTGGCTCGATCCGGAAGCAAAAAAGGCAAAAGATTTTTTTAATTTTGAAATTAATAAAAATATTCAGGACAGAGTTAATGATATTCATATATTATTTTCAACCGATGATAATAAGGATATTTTAGCATCGGTTAAAACTATTAACGATAAAATTCCAAATAGCATTATGCACGAATTTTCTAATTTCGGTCATTTTATCTACAGAGATATGAAAACAGATAAATTTCCTGAGCTATTAAATATTATCTTAAGTTAAATATGCCAGCTTTAATTTTATTAGTTTTGGGAGGCTCAATTTTAACGGTCGGCGATGTCATCTTTAAATTTTATGCCGAGACGCCAAAGTCATTTTTATATGTCCTTGGTCTAATTGTCTATTTGCTCGGTTTGATTTTTTTGGTGCAGACCTATAAGACGGAAAACATCGCGATTGCTTCCGCTATTTTTGTAATTATTAATATAGTTACACTTTTGTTTGTCAGCAAATTTTATTTTGGTGAGCAACCATCGCTCTGGCAAGTAGTTGGCGTAATTATCGCTATCGTAGCTATTTTGTTGATGGAGCTAGGCAAGTGATCTACCTATTATGATTTTAAACAATTTACAATTAAATAAATTTAAAAAGTTGATTAAAGCTGACTATCCGGATTTTGAGATTAAAGCCATCAAACCCCTGAAGGAAGGTTGGGACAATTTTGTTGTTGAAATAAACAATTCATATGTTTTTCGTTTTCCGAAGAAGGCTAATTTTAATTTCAATAAAGAAATAAAAATTTTAGAAGAGTTACGCGGAGTCATTAGTTTAAAAATCCCGGAATATGAATTTATTGGCCGTAAATCAAAGTATGTTGGCTATAAAAAAATAAAAGGCTGCTCTCTGAGTTTAAAAATAATAAATAATTTGAGACCCAAAGAAAGAAGAATTTTAATAAACGATATCGCTACCTTTTTATTTGAATTTCATTCGGCCATGCCCACAAGCAAGGCAAAACGATATGGGATTAAAATTGACAATAAAGAATGGGAAGTCGCAGTTATTAGAAAAAAAGTTTTAGGAAAATTATTAGATAAAAAATTATTAATCTTCATTGAAGAAAATTTTCAAAGATATTTACAGCTTAATCATGATAAAAAAAATCTAGTCATTGCCTATAATGATTTACATGAGGAAAATGTAGCCTTTAATAAAAGATTAGGCAGGCTTGCGGGTATATTCGATTTTAGCGATGTTGCCCTGGAACACATTGGTCGAGAATTTTATCGTTTATTTGCTTTTGACCAAAAATTAGCGCTAGCAGTTATTAAACGATATGAAAAAATATCTGGACGTGTTATTGATATTCAAAGAATTTACATTTATGCTGTTATTGATAGTGCGGCCGTGCTGGGAGTTTTTAGTGATAATTATAATTCTAGTGAATACAAGCATGCTTTAAATAAGCTATTGAAGTTAGAAAGATACAAAATGGTATTACAGTGAGAATTTACACATATTGACAGATATTAAAATATATGATAAGTTTATTTGTTACTTTAAAAAATTAATATTAACCGAACACTAAAATATGGGCCATGAAGAATTTGATCATAGAGATTATTAGCAATAAGGAAAAAACATATATCGGAAATTTAAAATATTATTTTCGCTTGATTTTTTCCGCACCAAATGTCACAAATCCATATCATAATTTTCGCCACATGATGCATGTTATGTGCCATGCCTATGAGGGCGGAATTTATGAAAAAATTTCTCAATCCGAAATGCGCGCGCTTCTAATCGCCGCCATGTTCCATGATTATGGCCATAGTGGTCAAATGGGAAACGACGCCGCCGAAGTTGCCAACTCAATCAAGGCTATTAAGCATTATATCCTTGATTGTGACGAGGAATTATTATTAGACATTGAAGATTTGATTTATGCTACGCAATGGCCGCATCGCAAGGATATGGTTGTCAGTCGAAGCATGAAAATAATTAGAGATGCTGATTTTACCCAAGTACTCAGCGATACCTGGCTTCAACAAACAGTTTTCGGTTTAGCTAAGGAATTTAATATTCCCACGGCTGAGTTTATCCATAGTCAGGTCAATTTTATTTCTTCGTTAGAGTTTCAGTCTGATTGGGGCAAGGATATTTGTCAGCCTAAAGTTGCCGCTAAAATAGCCGAGGCTGAAGAATTTGTCGCCCTGCTAATTAATTAGTAATATCTCAAAATATAACTAATTTTGGCAAATTTAAAAAGGTTATTAAACCGTTCGATAAGAGCGGTTTTTTTATTTAGGGAATAAATAAACACTATGTTTGACACTATTTTTGCCATCATGTATTATTTAAGTACCCTCCCCAAGAGGGTATAAATAATGAATATGATTAATAAAAAATCTAAAATTCCAGCGACGCCGCGACAGAACGTTGCACGCCGTTTAAAAATTGTTGAGGGTCATTTACATAAGGTAATTGAAATGGTAGAAGATGGCGTATATTGCATTGACGTTTTGCAGCAAACAGCCGCTGTCAAAAGCGCCATCAAGAAAGCAGAGGAGATTCTTCTTATTAATCATCTTAATAGTTGTGTGGTGAATGCTCTTAAATCTGGGGCGGATCAAAAGACCGCTGAAGAATTAGGAAGAGTGTTTCGAAAATTGGATTAAATCCATGAAAAAAAATTTTTTAAAATTTGTTAGCTTCATGATAATTATCGGCGCTATTTCGGCGGTGAGTAATTTTTGTGTAGAAATGTGGTTTGGTCCTAGTTTAAATATCAGCGTTGCTCCGAAAATAATTGAATCTAGCCAGGAAGCGATTGCTTTTCATGGTGTTTGCAGTGGAATGGGAAATCTAGTTGCCCAGGCACCTTCGGTTGCTCAAGCCCCTTATCAAGTTTCACAAGCGCGTCCAATTCAATCTGACAGCGCCGCGATGCCTTGTTGTTTGGATAGTAGCGGCCATATCAGCGCTTCGGTTTTAAGCCAGCAATTTAATTTTTCAAATATCTTTGCGGTTGTTTTTCATTCTTCCGATTATTCACTCCCCTTAATAAACAAAGAGGAATTATTGAATCAACCAATATTATCTCCGCCAGAACAACTGGCGCTTTCGACAACAAATCTTCGTATCTAATTTGAATTATTTTTTTTGGCAAGACTTGCTTTGTTTTGCTGTGTCTTATAAATAATAATTCAACTATGTCTCAAAATAAAAATATTACTGTGCCGATTAAGGGTATGCATTGTCGTTCCTGCGAGCTTTTAATTGAAGATAGCCTTAAAGAAATTCCCGAAATTAAATCGACCGAGCTAAATTATCATACTGGTGAAGCTAAAATTTTTTATAATGGCTCTGCCCCTGATATGAAGGCTATCTCGCGAGCGATTAATGACGCCGGCTATAAAATTGGCAATGAAGAAACCTTGCCGTTTATAAATCGACACAAGGAAGAATACAAAAATTTAGGAATTGCCTTCCTGATTATTGCCGTAATCTATTTGGTACTAAAGAGTTTTGGCTTAACCAGCATTAACCTCAGCCCCGATATAAATAATCCGAGCATTGGTTTAATAATTGTTATCGGTTTAGTTGCCGGCTTCTCAACTTGCATGGCGCTTGTCGGTGGCTTGTCGCTTGGACTTTCAACTAAATTTATTGAACGTCATCCTAACGCCACGCCAGCGGAAAAATTTCGCCCGCATTTATTTTTTGTCGCCGGACGCATTCTATCTTATGCCTTGCTTGGTGGCTTTTTAGGAATGATTGGTGCTGTTTTTCAGCTCTCGGCTATAGCAAGTAGCGCAATTACAATTATTGTCGGCTTAGTTATGATCTTAATGGGCCTGCAGCTCATAAATATATTTCCCCGTCTAAGTAAATTTAAATTAACTTTACCTAAGGGGGTAAGTCGCGCCTTTGGCTTTGGGCAAAAGAAAAAAGAATATAGCCATGGCCAGGCGATGATTATGGGCGCCTTTACTTTTTTCTTGCCCTGCGGCTTTACCCAAGCGATGCAGCTTTATGCTGTAAGCACAGGCAGTTTTTTATCAGGCGCATTAACGATGGGTTTATTTGCGCTTGGTACTGCTCCTGGACTTTTAAGTATCGGTGGCGTGACGTCGCTTGTCCGCGGGCAATTTAAAGAAAGATTTTTTAAAGTGGCCGGACTAGCCGTAATCTTTTTTGGCCTCTTTAATTTAAATAATGGTTATACTTTGGCTAGTTTGAATTTTTCCAATCTGAATAGCGCTATATCTGCAAATCAGAAAGAAATTGTTAGTGATCCTAATGTTACTTTGGAAGATGGTGTCCAAATTGTAAAAATGGTTGAAGGTAATCAGGGCTATTCTCCAAATAGTTTTTCTATTAAAAAAGGAATACCGGTTAAATGGATAATTGATGCCCAAGCACCATATTCATGTGCTAGTACTATTGTCGTGCCCAAACTTGGCATTCAAAAAAGTTTAGTGGCCGGGGAGAATACAATTGAATTTACGCCGAGCGAAACAGGCAAGATTCCTTTTTCTTGTTCAATGGGAATGTATACAGGCGTCTTTAATGTCTATGATGATTCTGTGGTAAATAGTGATGCCTCGATAAATAATAACGCCAGCCAAACAGCTAATGGCGCTTCATTGGCAACAGTAAATTCAGCTGCTGCTTCTTCTTGTGGTGCTTCTGGCGGCGGCTGCGGCTGCGGTGGCGGGAATGCGACCAAGCTTAATAAAGATCTAACTAATACTATTGCCCAAACTGAAGGTGATGTTCAGGTGATTAATAGTACATATACGGCTGGTAAATATTTATCACCCAATTCTTTCAAGGTTAAACTCGGAACAAAAGTTCGATTTACGATTGATGTCAAAGATGATGGCACAGGATGCGGATATGCCATGATGATTCCGGGCCTCGATAATAATGCCAGCGAAATTAAAGCGGGCCAACCGATTGTGATGGAGTTTACGCCGACAACCAAGGGAACATTTGATATTACTTGCAGCATGAATATGATTCGTTTTGGCAGCATCACCGTTGAATAATTAATTTATCCAAATATTATGAATACAATAAATTTTAAGCTTAAAGGACTAACTTGTGAAGCTTGTGTTAAACTTTCGACCAGTCGAATAAAAAAAATACCGGAGGTGCAGGATGTAAAAATAGATTTTAAATCTGGTAATGCGGAAGTAACAAGTACGGCTGATATCGACTTAGATACTATAAGACGAAGTTTAGTCGGCACTAATTATAATGTAACCAATTAAAATTCTATGATAAAAAAAATAATTCTAAAGATCGCAGGAATGCATTGTGTGTCTTGTGAAACAATAACATCGGAGGAGCTCAATGAATTGCCGGGGGTTTTTGATATACAAATTGATGCTAACACTGGCATGGCTTCCTTGGCTTTAGATGAAGACAAAAATAACGAAAAAGATGTTATTGAAGCTGTAAAAAAAGCCGGTTATGAAGCAACAATAATAGAGACCGTTCCCGTTGAAAGTAAAGAAGAAGAAAATGGGATTATTACGGTAAAAAAACAATCGACTGAAAACAATCAGCCGTTTAAAGTTAGACTTGAATCACAAATTGAAGCAGATGGAAAAGTATTAGAAGATCAGTCAGGCAAACATTTTTTTGAGGGTAAAATAAAAAATAATAAAACAGCGGAATTCATTATCCCAGAAAATAAACCCGAAATCCAAGAATTTATGGATAAACTCGGTAATACTGCCACCTTGGCTAATCTGTTTGAATCGGTTCTAAGTAATAAAAAGGAGGGCACCATAAAGCAAGTTACAAGTGAATACCCCGTAGTGTCAACCGAGGTACAAAATGCATCGAATCATAATCAAAGATTGAATTTTTCTCTCTTTGGTATGCACTGTTCATCATGTGCCAACATAATTGAGCGTTCACTTAAAAAAGCCCCAGGAGTCAAACAGGCCAGTGTCAATTTTGCTGCAGAAAAAGCTTCTGTTGTATTTGACGAGTCACTCGCAAATCCAAAGGCGTTAATAGAAGTTATTAAGAAGGCTGGCTACAAAGCCGAACTAGTAGATGTCAAAGATTCCGACTATGAACGCAGAAAGCGGGAAAAAGAGATAGGCTTATACTTTAAAAAGTTTTGGTGGAGTTTTGCTTTAAGTTTGCCGATGCTTTACTTTATGTTATTGGATTTTTTCGCTATACCCGGCAAGTTAGCGGTGCTACCGTATGTAGGCATAATTTCTTTATTATTTACCATTCCAATTCAGTTTATAATTGGCGCAGGGTTTTACAAGGGTATGTGGTCGTCTCTCAAGATGAAAACATTTAACATGGATAGTTTGATTGCCATTGGCACTTCTACGGCCTTCGTTTATAGTTTGGTAAATTTTATCCTTTATGTCGTTAAGACCGGCTCGGTGATTGGGCTAAGCGGGAAAATTCCAGAACTATATTTTGAAACGGCCGCCTTCTTAATTACCTTTGTAATTCTGGGCAAATGGCTGGAAATCAGAACTAAAGGAAAAACTGGAGATGCTATAAAAAAATTGATGGGTTTACGGGCAAAAACTGCCAGAGTAATACGTAATGGATCAACACAAGATATACAGATTGAAGATGTTGTTCGTGGTGATATTGTTTTAGTAAGACCAGGCGAAAAAATTCCAGTTGATGGCCAAATTGTTAAAGGGTCATCGGCAGTAGATGAATCTATGATTACCGGGGAAAGTATCCCGACGGAAAAAAAGATTGGCGATTCCGTCATTGGTAGTACCGTTAATAAAACTGGAAGCTTCGAATTCAAAGCTACTCGAGTTGGCCCTGAAACCGCTTTGGCCCAAATTATCCGATTGATTGAAGATGCTCAAGGCTCTAAAGCACCGATTCAGGGTTTTGCTGACAAAATTTCTGCCGTCTTTGTACCGACCGTGATAGGATTAGCCATAATTACATTTTTGGTTTGGTACTTCTTGCTCGGCGCAACTCTTTCATTCGCTCTTATGGCATTTACCGCTGTGATTGTTATTGCTTGCCCTTGTGCTCTTGGTTTGGCAACGCCAACCTCTCTCATGGTTGGCACCGGGAAAGGAGCTGAACAAGGTATTCTGATTAAAGGCGGAGAACCACTAGAATCGGCATGTCACATTAACGCAGTTGTCTTTGATAAAACAGGCACTCTTACAAAAGGAAAACCAGAAGTTACAGATATTGTTTCTTTTGAAAGTGTTGGGGATAATGAAATCTTAGAAATTTCCGCAAGTCTGGAAAAACTATCAGAACACCCGCTTGCTGAGGCAATTTATACTTATGCTAATGAGGAATCATTTAATTTGGCGGAGGTTAAAAACTTTGAAGCGATTCCTGGCCATGGTGTTAAAGGTATAATCGACGATGTGGAATATTATTTTGGTAATCGCCGTTTAATAACCGATATACTCGGACATTCTATAAC
>Ga0224524_1000612_pt1 | contig 12904 bp, 9 predicted proteins | sample CFST75metaG_FD_179895 | JGI IMG/M metagenome (GOLD analysis project Ga0224524, IMG submission 179895) | Peat soil microbial communities from Stordalen Mire, Sweden - C.F.S.T75 | ecosystem: Environmental > Terrestrial > Soil > Wetlands > Peat | place: Sweden: Norrbotten County, Stordalen Mire... | reverse complement strand
AGGGAAGGATCGCGACTTTTACAGGTGCGAGGATGGCCGGAAGGCCCAGGATGACCCGTTCGCTGCCATCTTCCAGCTTTTCTTCCCGGTAGGCATGACTCATTACGGCGAGGAATGTGCGGTCGAGGCCGATGGAGGTTTCCACTACATAGGGAATATATCCTTCATTCTTTTCCTGGTCAAAATACTGGATCTTCCTTCCCGAAAATTTCTGGTGGGCGCCAAGATCGAAATCCGTGCGTGAATGGATTCCTTCCAGTTCTTTGAAACCAATCGGGAATTCAAACTCGATATCGGTGGCTGCATTCGCATAATGTGACAGTTTTTCATGGTCGTGAAACCTGAATTTTTCTGCAGGGATCCCCAGCGAGGTATGCCATTTCATCCGTTCCTTCTTCCAGTAAGCAAACCATTCCAGCTCTTCACCCGGCTTGACGAAATACTGCATCTCCATTTGCTCAAATTCGCGCATGCGGAAGAGAAACTGCCGTGCAACGATCTCGTTGCGGAAAGCTTTCCCGATCTGGGCGATCCCAAAGGGGATCTTCATCCGTGCCGATTTCTGCACATTCAGGAAATTCACAAAGATCCCCTGGGCTGTTTCGGGGCGAAGGAATATCTCGTTGGCATCTTCATTTACAGAACCCATCTGGGTTGAGAACATCAGGTTGAACTGGCGGACTTCAGTCCAGTTTTTTGTTCCTGAGACGGGACAAACGATCCCAAGTTCTTCGATCAGTGCTTTTACATCAGCAAGATCATTCTTTTCCAGGGAAGAATAAAACCGTTTTTTAATGGCCTCGATCTTCGCCTGGTTTTCCATTACCCTTGGGTTGGTAGTCCGGTACATCTGTTCATCGAAGGTTTCTCCAAACCGCTGACGGGCTTTGTCGACTTCCTTCTGGATCTTGTCTTCGATCTTCTGGATATGATCCTCCACGAGAACATCGGCACGGTAGCGTTTTTTGGAATCCTTGTTATCGATCATCGGATCGTTGAATGCATCCACATGCCCGGAAGCTTTCCAGATCGTAGGATGCATGAAGATTGCCGAATCAAGTCCGACGATGTTCTCATGGTACTGAACCATCGATTTCCACCAATATGCTTTGATGTTGTTCTTCAGTTCCACACCAAAGGGGCCGTAATCGTAAACAGCGCTTAATCCATCGTAAATCTCACTGGAAGGAAATACAAAACCGTATTCTTTGCAATGTGAGATGATCTTTTTGAAAAGGTCTTCGTTTGTTGCCATGAGGCAAAGATAGTAAAAAGGGATATGTGATGTGAGATGAGGGATGTGGGATTTCCTCTACACGTTCAGAGATAGGAAATGAACAATCAAATATTGATCAATGAATTCTGATTTTCGATCTGATTTCAAAAATCGTTGATCAATTATTCGAGTATTCTCTTACCAGCCGGGTTTTCGATCTGTTTCCCCGAAGCAATCATTATATTATCCTTGAAAAGATGAAAAATATATCCTATATTTATATCCTGAATCCTGTACTTACAAAGGCTGAGATCAGGATCCGGGGGTTCCAACCCGGAACGTCCGTCAGGCTCATCCTTTATAACATTTATGGCAATAAAATTTTCGAAACCTCCTGTACCGGTGTAATCAACTTTTCGCGCGAGGGAAATCCCTCCGGCCTATATCTTGTGGCTATTTATGATGCTGATGGAAGATTTATGAGCAGCCAGAAGATGATGTTGGAATAACAACCAGTCAGCCGTCTTACCGGGATCATAACTTTTCACTTTTCGTTTTTCATTTATCACTATACACTCTTCACTTAGGCTTTTTTACCAAAAAGTGAAAAGTGAAAAACGATTAGTGAATATTGAAAAGTGATAAGTGAAAAGTTTTTTGATGTCTTATCTTTCCAAAAGTCCATTTCGCTTTGCGGTCCTGATTGTTGCAACAAGCATAGCAATTATTTCTGCCACCAGTTTGTTTGCCGATTGAAAGCTATCGGTATCAATGATACCGCTTTGGTAGAATAGGTTAAGCCAATAATCAGACTCATTAGCTTCTTTTAATGCGATATACATTTTATTCACAAAATCAGCTTTGGATTGAGCAAATTCTGCCTCCCTGATTAAGGCGCCGACTGCGGTCCCGGATCTTAATAATTGATTGCTCAACTGGCTCTGTTTCGTTTTCTGTTTAAGAGATCTGATAATCGTCATCACCATAAGGCCAAAGGAAAAGGCTTTCTCTTTTAGTATCGATTCTTTATTCATATGTTCTTTTTCCCTTTAATCAGGCTAAAAGGAAAAAGTAATACAGAAAAGTGATTTTTTTGCTACTTTGTCGCTTAAATCTTTTTAAACTATTCGTATTTCACTTTTCATTGATCACTCATGACTCATCACTTTTCACTAAGGTTTATCTCTAACCAGATAGCAAAAGATTTGAGTCAATAAAAAAGACTTTTCACTTTTAGTTTTTCAATGATCATTCTTCACTAATCACTCTTCACTTAGGATTTTTCCACCAAAAAGTGAAAAGTTAAAAACGATTAGTGAAGATTGAAAAGTGAAAAGTGAACCGTTTGTGAAATTACTATCTTATACTATTCCATTAGGAACCACAAGGTTTTTCGTTATTGGAAATTCATATTTCCGGTTTTGGATTTTCAGGATGATTTTTTTGTCCTGTTGTTCCCGGATGATTTCAAGGTGACGTGATTTTGTAATATTGATAAAAGTGATGGCTTTTTCGATCCCTTCCCCGCGCCGGTAATTCACTACTTCATCAGGCATTGCCAGTCCGTTTTCTTCGTAAATGGATTCATCCGGCCAGCCCGATAACACTGAATAAATTTGGTCCATTTCCATCTCCCTGAAATAATCAACCGAAACCGGGTTGCGTTCAAATGCAGCCTTTAGAAAAGGTTCCCAATCGCAGGAATCCATTTGCCGGCCGGCATAGAACGCAAGATCAGCCGTAGTGGAATGGTTACGAAGACCTGATAAAACTTTTATGATGTCATCCCGAGTAAGAGTCGCAGACAGCATGACAGGAGAAGAAGGTGAAAAATGTTTGTTTGAAGAAGGCAGGTGAGGAATGGTATGAACGAATCTCCTCAGGTCTTCCATGAATTCCTTGTTTGCAGCAACTGCAGGAAATTCCTGTTGAAAAAGTAGTAAAAAATCCTTGTTTGTTTTCTGTGAGAAGATAAAATTATCGGCAGCGATCACGGCTCTTTCTTTGTCAATATTAATCGATAGATCTTCTTCATCGATTTCGCAGAAAAGTTTTTTAATTGTATTATCCCCGATCTTGTTTTTGCTGTCGTGTTCATAGGCGAAAGCTTTTTCGAGCCGGATATATTTAATTTGATGCAGGCATTGAAAACTAAGCTGGAATAGCTTCTGGTAACGTGATACGGATCGCAGGAAATTGGTAAAGATCTCAAAATTGACAGTGATTTCCAGGTAAGTAGCAAGCTTGTGCCTTAAAAGCGTGTAGGCTTCTTCTGCGATGGTGGCTTCCTGGTATACGGTATGGATGTATCCTGTGGAATGGGCTACCATGGTGACCTGTTCATTTTCCAGCGCCCGCCTGGCCAAACCGGAAAGCTCGGTTCCGTTGAACCACATCGCTTTTGTCATGATCCGACGGTTGTTTGTGAGAACGCCTTCATCCACAAGAATAAAATTCTGGGAATGAAGAGGCGTTCCGAGAAGGTAGATCTTTTCGAGAGGAACCTTTGCAACGATAAAAAGAGCAGCAGCATACAGGCCGGCAAAGGAAACGCATTCTCCGGCGCCTGAAGGATGCCCGGGTTTGAACCGGAAAGCATTCATCGCTTCCACCGTTTCCGTTTTCCAGTAAGGAATGATATCCGAATCGAACTTATCCAGTCCAAAATGTTTCCTGATATCGATATCGAAATAGTATTTATCACCCTCGTAGCCAAACAATGCATTCGATTGTTGAAGGGTTTCGGGATCGATAAAATCCTCAAAGCGGTTGATCTCGGTTTGTTTGTCGGTGAGGCCCCAGGTTTCCAAATCGAGGTTGAAGCTGTAATGATCCATGATGTACTGCTTCAGCCGGTGAATCTTTTTCAGCGGCTTCATCTTATCAATTCCCACAAACCACTTGTCATCCCGCCATTTCCAAATCTCCGGCGACATGATGTTGGCAAGAACCAATGCATAAAGTAATTCCGGAAAAATAAAGATCTCCATGTCGGAGAGTGTGAATGCGGAAGAGTATTTTTCGAGTTGTTTCTGATCCATTGTCGAGAAGCAAGGGGACGATCATTTGCGGATGCAAAGGTAATCAATTGACCGCTTCGGAAGGTTCAAATAATGTGTGGTTGGGGAATAAACTTTAACACCTCACCCCCCCGTGTGGCTGACTAATAAGTTCTTTTTCACCGCTAAAATAAAATAATCTTACTTATTAGCCACCCCGTGAAGGAGTGAGGAAGAATAAGATTTGTAATTTAATGATGCTATTGAACAATCACTTTCTGGATCTGCTGTGCTTCATCCGTGAGGATGTTGAAATAATAGATCCCCGGTGCCAGCCCGGAAATATCCAGTTGATACGTTTCGTTAAGGTTAAGTCTGTTTTTTTCGATGATCAGGCAACCCATTGAGTTGAATACTTTCAGGTCGGTTTTCATTTTATATAAAGGAATAATATTGATTATTCCTTTTGCAGGGTTCGGATAGAGGGTCACGATCTTTTGCATTCTGGATTCTGCAATCCCGGTGATCACATTGACCGGAAAATCGAGCGAATAGGACCCGGCGCCGCAAGAGTTTACCCCCTGGACTTTGATGCTGGCGCTACCCTGGAAAGTGAGGCTCCAGGTAATTGAACCGGTTGTGGATGTGCCGGTGAATGTACCTGCATTGGCAGGTGTCACGGCCCAGCTGTAAGTAGTGGCATAGGCTCCACCGGTGGTGGTGTAATTTGTGGTTGTTCCCGCTGAGGGAGTGCCGTCACCGGTTGGTTGGGCCGGGGCATCAGGAACCTGTGGGTCAACTGTGACAATGACAATACCATTCATCGGGTTACTGCAGGTGGTAGTTGGATTATAGGCTTGTGCAGAATAATTCCCGCCTGTAAGCTGATTTCCGAATGAAATTGGCCCTCCTGTTCCGGGAACAACTGTTGTAGTGGCTGTTCCGTTCAGATAAAGCGTGTAATTGATACCGGTTTGTGAACCGTCAAGACCAACAGCTACGCCGGTTCCTCCGGTTGCACAAGTGACTCCCCCACCGGTCATGGAGAAAACGCCGGGACCGCTGTCGACATTCACATTCAGGGAGGCTGACCAGGTTCCCTGGCATCCGCCATTGATTGCTGCTACATTGATCTGGGCTGTACCAACATAAGTTGGGGCCCAATCAACGGTTCCGGTTGTCCATGTTCCTGTGATAGAACCTGCCGTTGTGGGAGTAATTTCCCAGATATACGAAGTAGCCGGAGCGGATCCGGTAGTTTGGTAATCGGTATTGGCAGGATTCAGGCAAAGCAGGGCTGGCCCGGTTGGTGTTCCGGGTATACCGGGCTGTGTGCTGACTGTGATGCTGAGGGTAGGCGACCAGGGACCATCACCGCAGGTATTTGTTGCCTTTACTTTCAACATTGCCGTACCGACATAGGCATTGTCGAAATCGATTGTGCAGCTGTTGTTTGATGGTGTCAACACGCCGGCCGAAGGGGGTTGGAGATCCCATGTATAAGAAGTAGCGCCGGTGGCTGCTGATGCAGAATAGGTTTGATTCGGCGGGTTGGAGCAAAGCTGAGAGGCGCCCGTTGGTGGTCCCGGAGCGTCAGGAAGTGAAGTGATATTGATGTAGCTTGTTTTGACCATCTTGTTCCCCCTGAATGTTGAGGAGCTCCATGCAGTCAGCGTGGCATCATAAGTGCCGGCTGTATTATATGTTATACTGGGGTTCTGAATTGTTGAAGAAGCAGGTGTTCCGCCGGGAATGTCCCATTGATAGGTGTTGACGCCTGTTGACTGATCCGAATAATTGACAGAAAGAGGTGAACATCCGGTGGTTGTATTGGCGGTGAAATTTACGGGAACAGAAGCAGGAAGGGAATTCAGGGCGACCATGGCTCCGTTGTAAATTGTTTTTGAGGAATAATCCTGTACAAATGCAATAAGTGAGCAGTTTGTATTTACCCAGGAAGCATCTTTCGCAAAGCTGAGCGTGACAATCTGCATATCTCCGGAAGTGAAATTGATGGAAGTACCGTTTTCATCCGGGGCCATCAATCGTTCCACAAAGTTCACCTGGGTCATACATAACCAGGATGGCGGCCAGGCAGCACAGGAAATATCGGTTTCGGCGAGCACCAACATTGCCCTCAGATCGGTTCCCGATATTGTTGATACTTTATGGATGGAAAGCACGATGTTATAGGCATTCCCTGCATTGGTGCCGGAAATATCAATGTTAACAGGCGATTGAACGGCATATGCCGAATTATAGTAGCTTGTATAGTTATCCGGCGCATCTCCACAATGCGCCCCGCCTACAAAATTGGTGGGGCCATCAAAATGCGCGGTAGGATAGCCAGGAACTGCGTAATAGGAATTCCGGGCATTGGAGTAACTGTTTGTAAATGCATCGCCGTTGTGATATTCGATTACGGCTACGTTTGCGCCGCTCGTCACCAGGTTATCGGCGCCAATGGCAGCTCCGGGACAATACTGGCACCAGGTACCGGTGGAAACTTCCATAATCACTTTATTCCGCTGAACCTGCGAAAAAACAACGGTAGTCGCCATGATGGCAACAATTATAAGTACTAATTTCTTCATGGAGTTTGGTTTTTTATTATTGACTGAATCTTTCTGCATACAAAGTTATAACTTTTTAAACTAGTGCAGCATTACTCTTCCAATCTTATCCTTGTTCACAACTATCCCAGCGGGAATATCCAACCCTGCGAAGCCGATCAAAGGCTCACAAAGAAAATCAAAGAATGCTAAATTTTATTGAATATCGCTGTCCTTGATCACATTATCTTCGAAGGTTATCACTACTTTTCTTCGCTGATGAAGGAACTATTTAATAGCAAGACCTCGGGAAACTTGGATTTTTTTTGTTCTCGTACCTTCAATATCAAAATATGTATAATGATAAAAAAAGTAAAAATCTGACTGATGTTTTAAAGTCGAAAAAAATAGTATATTTGGGAAAGGCATATAAGTGGGTTCGTGTGCCGATATAACCGCACTCTTTGGTTATCCAGGCGTTAGCGGTAATTAACTTATGACTATGAAGAATTTTCTGTTAATACTAATTTGGGGGTTCACTTTTTGTCAGCACCAATGCTTTGCTCAACCACTAGGATTTGTACAATCGGAATGTGGCATAATTTCAAATCCACATTATTCTTTTGAGTACATTGAAATTAGTCCACACTATTATGGCTACGATTTGTTACATAATGGATATATTATCATAGAGGAGGTAGAGTTCGAACCAGGACCTTGCCCTGTAGAATTAAAATTTGTTGATGATACAACTGGCTTCTTTATTAGTTACGAACCAGTACTTGGATCATCAATGGTGTATAAAATTATTAACGACTCAGTAATATATTTAGGTTTAAGTAAGTGTTATTTGTATAATTCATTTGTCGTCAGCAGACATACAATATATTTAACAACCGGGGTAGACTACCAGGGGTATTTTTGCCTGGCCATTACAAAACTGTCTGATCTGGCTAATAAAAAATCATTCCTGAATATGGATACAATTGCTCCGGATACTACTTTTCATGATACCATCTTCGGACTTCCATTCTGTCAAGGATTAAACAGACTTGATTTCCTGTATAAGAATTCAAGCGATACACTTGATTATACAATACTTTTCAGAACGGATACACTTGCTGATATTGCTCAACAAAAGGAATCCGATTTTCGTATAGTTCCTAACCCTGCATCGGATTTTATCCGCATCTTTTCTCCTTCAAATGAAAACGTTAAATCAATTTTAATTCTGGATAACCTTGGAAGGAAAATGAAATATCTCATCTCAGATAATACCACCGAAAAAGTAATTTACATCGGAGACTTAGATGTTGGAGTTTACTTTCTTTTCCTTGAATATGGTGATACAAAGAGGGTCTATAAATTTATTAAAATTTAACTACTGCAAACGAGTTTGCAACTGCAACAAAACCAGCATTGGCAGGCATAGTAAATGTTCATCGTTCCTGCAGCTGCAAACGAAGCGTTAGAGGCAACTCTATCAAAGAAAATATTCGAATATATCATGAAACCAAAACAGGGTAAGCAGATATTTTTAGGAGAACTCGGTGAAAGTGTATTTTATCAACCATTTTTTGATTTTCGAACCGGCATTGAGGTACGACAAGAAATGCCGGATCTATTTGGAAAAGCAGAGAAAAGTGGAGATGAACGATCATATGTTCTAGTGAATGCTTTAATAATCGAATATTATCTTGATAGATTATTAAAAGCAATTTTCCCTAAGTTTAATAAACTCACAAAAAGGCAAGAAATAACTTTTTCAGTTAAGATTTTATTAGTAGAATCACTCGACTTCATTCCCTATCATATAATACAATGTTGTGATTGCGTCAAAGGAATCAGAAATCAATTCGCTCACAATTTAAAGATCAACAATATCGAAGAAATTTCCGAAGACAGAAAACAGTTTTTAAAACAGCTTTATTCATTTATTTGGGGGGATTGCGAAAAAGAAACTACAAAAGAACTGTTTCGATCAATTTCCTTTATGGCAATAAATGGACTAAGTGCATATGAACCAAATATTAAATTTCTTAGAAAAAAAATCGATACTCCTGAGTTTATTATGTCATTGTATACTGAATCGGAAAAAGAAGTTAATGAGGATATAAATCAAATAGTAATAGAAACTAAATTGAAAAATCAACATAAACCAAAAGATTAATTAAAATATCTAAGTACTATTGTCAAACAATCTGTATAATCACTAGAAATTTAGAGTTGCCCCTAACCGAGCCGGCAGACGGCCAATGTGGGGTTTATCGGTAAGGAAAGTGGTTATGGCTACTAAAATGAAAACAAAACGCAAAGAGAAAATTTGCTAAAACCCGCACTGCGGCTACCTGCCGGGCGTTAGGTTGCATAATTGTTAATAAGGACATGGAAAGCTTAGAAGTTAAAATACTTGATGAGATATCAAGGGAGCATTTAGAAACAATTTTTGAAGATTTAACCGAAGTCACTCTTGATTCATTAATGCAAGATGGAGTCTTAAAAGAAATCCCGATTATTGCAACAGTTGTTGGGCTACTTAAAACCTCCAACAACATTCGGGAAAAGATTTTCGCTAAAAAACTATTGAACTTCTTTTATGCATTAAAAGATATCCCAATTAAAAAACGTATTGACTTCATTCAAAGACTTGACGAAACGAAAGGATTTAAAAAAAAGGTTGGTGAAACAATAATTGTATTACTCGAACAAATAGATAATCTAGAAAAACCCAAAATAATTGGAAATCTCTTTAAAGCATATATCTTAGAAAATATTTCTTTTCATGATTTTTCAAAAATTTCGTCATCCGTGAACAGAATTAATTTAGATGATTTAGTCCAATTTTTTGAATCTACTAGAACTGGTATCAAACTTCCACAACTAATTAAAGAAAATTTAGCATTTAATGGGTTAATGAGTGCTACTATTTTAGAGCAAGCATTAACTTTTGATATGACACATATTTCACCTGATTTGGACTATTTCATAAATGAATTTGGTGAAAAACTAATAAAATACGGGTTTAACAATTACGCAACCTAACAAGCGCGCAGCCTGCAATGCGGGGCAGTTGGTAAAAAAAGGTTGTTCTGGCAACTGAAAATGAAAACGAAAATCAAACATAAACTCTGTTAACCCCGCACTGCGGCTGCCGGCGGGGGGTCAGACTGTCTAAAAACTAAAGTTATCTCATGGAGAATCGAATATTTGTACTTTCACTCGGACTCCTGGTCGAATATTTGAAGCTATAAACTGAGTTTTGAGACAGACTGGCGTTGGTGGCAATTTTAACTGCAAGTAGATTTGGGGTAAATAAAGATAAATAAACGACCTTATCCATAAACTCTTTAAAAATTGGACTATGAAATGTACAAAATGTGATGGTGAATTTCAGACCAAAGAATTAAAAGGTATTGAAATAGATCAATGTTCAAGTTGTAAAAGTATTTGGCTTGATTATAATGAACTTGATCAGTTGGAAGATACCGTTTGGGATCATGATGAATCGAAAGGATCATTGTTTTATGGTACTAAACCTTCCACAATTCATTGTCCTAAATGTGGAATATTGATGCGAAGAATTAATTATCGATTTTATGATCTGGAATTGGAAATCTGTCCCGATTCTTGTGGATTCTACTTAGATGCAAATGAAGAGAAACGAGTTTTGGAACTGATTGAAAAAGAGAAAAAAGCTACTAAAAGAAAAATAAGATCAGAAGAAGAATGGTCGAAGTCATTAAAACGAATGAAAACTCCAACTTTTTGGGGCAAATTGAGAACCTTTATGAAAAGTTAAAACTGCCACCAACGAGCCGGCAGCCGAACAATGCGGGGCAAAAACGTAACTTGTTACGCGTCACGCGTCACGCGTTAATCCCGCATTGCGGCTGCCGTTGGGGCGTTAGCGGTAATATTGATTTATGAAACCAAACGATAATCAGTTATGCATTAAAAAACTGAAAAGACAATTTCTTTATTCAATTATCTCAGGCATCTTATCATTTCTTCTCATTTTAATTACATACTTAAAACCGCCAGATGATCGACATAATGCTGCGCACATGTTTGCATATAATTTTGGTTTCTTTTTCCCAATGATATTTTTCTCTGTTGTAACAGGTGCACTTTCATTTATCTATTTACTGCGTAGTAAAAATGCTTATAATTTTAAAGGCCTTATATTTATTCTTTTAATAATCATTCTGCCAACATTTTTGTTGTTTCCAATGACAATCAATTTACTATTTATTTTCTTCCAAATAATACATATATTAATAATCTAAAAATCGATAAAATATTACCGCTAACAAGTCGTCAACCGCAAGCCGGGGCAATTGGTTAGGAAAATTGATCAGGTCACTAAACATGAAAACAATTCGCAAACATAAAGTCAGGTAAACCCGGCCAGCGGCTGCCGGTGGGGCGTCAGCAACAAGGCGAAGAAAAGATAGCAGCACTCTTTGAATGAAAACAAAATTATGAATTGGAAAATCAAAATATTTCCATTACTTGTTTTATGTGTGGGATGCTCTGTAATTGATAAAAGTTCGTTTCTGAAAGCTACCGATAAAAATACTGGTTGGCAAAAGGTTAAAAACAGAAACTATACTCGTAATTTTCCTTTTAAAATACCTTGGGATCCTTGGAGCAGTTATCAATATTATTCGTGTGATAGTAGTAGTTCATTATTCTTATATTTTTCAAATTTATATTATAAAAATGAAGGCAGAGAGTTTGTATCAACTGGACCTCCATTTATTCCTATATTTCCGTTATCAATTGTCGATAGATTTTCTGAAAATTCTATATTTACAATACAAATCAAGATTAACACATTTAATTATGATGAAATAGACAGCTTATTACAACATATAAATTTTATCTTCAATGATACTTTGCGTTTATTCCCATATAATACCAAAATAATTAAAAACACCGAAAATATTGACAACCTATATAATGGAATTGTTTGCAATAAATCACGAACTAATATTTACTACTCGGTTTCTTTGAAGTTTAAGAAATCAACATTTAATCTGAAAAAATTATCTGTAGATTTTGATACCGAATTTAATCATCGAATAAATTCAAATTACAAAAATATAACTTTTATAAAAAAGAATAGATATAGTTATTGTCCATTTCTAATTAAATAATAAAAAATTAATATGTCAGAAAATAAAAATGGATAACTACTTCCACATATTTGCTTTTAAATTCAATACTGAATGAAAAATGAAGCAGAATATTTAATAATATTACAAAAAGTTTGCGAAAAATTAAATCGCCCTGTTGATAACGAGCCGTCAGCCGGCAATGCGGGCGTATCAGGTAAACAAGTCCGCACCTGTCCGGCCAGCGAACGTGGTAAAGAAAAGAAACAACAAGTAAAACCTGCACTGCGGCTGCTTGCGGAGCGTTAGCTGCGATTTTAATTTCAATACAAAAGTCAAAATTCAGGATGAATAAAAGCCTCTAAATAAAAAATGAAACACTTCATCCTATATCTTGTGCTTGTGCTTGAAACATTAGCATGCAAATCACCAACAGAACTTCCAGTTCAAGAAAGAATAAAGATTGCAGATAAATTTGCACGAAATTTTATAAATAAAGTTATTGTTGGTCAAATTGATAGCTGTTTTAAAGACATTGATCCTGAAGGTCTCAATTACAAGTCAAAAGAATTCATCAAAGATGTAAGTTCAAATATTAATGGTGCAACAGTAAAAAACTACAGAGTCATTGATATGACCTCGTTTTCAACCATACCTGTAAAGTCAGAAAGGTTCACAAATTACCGACTCTTCTATGAATATGTCTTTGAAAAAGGCTTTATCCTTTTTTATGTAACTGTTTGCGAAAAAAATCAACTGCTTAAAATTATATCATTTAATGTTGAATTTCGTCAGGCTCCATTATCAGAATTGACAAAATTTACATTTAAAAATAAAACTGTAGGTCAATACGGCTTTTTATCTTTTGTAATTCTAGTTCCACTTTTCATCATAACAACTTTTGTTATAATGTTGTTAAGCAAAATAAGTTTAAAGCAAAAAATAATTTGGGGATTAATAATACTTATTGTTTCCTTACCACGATTATTTATTAATTGGAATACTGGACAAATTGGCTTC
>Ga0224524_1000610_pt1 | contig 12912 bp, 7 predicted proteins | sample CFST75metaG_FD_179895 | JGI IMG/M metagenome (GOLD analysis project Ga0224524, IMG submission 179895) | Peat soil microbial communities from Stordalen Mire, Sweden - C.F.S.T75 | ecosystem: Environmental > Terrestrial > Soil > Wetlands > Peat | place: Sweden: Norrbotten County, Stordalen Mire... | reverse complement strand
ATTTCCACCACCACCTCCACCCCCACCGCCATTATCACCAGGTGAAATAGTCGAACCTAATATTGTAAAAAAGGAAAATTCGTTCGTAGAAAAAGTTATAGTTTTATTAACTTTATCTTGAGTATAATTTGGAATTGCTACCCAATTAGGATTATTTGGTTCACTTCTGTAAGGTGCTAAAGTATTCTCATCGACTGTATTTAAATCAACCTGACTATAAGAAAGAGTTATGTTACTAGCTTTATATAAATTGTGTACAATGTCACCACTTTCATTAGCAAAAACAAGATCAAATAATTTTCCAACAAAACTCTCCCCTTGAGGTATTGGCTTTGTTAAACTGTAATCACTACTGTTGTGTGAAAAAAGAAAGAGTGATAAATTCTCTGTGTAAAAATCTTGTGGTAAAAATAAATTTAAAGAATATAATCCATCTGGCAAAATGTAAGTTCTATCTGCTGTGGGAGGAAAAACAGTATAAGCACGAGCTGTAGCACTTGTAGTGCAACTACTTATGTCATACTCACAAGAAAAAGAGCAACTAAGAGCTCCCCCATTGAAACCAAGATCTGCACAAGATACAGACCCCAGATTACCCATATCACATTGTTCCCCGTCTTCTTTTATATTATTGCCACAAATAGAAAGACGAACTGTCGCATTGACAATACTTGTACTAGAAGCAAAAATTTTATTACTAGGAATAGAAAAAACTATCAAGAGAAAGATAATCGGAAACGAAGAAAAAATATGTTTTATGTAGTGTTTCATTCATTATTATCTTCTTAACCTCTAAAAACTATTCTTTGTCGCTTTTTACGTTGATAGCAATCTTAAAGTGAAAGAATCTCCTAAATAGTTTTACAAGAATAAACAAAACGATTAATCCTAGTACTATGTATGCCCATGGTGAATATTTTGTAAACAAAGAGACTGTTCTATAATACAAACCTTGAAAGAAGTTGGCTGGAATTACTGTAAAATATAATTTACTTGCAGCGGCAACTCCAATACTAGAAACACCTGCAACATCATTTTTTACAGGATGAGCTTCTAAATACGCGAAATATTCTCCAGGAGTAGTCTTAACAGGAATATCAGCAGTAATTTTTACAATTTGTGATTTGCCAGGCAAAAGATAAAAAGTGGTCGGTTCAAAATGAAACCATTCACTCTTAGGCTTCATTTGAGATTGAACTTCATTGTATTGAAGAGATACTGTATATTCAGATGGTTCATCGCCTGTATTTAAGACAGGTAAGGTTGGCAATTCATAAATACCTCCTGGTTTTATACCCTCATTAAGAGTTATCTTTCCGGAGCCAACACCCACACCAATAGAAGCAAAAGAACATCTTGGAATAAAGATTGTAATGACGATAATAATAAAGATAAAAAGAGATATTTTTTTCATATATTATGACTTAGCTCTAAAATGCTTAATTATTAATTTTAAATGTTTCCAAAATGCAGAAAATATGATAACTGAAATTATCCAAAGAATTACATATGTCCATGGTGCACAATTCTTTATAAAAGAAACTGTTCCATAAAATGCAGTTTTGAATATATTAAACTTAGCAACTGTGAAATAAAGCTTAGCAGCTACAGCTCCTGAAATAAATGACTTATCTTTATCTAGAGAAACAGAATGTGCTTCAATATAAGCAAAATAATCACCGGAAGAAATATTAGCTGGAAGAGACACTGAAGTTTTAATTATCTTTGACTCCCCTGCTAGCAGGTGAAATTTAGCTGGTTCAAAATTAAACCACTTAGCGTCTGGCTTGTTTTCTTTTTGAACATCATTGTATTGAACAGTCATCTCAAAATCAGATGACTCGTCTCCTGTATTTTTTACCTCAACCGTCGGTAATGTATATCTACCACCAGCGGTAAGCTTTTCTTGTAAAACAATCTTACCAGTATCTAGACTCATTCCTGCATTTGCCCAAACAGAAAAAGGTAAAACGAGCAGTACTAAAAAAACAACAAAACTAAAGTAAGCAATAAATTTTTTCATAATAATTTAAAGACTAAACTAAATTAGTGAGCGACAGCTTGAACTGTTACGTTAACTGATTGAGAAGTAAGTATAGCAGAAGTTGTTGGTGTGTTTACAAGTAAGTCAAAAGCTTTTGTACCAGCTGGTGCAATGTTTGTTCCTAAGACACTGTATCCACTGCTACTAAGTGGTGAAAATTTTGTACCACCAGTACCACTTCTTATTGGAGAAGCCCAAGTTCCACAACCTGAAGTACAATATTCATGAGCATAAATATCAGAACCAGCAGAAGCACCCAATGTCCAATTCGTAGAAGCATTACCCTTAATGTTAAAATCTTCATTTACGTTACCGTCGTTGGTTGCAACTTGTTGATCTCCAGCATCAGCATTCAATCCTCCGGTTCCAGCAAGAGTATTCTGGGTTGAGTTAAAACCAAGAGTACCATAAGAGATACTTCCATCAGCAACAGAAAGTGAAATTTGTTGCAACATAACTGTTGCGTTAACTGTTCCTGTGTTGTTAAGAGCTAATGCGACATTTACTGTGAACAATGCTCCCAATGCTATAACACCTACAAAACTTTTTAATAAATTTTTATTCATATATTTTTTTACTTTAAAAACTAATAATAAACTAATAAATTTTCCTTTAATACCTATATAATAACACAAATCCGCGCTAAAATAATAATAAAGTTATCCACATTTTCGACTATTTAATAAAAATTAAGGCGCAGTCGCCAAAATCGTAGCATTTGGTGATTGTTGAGTTACACAACTAGAAGCTGAGGGCATAGTTACCCTCAAATCAAAACTTTTAGTAGCGTTTTTTGCCATTGATGCTGTTAACGTCTGATAATTAGTAGTCAAAGGGGTCCAACTTGAACCAGAATTAGTCGAAAATTCATGCACATATTTATCAGTGGCAATACTTCCAAAAAGAGTCCAACAAGAAGTGTCAACACCCTTAATACTTAATTTTTCTGTAGTATTTCCATCATTAGTCGCTACTGGAGTAGTATTTAGTCCTGAAGCTGTGGTATTTTTAGAATTACTTAAAGTGATAACCCCATAAGAGATAGTCCCATTAGAAGATATATTCACACTATATACTGGCGTAAAAAAAGTCCAACCATCGTTGCCAGAAACATCAGTACAATTTTCTCCAGCATTCCATGTTCCACCAGAAGCATGAGAATCTTTAATAGATAAATAATCTGAATTATTAATTCCGCCATCACTATCTACTAAATACCAAGAATTTCCATCTGACGTACTTTTTAATGTTATTACATTTCCACTAGTTCCAGAAATAGTCCAAGAAGCAACAGTCGTTGTTGATCCAGCTGTAAATTTTAAATTATGCGCCACTGAATTATCATCTTTGAAATCTACAAAATGATTATCTCCACTAATTATATAATCTCCTGTTCCAGTTCCTGTAATCCAAATATTTCCATAAGTTTGCCCACCGCCAGCAAATGTTTTTGCACTAGAAGATGTGTCAGTTAATTTTATTGTTGAAGTCCCAGCAGTATAAGCACCTGAAGAATAATTAAATACAGTACCAGTTCCAGTCAAAGAAATAACCGAAGATCCAGCAGTTACTGTCCCGCCACTTACGGCAAATGTCGCTGCGCTTATAGTATTATTTGCAGTTGCAAGAGTACCACTAGCAACAGTTAAATTACCATTAGCCACCAGAGCATTTCCCAAAGAAGCTGTCCCTGAACCATTTATAACTAAATGATGATAAGTAACATTTTTAACTGTTTGAGCACCACCAGCATAAACAACAGTGTTTGGATTCGTATTTGCAGTAAGTGTAGTTATCGTAGGTATTGTTCCAGCAAAAGTAAGCACCGCATTAGAACCTTGAGTAAGAGTTGTGATAGTCGCATCTCCATCTTCCAAAGTGAGTCCGTTTCCTGTAGTTACGTTATTCGTGACATTCCCAATTGTAATAGTTTTACTACCACCTAAAATCTGAGCATTTGTTTGAAATGTATAAACCCCAGAACCAGGAGTGAATGTACTTGTATTATTTACAGTTAAACCATTTTGGAAAAATACAGCTGGGTTAGTTACAGACAAATTCCAAATTCCTCCATTATTTACTGTTACTGTTCCAGTAAAAGTTCTATTACCAGTATTTCCTGTCACCGTATCTAAAGTTCCTGTAATTGAAGTTGCTCCCCCAATAGATAATGCGAAATTTCCCATAGTTAATTTTGAACCAGACCCAATATTCAAAGCACCTGTAACTACATCAGTTGCACCAGTTGTCATTACCGCCGTTCCAGAAATATTTATATCTCCTGCGACAGTCGTAACAACTGGAGTCGCAGTCGCAGAACCACTCATATTAAAATCATGTCCAATAGTCGTAACACCCGTCACTGTTTTAGAACCACTACCACTTAAACCAAGAGTACTGTATGTAACTGCTTTTACTGTTTGAGCACCGCTAGCGGTATAATTTACAGTATTTGTATTTGTACTAGCATCAAATGTAGTAATAGATAGAGCAGTCGTGGTAGCCCCAGCAGTATTTAAAGTTGAATTCGCTCCTTGGGTCCAACCACCGAGACCAGTCAATCCAGAACCAGTACCAGCACTAACAATTGTAAAGCTTCCATTATTTGTGACCGTACCGGCAGTCACATTTATTGGGTTCGTCGCAGCTACTGCACCAAAAGAAATCGTAGCACTCGAAGCGATTGTTTTATCATTAGTAAATGTCATTGGTCCAGTATTTGAAACTAAAGCTGCGCCCAAGTGGCCATCTATTGTACAGCCAGCAGTATTTAAAGTAACCCCTCCACTTCCACTATATGTTCCATCAATATTAAAGCCATCAACTCCTGTACTTGCACAAGTATTAGTTAAAAGATAAGCACCACTTGTTGTAAGAACTGCTCCCGAATCAACTTGTAAGCCAGTCACAGTTTGCGCCGCACCAAGAGTTGTCTGTCCAGAAACAACTTCCCAGTCTTTCCAAGTAGTAAACGCAGCATTGATAGCGGTAGAGGCACCAGTTGTTTTAAATAATGTTCCAGTTGTCAAAGATAAAACTCCAGCACCAGCTAAAGTTCCAGAAAAATTAATAATAGATGCTGCTCCTGTCGTTAATCGTGTATCAAGCAATGTTCCAGTAAAAGTTAGACCTGCATTAATATTCATTGTCCCTGCTACCGCTGTCGAAACAACTTGAGCCGATGGATTTCCTGAACCTCCAGAGATTGTTAATAATCCATTAAAAGTTTTTATTCCACTAGAAGAAGTTATTTCAGCTAATCCTGTAACATTTGAACCACCAGTCAAAGTAGTCGCTCCACCTACAGTTAATGAGCACGTACCCATACTCAAAGATCTTTTACCTGTACTTGTAGAGTTTCCAGTTATTCCAATAGTTGTAGTAACCGTCAGTGATCCAGTATTATTAGCAGCACAATTAATAATAGAATTACCCGCACCTGTACCAGCCGCAATAGTAATAGCATTTACCGTCAAACTAGCAGATCCTGTACTACTACCAATAGTGAGTGTTTGATCAAAACCCACTGTGTTTGATGCAAAAGCTAAAGTACCAGACACTACAGTTGTCGTACCATCATTAAGAGTAAAACTATTTGCCGCCGTCGGAGTAGAAAAACTAATAGAAGCAATCGTAACAGTATTTGTATTACTATTTATAAAAGCTCTATTTGTAGGAATAGTTAAAGCACCACCAAGATTTATTGCATTATTTCCCGTAAGAATAAAATTACCCGTACCAGAAACAGTGATAGCACCAGTACCCATTTTAAAAGTAGTCCCGTTATTTGTATAAGTCACAGCTCCTGCGCTAGCCAATGTAAGAGCATGCGCACCAGTACTGACAGAAAGATCAAAAACACTATTAGCATTTACTGTGATACTGTTTGCAAAAGTATAAGCACCAGTATTGCTTCCACCTCCATTAAGGGTACCACCCGAACCTCCACTACCAATTGTAACTGCTCCAGTCTGAGTATAAGCATAATTTCCCAATGTCATCGTAGCTCCATCAGCAATAGTAAGTGTTCCACTAATTGTAAAAGCTGAAGATCCATTTAAAGCTAAGGTCCCTGAATTCACCTGAACATTTCCACCAATAGTATATGAAGCTCCAGAAATATATGATGCTCCTGTAAATCTTGTAACAACTGAAGCTCCAATAGAAATCGTTCCACCTGCACTGATTGTTCCAGCGTTATCAAAAAATGCTGCGACATTAGCTATAGTTAATTTTGCTTGAGCTAGTGTACCAGAAAATGTAATACCAGCAGTTGTAGTAATATTTCCCGCTGCCCCTGTAACAGTTACAAGAGAAGCCACAGTTCCTCCGACTATATTAAAACCAGCAGCGCTAAGTTTCCCTGTCGTAGCAGAAAGTGTGGCAGTACCTATAGTCCCACTAGTAACAGTAGTAGCACCACCAGAACTAATCGTACCGGAAGTAGTAGAAAGTGTAGCAGCACCCCCAGCAGTACCGCCACCAGTGACACCAATAGTACCAGTGGCACTTACATTCCCTGTTGTAGTAGAAAATGTCCTTGCTCCAGAACCACCCGTACCACCAGTCACACTGATATTACCAGTAGAACTTACAGAACAAGCACCCATTGTAATCCCACCGGTAGCTGTTGAAGCAGTTCCGCCTGCTATACTAATATTTCCATTAACAGTAAGCCCTCCAGCACCCGAACAAACAGTAGCGGTAAGACCTGTTATCAGATTAGCTCCAGTAGAAGAAGTAGCACCAACAGAAACTGACCCGGCGATAATTTTACCAGTTCCATTTATTGTTACAGTCTCAGCTGCCGAACCAGAATTAGCACTCAAGGTAAGTGCGCTTGTTAAAGTCAAAGTAAATGTGTCTGAAACAGTAAGTCCTGTCGCCACTGTGGTTGGAGTATTTATTGTGACGCTGTCAGCAAAATCATTTGCCCCTACTGTAACAACACGTCCTGCGTTAATTATGACAGTATCTCCTGCCACAGGATATGTACCACCATTACAAGTACCACCCCAAGTAGCAGCTGTTCTCCAACCTCCAGAAACTGAAGCTGTACAAATCGCGTCAGAAGCTATTTGCCACTGTCTTGTTTCTTGAAAAACTGGAGCACTATTAAGATCTGGCACTTCTTGTTTTTGATTAAACTTAAGTGAACCAATTAAAAATATTTCTGGACTTATGTCTGGAGCATCAAAACGATAACCAAGGCTTGTTTCATCTCCTGCCTTTAAATCAACATTCCAAGAAATAATCTTTTCATCCTTATATTCTTCTACATTATTAAATGAAGTATTTTCCTCTGAAGAAATTATTCCGAAATCTATTGGAACTGTTTCTGTAATAGTACCTTGAAAATCTTTTTTAACTTTAATATTAAAATTAACTGGATATATACCTGCAGGATTTATACGGGTTGGAGCAGTTCTCTCTACATCAAAAAATACATTCGAAGAAACATTAAAGCTATCGTGAATAACGTGCGTTCCATTATCTGTCTCTGCACTGAGAGATGTTTGGTAGGTACCTATTTCATTCAAATTTGGGAAATAAGCATAATAGTCTGGAACAGAAATGATATTGTCCGGTCCACATTTTTCTTCGCGAATTATTGAATTATCTTCTGTACTTAATTTATAAGTATCACCACTAGGGCTAACAACGGTTAAATCTAATTTCGCATCACAAATAGTATGCCCATATTCATTCAAAACACCCATTTGAATATAAGCATTATCTCCCATTTGATAAATTGATCGATCGGTATTTATAGTCAAAACTCCCCAACTAAAATCTTGCTCAGACACAATAGCAGCTTCCATCGTGTCTAAGGTAACTCTCAAGGTATAACGCCCAGGCTTAAACTGACGTCCAGGTTTGTCTATTTTTATATGCTGACGTTCAACTCCATCAACAACTTCAGAATATAACGTGACTCCTATGTCTGAAGTATTGCCATTCACATCAAGTATCGTTACATCAGAAATACGAGAACCACTAACAGCTAAAGCTTTTTCTACAGAAAAATTATTTTTAAAAAAAGAAAGTACTGGAGAAAAGATGTTTAATTTTGAAGACGGACCACCAGATGGTTTTGGAACAATATTATTAATAATAGAATCAACACCATTCTCTATTGAATTTGTATTACTAGAATTGTTTATATCTTCACTAGAAGTATCTACATTCCCATCCTTATTAACATCAATAACCATTTGTCCCAATTTTCCACCAGGATCAGAAATAACCTCAGCCTCATTATTTTTTATTAATTCTTGAATATCTCCTTTTGATAACTCCGGATCGATTATAGTAAAGTTTGGAGTATCTTCCGTATTAAAATCAGTTTGACCAGAAACAATATCAATGTTTGCAGAATCTTTCAAAACTATTTTAGGTAAATCCTGTGGTGACGCTATGGGAGTAATGTTTTCATAAACAACTTCAAGGTATGCACTATCTAAATAAACAACAGGCGGAGTTCCATTAGTTTGAAGTGTCTGTATAGAAATTTGTATTTTAGATAAATCTTCCCAATTATTAATATTCGGATCATTTATTTCAAAACTCGCGTCTTTCCAATTTTCCGCGTTTACTCTACCTAAGCTTTTCCACTCAGTACCATCTAAGGTATAAAGAACTTCCAATAAATCATCTGATGGAACAGTCACTACTTGTATTTGATCTTGATTATAATTATCTGATGAGTTATTTCCTTCAGACGAAGAAATTTCTTGAGCCAAAGCGACAGGTACTGATAAAAAAGATGTAGGTGAATTATTTATATTATTTTCGACTGGTGTATTTGGTGTGCTTTCAGGAATTGTAATAAAATCTCCACTTGGAACATCTGAACTTGGATTTATTTGATCTTGATTAGTGTTATTGTCTACTGGTTGATTATTGGTATCTTCAGTATTTGTTATAGCATTTGCAGTTACTAACCATGAGAGTTTCAAGGTGAATTTCTTTGGTACTGCATCGACAGGAGTATCTCCTTTAAATCCTCCACAATAAATCTGCAAATTGTTTTCTGAAGCGTAAGCAGAGTTGTCTTTAGTAAAATAAGCACCACCTTCTTGTACGTCAGGTAAACCCTCGGCTTGGGTTGGATTTTGCCAAGAACCTAAACAAGAAGAAGCATAAAGATTTGCTTTATAAATATCTGCGCGAGTTCTAATGAGAGTAAAAAACGAAACTGCTACTATAATAACAGCCAAGCCTAAAAATAATCCTTTCCGATAATGCATTCTAAAAAAATTAAAAAAACGAGAATTGTCAAAATTAATCTCAATGATACCTGAGCCTTTTTGACGTAAAATTATTCTCTTTTTGTTTCTACGCAGTCTACCTCCTGAAAGATCAAGTATGTTTTTACTTAGGCGAACCATATATAAATTATAACAAAAAAATCACTACAATTCTATGGAAAACTTATTAAAATAGAAATTTAACAAACACAATCTTTTTCTTCTTTTTCAGGATTAGCTAAATGTTCTTTTATGTCTTTAATTATATCATCCAATCTCTTTTCAGCTTTTACATAATATTTATTTACACCCAGATGAATGTAGGTTTTAACCTTTTCTGGAGTCGCAGTGTTTGAAACAACAAAAACTGGGATCTTTTTACAATAAGTACCACTATTTTTACACCAATGAATAAAATCAAGGCCAGTTTCTTTACCAAGAAGATAATGATCAAGCCAAATTACTTTGATGGTGTTAATATCTTGTATATGATTTTTGGCTTCTTCTGCTGACCTAGCGGTCACAACATCAAAACCACTACTTGTGAGTTTTAAACGTATTGCCTCAAGAAGGGGTCTCTCGTCTTCTACTACTAAAATAGTTTCTTTATTTTCATTCATATAAATTTATTATAACAAAAAAAGTATTACTCAAGCAATTTCTGCTGTTCCTTCTTTCTTTTTCATCCCAGCCAATGGTAAAGTAATATAAAAAGTAGTACCTTTGTTTTCTTTAGATTCAAACCAAATCTGTCCACCGGAATGTTCAACAACTGCTTTTACAATATAAAGACCGAGACCAGTACCTTCTGTCTCCTTACCTCTAATATTATCTGCCCGGAAAAGTTTGGAAAATATTTTATCCTGCTGATAATCTGGAATACCATAACCTGTGTCAGAAACAGCAATCATGATACTGTCTTCATTTACTTTTCTACCATCAACATTTTCACCTATTTTTACAAAACGAACATTGAAATTAATTAATCCTTCTTCTGGGGTATATTTAATAGCATTTGATAATAGGTTCTGAAAAACAATGTGGAGTAATTTTGGATCAGCATTTATTTTTGGTAGATTTTCAGTAAATCTTTCATCGAATTTTAATTTTTTAGCATCAATTTGGGGTTTCTGTTCTTTCGCAACATCTTGAATTAATTTTGATAAATCGATAATTTCAGGTTCGACAATAAAAGTACCGAGTTCAAGTCGAGATACATCGAGTAATGCATTTACAAGCTCCACCATTCGTTGGTTTCCTGTATACACTTCATTTAAATATTTTTTTTGTTCATCGTTCAACTCTCCAGCATCACCAGAAAGCAACATTTCTGTATACCAGTTTATAGAAGAAAGTGGAGTACGAAGTTGATGTGAAGCCAAAGAAACGAACTCAGTCTTGGCTCTATCGACTTCACGCTCTTTTGAAACATCACGAAAAACAACTACACAACCAATAATATTCATTCCTCCGTCAAATAAAGGAGCGGCACTATCAGCAGCTTGAATTCTTGTTCCATCTTTTCTGATTAATACTGTATGCCTAGACATCTCTTGCACTTTTTTGGTTTCAAAAACATTTTTAATAAATTCATCATTAATTTTTCCAGTATCTTCGAAAATAAAATTAAATCTGTCTGAATACTTTTTACCTAAAATTTCATCCGCGGAAAAACCAGTCATACTAGCAGCCGTATCGTTCACAAGAATTACTTCTAAATTACGATCAACGACAAAAACTCCATCACCAATACTGTGCAAAATAGTATCTAGTTTATCTCTTTCTTTTCCAAATCTTTCTTTTTCCTTTTCTGCATCTTCTGCTATGTTTAAAATAGCCTCTCTTGTCTTACTAATCTCTTCTATTTTTTCAGTCAAACCTTTGGTTCTATCTTCTACTGTGTTTTCTAGATTTTTTGAATATTCTTTCAATCTCAATTCATTTTTCCTGATCTTTTCAGTCATTACATTAAATTCAAAAGCCAATCTACCTAATTCATTATTAGATTTAAAATCAAATTTATAGTTTATATCCCCGTCTCCTATTTCCTCAGAACCTTTAGTCAACAATTCAATCGGCCGAACAATTTTTCTCATTATAAAAAAAATCACAAAAATAATTACAAATAATAGAAAAACTCCAGAAAAAACAATAGTATATCCAGACAAATTAAATAAACTATTTACTTCACTTTTGTCAATTTTACCAATCAAACACCAGCCGGTTTCTGGTATGTACATATGAGTACCGTATATTTTTTGTCCACGATAATCAATATAATCACCAACAAAACTTAAATCAAAACTCGAATATCCATTATTCTTAATTTCACTAATCTCACTTGGTTTAAAACAATCCTTGGCATTTTGTGTTTCAACTTTCTTTGTAAATAAAACATCATTACCTAAAAAATAAGACGGAGAAATAAAATATAAATCCTTATTAATTAGAAAAGTTTCCCCAGTTTTATCAAGTCCTGTTCTGTTTTCAATAATCTTATATAATGAATCCTCATTAAATCTAACCACAATGACGGCTTCCAAATTAGAAGTATCTTTATTTTCAATCGGAACAGAAATGGTGTAATTATTCCTCTTAAGAGTTTCTGAATAATATATATCCTTAATAAAATAAGGAACATTGATAGCTTTAATAAAATATTCATCTTGAGATCTATCAGAACCAACTGGTGTATTATTATTATTATTAGTTAAAATAACTTTTCCTTTGTTGTCTAAAATAATTATTTCCAAAATATCACCAGCATTCGCCTGAATACTCTTATTGACTCTATCTTGAGCATCATTCTTTTTAAAAACAAAGTCTTTATCCTTTGGACTAGCGCTAGTAAAAGAATTAATTCCAGGACTAGCAGACAAATCTTTAACTAAGGCTACATGGTTATCTAATAAAGTTCTGATATGACTAGCTCTCTCTTCTGTAAAAGATAATATGCGCCCCTTTTTAGCATTTATAAATAAAGTTTTATCCTGAACAAATATAAAAATAAAAGAAATTACGGAAATAAAAAATAAAAGAAAAAAATAAAAGAAAAATGTCTTGTAAATTTTTTTATTAAATTTTTTTCCTAAGTCTACCATTTTAGTTAACTCCAATAACTATATACACCTAATTCTTCAGACTCTATCCTAATATCTAAAACACTAATAATATCTTTTAATTCTCCGGGTAATTCTTTGATATGTTCACCAATTTTTTCTTCGTCGCTATATTTTTCCAAAAATTCTATTACTGCATCTCCAATCTTTTTCATCTCATTTATAAAATTTTCTGTATTTGTTGTGTCCTCTCCTTTCTCTTTCATTTCCCTCATGAGTTCTGTATAAAGAATACCATTCTCTAGATTTAAATGCTCTATCAAATCACCTTTAAATTTTCTAAGAGCCGCATCTATAATAAGAATTTTATTTTTGGTATCCTCAGTAAATGTTTCCATAGCCAAATTAAGATCTTTCTGTAAGATTCTATGTTGACCTATCATTGTTAAAATTATGTTTTTTTTATCTAACATTTTTTAAATTAAAAAATAAATTAATTTTGACCTAATTTATCCTTTAAATCCTTAATTTCCTTTTTAAGATTAACCATTTCCAACTC
>Ga0224524_1000607_pt1 | contig 12936 bp, 9 predicted proteins | sample CFST75metaG_FD_179895 | JGI IMG/M metagenome (GOLD analysis project Ga0224524, IMG submission 179895) | Peat soil microbial communities from Stordalen Mire, Sweden - C.F.S.T75 | ecosystem: Environmental > Terrestrial > Soil > Wetlands > Peat | place: Sweden: Norrbotten County, Stordalen Mire... | reverse complement strand
ATAACTCATTACTACTTGGTACATGTATTTCTTCTTATAGTTCTGCCATTCCTCCATTCAAAATAGTTTCCGCAAAACTATTGCAATGCCCCGGCATTTACAAGATGTACCTTACAGCAGGCTTACGACCGAAAGGAGCTGCTTCTGTGAGGGAAGCTTCTCATTATGGACCGAAAGGAGCTGCTTCTGTGAGGGAAGCTTCTCATTATGGACCGAAATGAGAACCTTCCGTGAGGCAAGCTTCTCATTATAGCCTTAAAGGTGATCCTTCTGTGGAGAACCAAAAGCTACATAACTCATTACTCATTACTAACTATTCACAACTAGCTACTAACTGTGTTATTTAGACCTTTGCACTTTTGCTTTTCTTTGTTGTTTTGGCGCAAAAGAAGTGTTTTAGGAGCCCGCGTACCGATAAATAAATCAGTTTATAATACTCATGCATAACGAAACACTTTGGATTTCGGAATCCCGCAAAAAACAATTCTTTTATCCCCCATTTAAAATTGCGTTCCTGAATTAATTTTGCGGCATTATAATAGGGGGGTTGCCAGCTTGCATTCCAAAGATGGACAGCATAAGTGTTTGAAGTTATTGTTTTTTCAAAAGGTTTGCCCCTGTATCGATCCGTATACGAATATGGATAAAAATAATCAATTGGCAACAATAATATATCCTTCACATATTGTTGTTCATATCCGGATAATCCGTATTTGTTTAATTGTTCCGTAATGAGCTTAGGTATTGGTACCGGTGTTTGAATATCAGTATCTGTAAATGAATTATAAACATCAAGGCATTGTTTTATAAATGGATGCTTTGCCTGTGCGCCAATAATTCCAGCACTCACTATGTTTGTACTTTCAAAGCCCAGAAAACAATTTTCATTTAAAAAAGGTTCAATATTTTTTATCACATACATATCAGTATCCATATATATGCCACCTTCATTATATAACACATTTAAACGAATGTAATCAGCTACAAATGCCCACTGTTTTTTTTGATATGCCTGTTTTAAAAAAGGATGGTCAATCGGACTATTGCTTTCGTCCCATTTTTTAATTGAATATCCCGTCAAATGCTGTTGCCAGCTAAGCAAACACATTTCCGATGTTTTATCCAGCTTTTTTTTACCAAACCAACAATAGTGTATTGTTTTTGGAATCAATTTTTATTTTTTTAGAATTAAACCAACTTATTACGCAGATGTGCAGTTACATTGTAATCTTCAATCATAACATCATACTGATTACTGTGCAATAACTCTATTATTTTCATAAAAGTTTCAGGCAGCATTACTCTATCACTTAAGCCATGTTCAAAATGAATGATTGCCGGTTTATACAGATTAAAATTAAAATTTAACAATATCTCCGAATCATATCCCTCAGTATCAATGCATAAAAAATCAATTTTTTTAATACCCTCTTTTAATATCAGGTCATTTAAATTTGTACACTTCACTTCTACAGGTAAAATATTCTCTGAAAGCGTTTTCGACTTTAAATGGTGGTCCTTGTTAAAAGATGAAATACCTTTGGCCCACTCAGGAGAATCTTTAAGTTTATCCGGGTGTACCCTGTAAATAGTCATACTTTTTTCGGTATTATGTATGGCCATTTGCAATAATTTAATATTGGGGAAATTTTTATAATTAACCACCAATTGCTTATAAAAATCCTCAAGCGGCTCTAAGAGAATACCTTTAATTTTTTTTGGGTTCTTTTTTATAAAATCATAAACAGGATCAAAACTTTTACCGTCATTGGCACCAACCTGCACTAAAAAAAAATTCTCAGTACGCTTCAGTCGTGTATTTAATAAATAATACAAATGATCTGTATTATGATATCCGAAATCATATACCAGATTTCGAATAATATCCTTTATTTTTTTTTTTATAATTCCCATGTTATCTGTTCGAAATTTCACTTTAATTTTTATGCATAGTCCATTTTAATTCGGGCCTTGTGATTCCAATCCACTTTGCATACCAATGCTGACTGCTTTGCTGCGGCTCGCTGATGGTAAAACTTATCAGGTCGATAACATCCACCAAAACTTTTGTATAGTCCTCGATTAACAATACCCTTACATTATAAACCCCTTCATTCAAAAGTGTACCATTTACAAAGCATTCACCAGAAATAATTCCACCTGTTGAATTTACTTCTTCCGATTTTGAATTAAAAACACAAATCCCATCTACAGTATATATTACCAAACTAAAATGCACCTTTTTAAATTCGCTTAAAACATCGACTTCTATATAAACAGAAAATGGTTCAGTATAAAGAATTTCTTCGTTTACTGAACGGATTTCAATTTTTTTAAATTTTGCATACTCATTGCCGGGGGCGCTTAGTGAACCCTTTTCCCAGTATCTTACTTTGCTTTTATTTTGTACAGAATTATTTAAATAAAAACTTACCGTAGTCTCAGCATCCGCATCCATAAGGACTTTTCCCTGATCGAGCATAATCACCCTGTCGCACAAATTTGTTACCGCTGACAGATTGTGACTCACAAAAAGTACGGTCCTTCCATCTTTCTGGCTTACATCCTTCATCTTGCCCAGACATTTTTTTTGAAATTCAACATCACCTACAGCAAGTACTTCATCAATAATAAGGATTTCCGGCTCAAGATGCGCAGCCACAGCAAATGCAAGGCGTACATACATACCGCTGGAGTACCTTTTAACGGGTGTATCAATGTAACGTTCAACACCTGAAAAATCAACAATTTCATCAAATTTACTTTTTATTTCATTCCTGGTCATACCCAATATGGCGCCATTCAGAAAAATGTTTTCTCTTCCTGAAAGTTCAGCCTGAAACCCTGTGCCCACTTCCAAAAGCGAAGCAATTCGACCTTTTATCTTTATCTCGCCAGTAGAAGGCGCAGTTACCTTTGAAAGTATTTTTAATAGGGTTGATTTACCGGCTCCGTTTTTACCAATTATACCAAGCACTTCGCCCTGTTTTACATTGAAGTTTATATCCCTTAGAGCCCAGATATATTCATCTTCTGACTTTTTATGTTTATGATCAAGTACATTGCTTTGACCTATATTAAGGGTAGGGTCGTCTTTTCCCTGCAACTTAGCCCAGTATCTTTTAAAATCATCGACCAAAGAGGTTGTCCCTACCAGGCCCAGACGGTATTGTTTACCTAATTTACTTACTTCAATAATTGTTTCAGACATTGTATATGTATTATGTCAAAATTATGTTAGGAATAGTCTGCAGGTATTCTAAACACCAAAATGACCTTTATAGAAGCCTAGGACATTTTCTAAACCTGTAATCATTAGTGATATCACTTAAGTTTTCTGCATGCATTGAAAATATAAATTTGAAGATGTTTTTCATTTTTATATTTCCAATTTGCTGTTTCCTTTCATAAATTATTAAGAATGCAAAGGTAATTAAACTCAATAAGTATAACAATATATAAAGAAATTGATAATTTTGTGTAAATTTTATCAGAATGGAGGAAGAAGTTATTAATGAGTGGACGGATATTATTTGCCCAAGGCGAAAATGGTATGATATAAGACTTCATGAGCTTTGGAAATACAGGGATCTTATCATGATATTTGTGCGTAGGGACTTTGTTTCTGTTTACAAACAAACAATTTTGGGTCCACTATGGTACCTTATTCAGCCTCTTATAACAACAATTGTATTTACCATTATTTTCGGCAAAATAGCGCATCTCTCCACCAATGGAGTTCCGGCCACTATTTTTTATATGACGGGAATCACAGCATGGAATTATTTTGCAAATTGCCTTACAAAAACTTCAGCCACTTTCATCAATAATGCTGCGGTATTCGGAAAAGTTTATTTTCCACGGCTTACAGTGCCTGTTTCTGTAGTTATTTCAAACCTTATCACTTTTGCTATACAATTTTTATTTTTAATGTGTTTCTGGTTGTACTTTTATTTTGCAGGCAATCTTGTAACAATGAATATTTATATTTTATTATTGCCTGTATTATTAGTTCTTATGGCTATGATGGGTTTGGGTTTCGGACTTATTATTTCAGCCATGACCACTAAGTATAAAGACCTTCAGTTTCTGGTTGTTTTTGGTGTTCAGATGCTTATGTATGCAACACCAATTATATATCCCTTAAGGGATATTCCCCTGGTATACCGTAGAATTGTTATGCTGAATCCCATGACATCGATAATTGAAACTTTTAAGTTTGCCTTACTCGATATTGGTACTTTTTCATGGGCAATGTTGGGATATAGTTGTGTTTTTACTCTTTTAATCCTAATTAGCGGTATTTTAATGTTCAACAAAACTGAGCAAAGGTTCATTGATACTATTTAAATTCTTTGAATAATAATTACGCCAATACAATTAGAAGTTCAGGTATTGTTCTATTAATATTTTATCGTTTATGTTTTAAGATTTTCTGTCCAATTGCTTTCCCAACCCTTTTAAAATAATTTTTTAATAAACCGGGTTTTAAATTTGAATATTCCACAACTCTTAAACTATAAAATAAAAATAAAAAAACTTTCTTAGCCTGCAAATAATCTACCGCAAGATCAGTATAGCCCATTGAAATACCATCCTTAATTATTTTTTTATACTCTTTCTCGTGAAGATAATTTCTAATGTTTTTTAGCATAAACATTGAATTTTTCTTCCATGCAATAATGTTCTTACTTTTTGAAATTCCGGCAGGATGCTCCCTGTAACAACCAAGAATATCATCTATGTATGCACCAATACCTTTTTGTAACATAAACAACCATAATGTCCAGTCACCTTTATAAACATTCCAGAACCATTCAGGGATTGGCGTAGGAAGGCAACAATTCCTCAAAACAACAGTACAGGTAGGAATAGCCGGTGAGTTATAAAGATAATACTGCAAATCTATTTTTTCAGGAGGCTTATTTTTCGAATAAAACAATACATCGTCAACTCCCGCTTCTTTAATAATTGCATTTCCAAACACAATTGAACATTCATTATTATTCTCCAGAAAATCTACTTGCTTATGCAATTTATAAGGATCGGTCCAGTAGTCATCACCTTCGAAGTAAGCAATATATTTTGTTTTAGGAAATTCAATTAAATCTTTAAAATTTTGTGCTACTCCAACATTTTTTTCTTGTAAAATGAGTTTAATAAAATCGGGATATTTTTCTTTATACTCTTTAATAATTTCCCTTGTACCATCTGTTGAACAATCATCTGCAATTATCAATTCCCAAGCAAAATTAACCTTTTGCAAGAGAACACTTTCAACTGCCTGTTTTATAAATTCTGAATGATTGTATGTAATTAAGCAAACTGAAAGTAATGGGCTATTCATGTTGTTTTTCCCTATATTAAAAGATGTCATAAGCAATGACGCAGCATATAACTTTTCGCTGATAAATGAGTCTCACCGGAATTTATCTTAAATTCTATGATATATAGATATTTGAATGGTCTATTCTTCTTTACGTAAAAAGCGTTTTTTAATCTTCTCAAAATCCGAATCTAATATAGAACCTAAAACCAAATTATGAAAACTATTGTTCTTAAATACGGCATCCCGTAAAAGACCTTCCTTAACAAAACCCAACATTTTCCCAAATAATAATGATGACTTGTGTTCCTCTAACCAATAACCATAAACCCTATGAAGACCCATTTCACTAAATAAATAATTAAGCAATAAAAATAAAGCTTCTGTAGAAATGGTTAAATTCCTATTTCTTTTATCACCTAATAATAAACCATGAACTAATGCATTACGATTTAAACGGTCAATTTCTTTTACTCCGGTGTAACCTATCATTTCATTATTTAGCTTACTACATATTGCTAAATACAATTCATTACTATTTCCAATTGTCTTCTCGGCAACCCATTGTTTTTCATGCTCAAGCGACACAAAATACTTATTACCACCTAATAAATTTTGAATTTCATCATCACATCTCCATTTATGTGTCAAAACGTAATCATCTAATTCAAAAGCTCTTAGGTAAACTTTAAATTCTTTTGTTTTTTTCATATTAAAATTGTTTATTACAGATCTTGTCTATAAATTTTTACAAAAAATAGTTGAATTAATTTCAAAAATTTCATATTCTTTATATATAACAATTTCGAACATCGAATAAATCTCCAAATTCAATTTGAATAAAAAGAAAGTTTAAGAAACATACGTTTAAAATTAATAAAATACTATTTCACATTATTTATGTTCATCAAATATAATTCTTATAATAAAATCTATATCACTTTTACTATATCGTTGGTCAACTGGTAAATGAATAATGTCTTTAGTAAGTTTGTACTCAATACTTTTCTTATTGACGCAGTTCAATACATTTGGCCAATACGTTGCAACAAAAATTTTATTTTTAATTAATTTTTGTTTTAATTTTTGCTGATCTGTTTTTAGTGGATATACCAAAGGAACTGAATCTTTCATCATTTCCAAATTTAATTCATTAATTTTATATAGTGTATTAGCATAATATTCAAAATTCTCTCTCCTTCTTTTCATTACAAATTCATAGTCAATATTACGTAATAAGGCATGTGTAAGTTTTGACATACTCTTAATCTCTTGGCAACTCAATATTTTTTCATTATTAATAAAATCAGCATAACCATCTTCAGCCCCGTGTTCTATACGCTTTAGTAAATGGGATAATCTCATATATGATGTATCACTGTTCAATTCAATATTTTCCATTTTATTAAGAAAAAGATATGCTCCATCAGGTACTCCAAAAAATTTACGGCATGAATAAAAAGTAGGCACATTCGGCAAAGGAATTGAAAAGAAGGCTTGGGAGTTATCAATAATTAAATTTTCGCAAACATTTGACAATTGTTTCACAAATTGATCTTTCAATCCAAAATAATTTGGATATAAAAACACATTTTTATTTTTTATTAATTTGTAATTAAAAACGGGTTCTAAATTTTCATTTATTGGGTAAAATTCATATCTGATTCCAAGTTTTTTTATTGGTTCAAGTATGCTTTCACAAATAAAATAAGGTAAATATATTTTAGAATATTTATGATTTCTTAAAATATATTCCATTGCATTACGCCCTGTATTAAGGCGAATTGAATTTTCATGATACTCTTTGCCTTTCCTTAATTCTAACTCAAAATAGCCACCGATTTCAATCATACTAATTCATATTGATTAAGAATAATTTGAATTTCTAAAGGAGAGTTAAACATCATTACATCAATTATTGAAAGACTAGGAATAAATTCAATTATTGATTGCTGATAATTAATAGATTTAGTTTTTAAAAATTTTAAATTGATATTATGTTGAGAAAAATTATTTTTTTTATATAGGTTTTGTCCACCAATATGATTTATATATGTGTCTGCCTTTAAGATTTCACAAATATTAATTACCTTATCTTGATTTTTTAAACTTGATTTTTTTTTAAGTGTATGTGAAACAACAAATTCTGTTTCTATCCCTAAATATTCGCACAAAAGATGAATACTATTAATAGTAAAAACACTGAGGTTTCTTTCTGGAAAAGAGAATATTTTTTCCAACAGAAAATTAACCTGCTTGAAATAAGGGGCATTATGATATGAATATTGTATCGTTTTTAGAATTTTGCAAAAATCATCTTTGATTAAAATTTCATTTATCAGTTTATTTGGACTTGGTTTTTCTAACCTAATAGTGAACATATGTTTTTGTCCACCTAATAATATATTGTTTCTATTAATCCATCCACCTTTGATATAATTAACATCATCATAAATTACATATTTATCAACTATACTCATCAATTGAAAATATCCAATATATGGAAATAGATAAGGTTGCATTATTGCAATCTTCATAAAATACTTTTTATAATCTCTGATATCTTTTTAATAATATTTTCTTCAAGATCATAATACAATGGCAAACACAATACTCGTTTGGATGCACTTTCTGAAACTTCACAATTCTGTCGTATCGATAAATAAGGCAAGTTATTTAATGATGGATAAAAATATCTTCGAGTAGAAATTCCTGCTTTTACAAGGGAAGTTCTTACCTTAAATAATTCATCTTCATTTGATAGAAAAATGGGGTAATAAGCACCATTATATTTGACACCATCAACAATACTTGGTCGAATTATATTCATACTTGATAAGTATGTATCATAAAGCGATATTAGTTCATTCCTTCTACTGATAATTTCCTCAATCTTTGTTAGAATACAAAGCCCCATTGCCGCATGAAATTCAGAACTTTTTGCATTTATGCCACAAATGATATGATCATCACCTGTATGGCCGAATCTATGCATCAATTCTATTTTTGACATAATAGCTGGATCTTTTGTATGAATCCCTCCACCTTCAATGGTATGAAAAAGTTTTGTCGCATGAAAACTCATTGTGGTAATATCGCCAAATTTTAAAATTGATTTGTCATGTATTTTTACTCCAAATGCGTGAGCTGCATCATAAATCACTTTTAGATTATATTTATCGGCAAGCTTTTGGATTGATTCCACATCACACGGATATCCATACACATGAACGGCAAGTATAGCAGTTGTTTTCTCCGAAATAGCAGCTTCAATTTTTGAACAATCAATACAAAAAGTAGTTGGATTAATATCTACATATACGGGTGTGCAATTTTCCCACAAAATTGCTGATGTGGTTGCAACATAACTAAATGGAGTTGTAATAATTTCACCCTTAAGTTCTAAAGCTCTAATAGCAAGTTGTAACGCTAACGTACCATTTGCAACGCATAACATATTATCTACATTATGATATTCACAAAGTTCTTTTTCCAATTGTGAAACAAGGGGTCCTCTATTAGTAACAATATTATTCTCCCATATTTTAACCAAATATTTTTGATAATCCTCAATAGCTGGAATATAAGTTTTGGTAACATTAATCATAAAAAAGTTTTCACAAATATACGGAAAAAAGCATTTTTATATTATCTTTGTAATAATAAAGCAGTTGTGTTAAAAACTCTAAAAAAATGTTGTACTAATAGTAATACATTTTTTATTATTAATTCAACTTCCAGCTCTTCTATGATAAAAACACTAAAATTTCTTTTTTTCTTTATCTATCTTAATAGTTTTATTCTTAACTCCTTTTCCCAAACAGGAACTCCTGATTTGATATATCCATCAAATAATTATTTTTCCAACAAATCTACTTTAAACATTTTATGGAATTCCTTTCCTGGAGCTATTTCCTACGATCTTCTAATATCCACAGACAATCAATTTTCAAATACCTATTTATCTCAGGCAGGTCTCGCATTGACAAGTTTTACACTATCAAACCTATTGACAAATACAACCTATTTCTGGAAAGTACGTGCATTTAATGGGGCAAGTTACAGTGCCTGGTCAAATTATCGAAAATTTACAGTTTTTTTACCTACCGATATTACTGGCATTTCATTATGGATCACTCCCGATTCCATTGCTCTGAACGGAAGTAAGGAAATAGATACATTTTATGATATGAGTGGCAATCACAATGATGTGGTACAATTAAACTCATCTCAAAAACCACTGTTCATTGATACAACAATTTTTCCAGGACCTGTCGCACGTTTTGATGGGACGGATGATTACATGAGTTTTAATGAAATTTCAGATATTCGAACATGTTTTTTGATTGTAAAACATTCTACTGGAACATCAACCAACTATCCTGTATTACTTGGTGATGCTTCTTCTTATGATTTTGAAGGAAGTAATACTACATCATTATTTGATGCAACATATGTTAGCCCATACATAAGTAATGGACAAGGGTTTATAAATGGTATTACTACGTCTCCAATTTCAATGACAAAACCCACCACTTACAAACTAATTTCTCTGATAACTACAGGAAATGTAAAAGCTCAATACATAAGTAGTCCAAGAATTGGATTGGAATATTGGAGTGGTGATTTTGTTGAGGTATTATTATATAACAAACAACTATCAGCAACTGAAAGACAAAATGTTGAAGAATATCTACATCAAAAATATTTCCCCCCGGTTAATCTTGGACCTGATATAAATATTTCTTATGGTTTTTGTAATTCGACAATAGATGCTGGTGCTAACTTTCAAAGTTATTTATGGTCAACTGGCGCTACCTCAAAAGCAATATCGATTGATACTTCAGGTTTTTATTCTGTGACAGTCACAGATTTATTTGGTTATACTTCTACCGATTCTATTAAAGTAATATATCCAAAAATTATATTATCTGATACCTCCTTTTGTCCAGGTGGAAATGTTGTTCTATCAACTGGTTTAATCGGAAGTTACACATTCAACTGGACAGGTGGGCTTACAACACCTTCAATAAATGTTAATACACCCGGCAATTATTCAGTTACAGTATCGGATGCTTCTGCGTGTACAGCAATATCCGATGTAATCGCCGTTAGCATGGATAATTTCCCAACTTCTGCCAGTCTAGGCTCGGATGTAAATTTATGTGCTGGAAATACCATTGGACTTATTGCACCCTCTCCCCTGCCTGCCGGATTAACCTACAACTGGTCAACTCTTGCTTCTACACCAACTATTGCAATTACAACAAGCGGAACATATACAGTTACTGCTACTGACCTAAACGGATGTAGTGCTACCGATGCTATTGTTGCCACGGTGGTTGGTACGGCCCCTTCAGTACATTTTAGTGCAATACCCGGCTGTTCAGGAGCAACAACACAGTTTAGCAATGTTTCCATTCCTGTGGGAACATCAAGTGACTGGGATTTTGGTGATGGAAGTCCACATTCAAACAGTTCCACTCCTTCGCATATATACACATACGGAGGAGATTACACAGTGCGCCTTATTGCAACCGATGGCACATGCAGCAATTTTAAAGACAGTACTATTCATATTCATTATTCACCTAATCCTTCATTTACTGCAACTCAAGCTTGTATCAATAACCCTTATTCATTCACTGATAATAGCACCTCATTTGAAGGGGCCATTACAAGCTGGGACTGGGATTTTGGTGATGGAAGTATTCATTCCAATGACACTAACCCTTCATATTCATATATTAATGCAAATACCTATAATGTAACGCTTACAATACAAACTGATAGTAATTGTACAAGTGGCATTACACATCAGATTACTGTTGTAGGCTCGGCACCGGCACCCGGTTCTTTTACACTTATATATCCTCCTGATAATATCTCTTTCCCGCCGGGTAGTATTAATTTTCAATGGAATCAATCAATTGCCGCTAGTACTTATTTATTGGAGGTATCAACTGATGCAAACTTTAATAATATCATCGGAAGTTTTCCAACCACGAGTACTTCCTATTCCACCTCACTAAATACAAGTGGAAATTACTTTTGGAGGGTAAATGCAATTGGTATATGTGGTAATCCAAGAGTTTCACAAGTAAATTCATTTTTAATATTTTCACCAAGTAACATTACAGGTTTAAATTTATGGCTAAAAGCCGATGAAGGAGTTACGGGTAATCCTGTTGCACAATGGGATGACTTTAGTGGAATGGGAAATAATGCCACACAATCAAATTCCATAAATGAACCTTCATTCATTAGTAATATTCCTCTGCTAAATTATAAACCTGTATTAAGATTCAACGGATTGAATAATTATATGGATTTACCACCAGGAGATTATACCCATCATTCTGTTTTTAGTGTATATAAAAAGCAAACTGCAGGTGGGAAGTATTTGACATTATCTGATCGACAAGTTCCATCACTTTGTTTGTTAGCTGACTGGACAGATGGTAGCATTGCTTTTCAAGGTTTAACTGGATACAAGAATTACATCGGTGGAGACAATATTAATTTTACTATATTAACAGGAATTACAGATGGAACAATTAGCGGCACAAATGTTTATAAAAACGAAAATCTTTTAAATACTGCAGGGAATGGTGGGAACTTGGGCAATTTTCATTTTGATAACATTGGCTACACTTTACAATATAACTCTTATACAAATGGTGATATTGCAGAAATACTATTTTTTAATTCAGTTCTTTCACCAGCCGACAGAAAGCAGGTTGAGAAATACCTTCATGATAAATATGCCCCTCCTGTAAACCTTGGCCCGGATATTTGGACTAATAATTTTTGTGATACCACCCTTTATGCCAGCAAACGTTTTACAAATTATTTATGGAACACCGGTGCTACTTCCGATAGCATTGTTGTAAATTCTGGTGGCACCTACTGGGTTTCCGTTACTGATGTATTTGGTTTCCATTCCAGCGATACAGTAATTGTTCACAAACCTATTGTTACTACTCACAGCGATACTCTTTGCCATGGCGACAGCACCACACTCCACTCCGGTCTCACTACTCCCTACTCAGTACTCTGGACTCATAATGGTGATACAACTCTTGCCCCGGATTATGTTATTCATGCCGGTGATACGGTAATGTTGCATGTTTCCGATACTTCAGGCTGCTCGGTTAACAGGCAGATAATAATGCATGCCGATAACTTCCCTATTGCAAACCTGTTTGCAGGTTCAAGCATGAATGCCTGCAATGGTGACATTATTTTCCTTGATACTGCAGCTGTGGATACAAGCAAAATAACCAGCTACGACTGGCTGGCCGGTGCTATTCATTATAATACTCCTGCTTTCACTGTTCCTGCCGGCTGGGGATTGGGCGCTCACACTTTATCGCTCACAGTTACCAATACCCGCGGATGTGTTGCTACGGACAATATAACTGTAAATATAATTGGGGCACAACCCAATGTTAATTTTAATTTTACACCTGTATGCAACGATGGTTCCTCAAATACTGCATTCGACCCTAATTGTTCAGCAATAGGAGGAGGCACAATAACTGGTTTTAACTGGAACTTTGGTGATGGTTCCAGCACAAACACCACCGATTCGTTACCATTTTTCCATA
>Ga0224524_1000602_pt1 | contig 13051 bp, 24 predicted proteins | sample CFST75metaG_FD_179895 | JGI IMG/M metagenome (GOLD analysis project Ga0224524, IMG submission 179895) | Peat soil microbial communities from Stordalen Mire, Sweden - C.F.S.T75 | ecosystem: Environmental > Terrestrial > Soil > Wetlands > Peat | place: Sweden: Norrbotten County, Stordalen Mire... | reverse complement strand
TCATCACAATTGTTAATATAAACTTAAAAATAAAAAGTATCAGCCCTTTCTATCTGTTTCCCATCTTGAAAACGTTGCTTGATCTACACCAACTAAGTCAGCACATTCCTTTTGTGTGTGCCCTAATTTCCTATATCTAAAAGCAATTTCCATAATTTGTTCTAATGTTTTTTTGTTCCCACGGACCATATACTCCGTATTGTTCATCTCCCAAACAAACTCTGCTTTCTTCTTTAGGTAACCAGGAGTAAAAGGATGGACATCCATCGATGTGAAATGGAACGTTGCCAATGTATCCCAGAAGGGATCCTTATACCATTCATTCGCAACGCATTCACGGACAACTGCGAATCCCCTTTTCAATGTATGACGTTCGGCTGCTACATTGATCCAATACTTTACCCGCCTATCCCGTATGTCCTTGTTAAGATCGAGGCGATGAGGAAGGACGATTATCAGAGTAAGATGCATCATGCCAATGATGAATAACTTCTTCACCAATTGTATCTGAAACTCATTCCACCATTCCTTAGAATAGAGATCAACCCCTGCCTCATCCATCAGGATTATATCTCCATCCTTGGCCGAGGCAATTGCCTTGTTGAAATCATCTAGCTTGAAGGTTATCTTATCTATGGATAGGGATGGATCCATTGCCAATGCCATCTTGAGAGCAACTGTGGACTTCCCAGAACGTTCCTCCCCCGTCACCATTATGATATTATCAAAGCCACAATTGCGACGATAGCGTAATTCTCCAGCCAGGAACTCAACATACTTCTCATCATAATCCCCACATTTCTGGAAGATGGTAATGTCTCCGACCGTCTTGGATCGGACTGTCACTGTCTGATAGAACGTGGCATTGACCACTGAGCCATCGTGTGATTGCAATGGATATACTCCAGGCTTGGGGAACTGTTTAAGCTTCTCCAATTCCCGATATTCCTGTTTTATCTCATTGCTTTTTAGCTCGTCCAAATGGCCACCAGCTATGCTTTTTCTTAGGTTCTTCCTGGCCTACCATCGATGGCATGCTGGGCATTGTGGCTCCCCCACCAGTATTGAATATCTGTGGTTGATTAGGGTGGCCGACCAGCGCAATGACGTTCTCCTTGCGTCCCTCGCGGTCGTTGGAGATCATCATGATCGCCAGCCGCCGCGCCTTGTTCCTGGCGCTAGGTATATTGAACGTCCCATCCTCCCCGATGGTCTCCAGGTATTGCAGGTAGGCCAATGTCTCCGGCGTCGGGATGTCGGTCTGCGCGTATAGGTCTGCCCCATCGCCGTGTACCTGGCTGATGAAGTCGGTACAATCGTTCGAGGGGGTGAACTCGGTCTTCTTCTCTGTCATCAGAACAACCCCACCATCTTAGCGATTATCAGACCGGCAACGGCGACGATGGCCACGATTATGATGAGCCACTTGGTGTCGAGACCGCCGATCTTCTTCTTCTTTATGGACTGGAGCATCTTCTCATAACCCTTCTCATTCACCATCGCCTTGTACGTCATCGGATGGATGTAATTAGATTCATCATCCAGCTCATAATCTATATTGACCGGGCGTGAGTCGCCCTCGGTGAAATCGATATTGTAATGGGCATCCTTGAAGATGGCCGCCTTGAGAGTCCGAGCCTTGAACGGCCACCAGCCCCGGACCTTCATGGGCATCGAGGGAAGCTCGTAATCAAAATCCTCGACGTTGAGCATTCCCTTTTGCTTATCGATGTCCACCTGGATCAAGGAATAGGTCTGGTCGGTAAAGAAGATCGTCACCATCGCTATGCGATGCCTTCTCCTTTTGTCGGCCTTGGTCTGCTGCCTATCTTCCTTGGTCATCCCCTTGTACGGACGACTGATCCAGATATAGAATAGGATGCAGAATGTAACTATGAGAACTATGAGAACTATGTACAGGATGGTCGTGGTCGTATCGTCCATCTTCTAGCCTCCAGAGTTCATAAGCAATGCGACCACCAGGACGATGCCTACCACGATCAACGGTAAGTATTTGCTAGTCTTCTCGAGCAGCTCTGCCAATCCCCTTAACCAATTCCTGCTGATCGAGGGGAGACCGCCATTGGTCTTGATGACGTCCATATTGTTCCACATGCGGTCCACGGTGCCGTCCTCACCATCGGTCTGGGCCTCACCTAATGGAGCGAGCCTGCCCTCAAAGAACACGATGATGGGGGGATTCTTCCCTTCCCGGTCATGATAGACCGAGCCGCCCCCGGAGAAGTGAACGCCATCATTGAACTCGTACCACATGAACGTCTTCTTCTCGTTCTCCACTTTGATGACGTCCTTGTAATAGAATTTCAACTTCATTCGACCAGCCTCTTTGTAGGTATGAGCATCGCTCCAATAGTTCCTCCAATAAAGCTAGAGGTCACAAACGTGGACCAAAATACCATATCCATTGGTACGGAGATAAAATAGGATAAATAGTAAAGGACGCCGAAATAAATACCAGGGACTATCCATAGTAAAAGAGCAACCATTCTATGTCCTCTCCAATCCCAAGGTTTTTTCAACTTCATTCTGAGACATCCCCCGCCATCTTCTTGAGGATCATGAGGATCTGCACGATCTTCCGCTTCGGGAGATGATAGGATTTTATCATGTCGAGGACTAGCGGCCGCATTTGGTCGTCGCTCATGCCGCTTATCTTCAATGAATTAGTGTAGTCGTATATTTCCACGGCTATTTTTTCCAATTCCTCGCTCTTTTTCAGGATGCCCATCGTGAGACCTCGTTTCTGTCGGGTTTTATGCACAAAAGTGTAGGAGTTTTATGAATGTTTTAAGCCAGTATCATTCCGATAACTATGCCAGCTATCAGACCGATGATCACGCCGATGATGAATGTGGAGGCAACGACAAGGCCGATAGGGTATTTTGCGAGCTGCTCTAGGTTGTCCTCTTCCTTTTTCTCATCCTCTTGCATGTCCTCGTTGTCTCCGATGGCGGTCTCGCTCTTGATGTCGTTCGCGTCTGCGTGCCCGATCATTTTATTGTCTCCACTTTTTTGAACTCATCAACATCTATGAAATCCTCGTCGATGAAATCCTTATTCTCATGGATCACCCCGTTCTTCTTCGGGTAATATTTGATCTGAATGTAATCTGTCCCTTTCGGGATGTCGAGATCGATTAGATACTTCATAGGTCCACCCGGTCCTCCTTCATGTTATAGCCGAAGATGCCCAAGAGGGAGATTTGATTGGACAGGTATCTCAGCGGCTTCTCCGAAACGATGAACGCCTGGAGCTTTGCCTTTTGTTCATCGGTCATGTTGTCAATGCGAAAATGTATCCATTCCTTATGCTGGACTAGTTCCATTGATTCACCCGCATCAAATCTTATATTGTCTTGCAGCTTAATATTCCTTTATTATGAAGTTCTCACCCGGATTCGCGGCATTGTTGGCCGTGGGTATCGTACTGACCCTGGTATTATGGTCCGTCCTGGTTCAAAGACCAACTTATATTGATTGGCAGAACTCACCCGGCGACGGATCGGACGGGCTGCCAAGAATGCAATTACCCAGCAATTCCTCATTAAACGCTTCCTGGTTATCGGCCTACCATACTGGATACTATTTCCAATATTATCAAAACTGGGGAAATAGACTTGTCGAAGCCAACGCCTCACAATTAATTCGTTCAAATCATTTGGATCTTTCAATGTACCACTCTCCTTAGCATGGCTATGATGTAGTTCCCTGTCTCATAGACCAGATACCAGCCGGTTTGCCAGATGCGTTGGATCATGGTTTGCCTCGATAAAAGGAGGTGGTTTTATCTCCTTGATATTCGTCCCTCTCGTTATTTACATCTGGACTCGATAAAAGGAGGGGGTGTTTTTTAGGACCCCTTTTCTCGACTTCCTCTTCTTGGTATCCTTGCTCCCTTTGGGACGGTGACATAGTTTTCCCTCGGACAATGCTCGAACCGTTCCTTCCTTCGATCGTTCAATTGTTAGGTCCCTCTCAAACTCAGCAAGTCCTGATAGCAGGTTCATAATGAATTTCCCCATCGCTCCTTTAGTCGAGATTTCCTGTTCACTACACTCAAAACCCACATGATAATGATCGAGATCATCAAGGACATTGAATAGATTCTTCGTGGAGCGCATCATCCTATCGATACGGGTGATGAACACCATATCGAACCGATGCTGCTTGGCATCGGCCATCAATCGTTTCAATTGCGGTCGATTAGGGTCCTTGCCGGATGCAAAATCGATATACTCATCGAAGATCTCCCATCCTCTGGCCTTGGCGACCTCTCGAAGTCTAAATAATTGAGTCTCAGGATTCTGTCCTTGATCTATTGTACTTACCCTAGCATATAGGGCAACTCTCATCTAGTACCACTTCCGCGAATTGTGTGAACGGTCATTTTCTCACCGGGACAAATGTCGGGAAAGGCTATTGCCTCCGATCTGAGAGCTTCATGCGTATAATCGGCCTCGTCATACTCGACTGAATGGAACCAGGAAATATTAAGCCCACAATACGGGCAGAATACCAGTTCCTTATCGGAGTTAGCTACCCACCAATGATTCTTTGGACATTCTGATAGTGGGTGATTCCTGAAACTGCCTATCCGTCGTGTCAGTTCCTTGGGCCATTTGCCCTTATAGAAGGCACAGGCAGTTCCGAAAACGAAGTTGAACTCCTCCTCGGAGAAGTCCATGATCCTCCGGTCCATTTTCGCAGAAGGGCAGAGATCACGACTCATGTTTTTCCCTCCATTTCTTATCCTCTTGTTCTCTGCGCCAATTATCCAAGTCATTCACTATTGTCTCGGCTTTTTCCGCCCGCTGCTTCCAGTATTTGACCTGGGATTCTGCTTCGGTCATTCTGTCCCAAATATGTGATAATGTAAGCTGTTCCTGGGTCAATGCCTTAAATTCTCTGACCGATTTCAGTTCTTCCTCGGCCTCATGGAACGCTTGATAGAGCTTGGCATTCTCTTCCTCGGATGCGTACTCACTTACAGTTGCCAGTTGATGCCAGTTATCATCCGGCACCTTTTCATAGACCGTAATATACCGGTACTGGATACCTGAATGGCTGCTATAACGGACCCCAAACTTGTAATGAGTGGTCTCTGCGAATATGTCAACGCCACCGCCCATTCAAATCCCTCCTTTCTTCACAAAATGTCCGATTGTAGGAATCATTATAGCACCGCCAACAATCGCATCATGTACAATGGATCATACCTCTGAGCGGCATGTTTCATTGCTAGGCCCATGAACGAGTAGCCGTATGGGGGATCGGTGCAGACGAGATCCACCGAGTCATCTTGGAGTTCGTGCATCAATTCGATGCAGTCACCGATGCGGTAATTGGTGGAAATTGTCGTCTTCTCCCCTAGATCGTGATTCACGCTTTCACCTTCCATTTCTTCGAATTATAGGTGAATTGGTCAGCATCTATGGACCAGAACAGCCAAGGTCTGTTCGCCCACCGTTGGAGATGCTTGATACGATCTGTCCTTGGCTTATCGCAGTTAAACATCAGGAAAGCCGTTGCCCGTTCCTCTTTCAGAACGTTGCAACGGTACAGAGCCGATTCATACTGACTGTCATCGTGGCAATAGACATAGAACGATGTTTTGTTCTTGGTGTCAATGCCATGTGCCTTGAGCATGTCGATTCCTGAGACAATCACTTCCAGGTCCTTCTCGCTGTCAAAGGCGAAATGCAGAGGTGCGGCTAGCTTGAACTTAGATAGTTGTTCGGCCAGACCGTCATCCAAAAGGCGAATGTCTAGCCCGTTCTCCCTAAGTCTTAGTCCCTGGTCAATGATCCATTGAGAGGTTTCAAAGAACCAATCCCGGTCAGCCATCCAGTTATTGTCGAGTATGCAGATCTCGTTAAAGCGCGGGTCGTGGAAGGCGCGGGGATGCTGCGCTTGGACCAGCTTTCCCTCCTTTTTTGGAACGACACAAAAGTAACAGTTGCGGATACATCCCCTGGTCGTGAACCCCATCGAATAGTTCATGCCTGGGTAAAGGTCGTAATCCGGCTTCATGTGCTCGACCGTTTCATCCAATTTCAGGTTGAGATCGTAGCCTGGACCGCCGATTTTGATAGATGCGTCAGGGTAGAACGACTTTAGACCGTCCACATGGTGAGCGTTCTTTTTCATTATGACCGACGCCAGGATTAGATCGGGGTCGGAAACATTGAATCCGACCTCATGACCGAGCCATTTATGATAGCTGCTCAGTTTCATCAAGGCTAGGTTAGGGATTTTGCTATCGACATCCACTAGCAAAACCTTGAATTTTGACGCCTTATCCCCTAGATCGCGTGACGTAGAATCTCTCATTACCTGTCACCCCTCATCCTCGGCGTTGGCCCTATCTCCCCCCAGCGCAGCATTCGTTTGACCCTGCGGTCTACCTCGTTCTTTGGGATGTTCAGCTGCTTGGCGATGTCCTTATGCATCTGCCCCCCGTTGCGCATCGACCGTATGATCGAATCGATCTGCTTCTCCAGCTCATCGTCCTTGAAGACCAGCTCAGACATCAGACCACCCGGATATATTGCGCCTGTTCCACGCGCTTGACGTTCTTCAGCCATGTCAATCGTTGGCATACTTCCCGTTGATTGAAAACGAGATGCCCGGTCTTTGTCCTTATCTTGAACGTAAGGTCCTGGAGATAGAACTTCTCCCCGACCTTGTAGTTCTCCACTATCGCTTTCTCGATGCGTTCGTAATGTGTCGGCCTGCGTCTGTTGTCTGCGCTCTCTCTCATGATCTTCCTCCCCAATTTATGTAATCGTCAATGTCCTCTTTGGTCACTGGTCTGCCGTACTTGTTCTGGAACAGCTTCTGGAACATCTCCACGTTGTCAGCTGCCCAGGGGTCCGGCTCTTTCGCCTTGGCTGTTGAAATGCAACTCCCCTCCAATCTCGTCTGCGTCATGGTCCGCTCTCCTCCTGTATTCCCTGTCCTTCGTCTTCCTTCTTTCGCTCCTGATCTTGTACACCTCGTCTTGCGATATCCTGATGCCTGAATGGGCTGCCTCGCAGTTCGCGCACAGCATGGATGGAACTCCGCAGCGGATCCCCTTCTCGAACGTGCATTCGTCTAGCATTTCTTCCCCGCCCGGTCGCAATCCTTTTTCCAACAGACCGCGCAGTTCGGCTTGGTCATAAACTTACCGGCATCGCAGATATAGAAGATGATAGTCACGCCTTCACCTTCTTGAACGCGACCTTGTTCTTCTCCAGGTCCTCGCTTGGCTCGGCATCGAGAAGAGTGTCCATCTCGGCCTGTTCGTCTCGTGTTAGCTCCTTGGGACATTCCTTGATGACGATATCATCAGTGAATCCAGATTTGAATGGCTTCTTATCCCGATCCTTGATCTCCTGTAGGCGTTTTTCTTCCGCATCCCGGCAGCGTTCTGCGTTCCTTTCTGAGATGCCAATCCTTATCAGGATCACCAAGGCCCTAGAGAAAGAAAAATTAGATATCTCGCATTCTTCTTGGATCGCTTCCATTACTGACATCGGAAGCGAAACCGATTTTTGAATTACCATATCCTTCATGTTCGTTGAAACCATTTTTCAACCTCTAAATAAGTGTAAGTATTTATTTGATATTTAATGATTATTGCAAGAACAACGACAACAACAACCATCGTAGACTGAACTTAGAAGGTGTCTGCCCCGAACTAGAATTACCAATCTTACAAATGTAAAGTTATAATGCTGATTTCTTTTTCTATATAATATAATAAATATAAATACGTTCAGAAGAGAGAGAGAGAGAAGAAAGATATCGATGTTGAGAGGAGAGACTTTCTTAGAATATACATTCGGATGTTGTTGTGGTTGTTGTAAATAATGGTAGAAATCTTGGGAGACCGGGAGCATCTTAGGAGGAATGCTTCGGGAAATGAGAGAGCTTCGTCGTCTCCCGGTCTCGGTGCTTCGAGGAGGGTATTGGCCGCGCCCATCCTACGCGGTGACCGTTAAGGTATTGTTCTCAACGGGATAAAGTGTTTTTCGTCATGATAGCATGAACGCGTACACCATGAAGAATCCGATCAATGGGAGCAGGATCAGACATCCCAGCCCGGACATGAAGTTGTCCACGCGCATGAGGAACACTCCCATCAGCGGTCCCAGGACCATGAACAGGATGCCAGTGACGCCCCCTATCTGCGTGATGATGGCCGAGGGCGGTGCCGTCGTTGCGAATGGAACAGTGGTATTGAAGAACACGTTCATGTGCGAAGTGAAAGATGTCCCATCAGGATAGTAAAGATAGTTCGTTTCCACCAGTTCATACTGTCCATTTCCCAGGGTCAGACCGAATCCAGTATTGTTCGAGTACCACTTATACCATATCTCTAGGATCGGAAAGTCAATGAAGTGTGCGATCCCAATAGCATCGTTAGGTGATTGACCGATCACATGATGACCGATGATAGATCCCTGATAGTACCAATCCAGATAGACCACCTGGGCGGCAGTCGAATTGATGACCGCAAACGTTCCAGACAGATGCGCTAGTGTGGTTAATGCATCGACAGTTATCGATGGCACTCCGAGATTGTCCCAGCTCGTTCCATTCCCATAGACACCGCTAAAGTATGCGTTGGCCGTGCCGGGCAATGCCTCGGCCTGCATAGAAACCAATGTTACAGCAAAGGCTCCCATAACTATCACGCATAATACAATGGCTACCGCTCCTATCTTCTTCATCATGGCATGAACGCTCCTATCAATCTAGTGATCGCCCAGAAAGCAATGAACAATATCGCTGCGTCGATGGTGGCGGAGATCATGAAGTCGAACCAGCTGACGCCGGTACCACCGTTGGGCATGTTGAACGTGAGTATGCCGGTAACATAGTTCCAGGCATTGTTCTGCTGCGCCGCCATTGCCTGAGCTTGGCTTTGTCCCAGGACGATGGAATATCCTGTATGTGTCTTGAGCAGGATGTCCACCGTGGAGTTCATGGGGAAGATGAAGAACACTGTATATGGCTGGCCGACATTGATGATCACTTCGGAACGCTGTACCCCATTCACGGTCTTGATGTTCTTCTCGATGTCGCCGTAGCTCACCGAACACCAATGGGAATCCCAAATTCCAGTATGCGCCCAGAATATCCAGGCATCATTGATGGAAGCATTGAATCCACCATACCCAAATCTAAGATTATAGTAACTTGCGACCAGATAGCCATGGACGGTCTCCCCATTGGCCGACCAGCTCATGTTATTCCAACCTCCAACCACTATAGGGCCGTTGCCGAACGATATGGATGGGAGTATGATCGAACCTGCCTTCATCGCCGAGGTCGCATTGTACATCCTATTCCCACTGGATGTATTATAATATTGATAGCTGGACATGTCCGTGGCAGAGAAGCCGACTATCGATGGCTGATTGCTGGCGGTGGTGTTCCCTGGGGTCAGGATCGGACTGAGCGAGGTCATCAAGAACAGGACCACCGCTAGGAACGCGGCCACGAAGACCACTGCTTTCATCATGCCGCCCGCGCCCTCATCTCCTCCAGATCCGGCCATGTTCTCACCCGGCCACGGCTTTGCGGAACACACCGGCCCAGGCCAGTGCAATTAGGAACACCAGTACGACCATGATCGCCGGTGGGAGCCAGGATAATCCAGTAGCTATCAGTATGGCGAAGATGACCAGCGCGATTATGACGTCCGGTTTCTGTCGTGCGAACATTGCTGGCAGGATGAACAGCATGGCCAGGAATGCCGTCAGCATAAGCTGGGCAGTGATAAGTCCCGCAGCCGTTCCGTGGAACATCACGTTGTTCAACGTGGTCGGAAGATCCAAGAAGTTCCAGAAATCTACCATGCTTCACACCTTCTGTTATCGTATTGTCCCCTGGGTTGATAATCTCTTCTCATCAGTTTCTCCTCCTCAATGTCAGATAGGTTATGAGAATGAATATTACACCGCCGGCTATTAACACGGCCAGTAGGGATTGGGCTGGGGTCATGGTGAGCCAAGCATCGGCAGCATTGTTCCCAGGTATGCCCGTGACGTTCAGGGTATAGTTCTGATTTGCCGAACCATTGGCATTAGTAAATGTTACGCTAACCCAGAACATTAAGGTCTCATTGTAATTATCTGGGGTAACTGATATTCCCACTACCGCAGGATAATTGGTGATCGAGAGCCAAGTAGCATTGCTTTTCAATGTCCAGTTCGTACCTGGCTGGTCGGCCATTGGGAAATAGACATATTCGACATTGTACGAGATCGTTGTAATTGGGCTGGATATTATATGCGGAGCGGTTGAGGGGGGAGTAAAGTATCCAGCCATCAACAGACCATGGAAATAAGAACCGGGCGGTGGGAAATCGGAACCGTTGACCGCATGTCCTCTTATTGATGCTGATGTCCCAGTTATCCAGTCGGTGCCTACCGATATTGGTGCTACCATTCCGGCAAAACTTATATCAGTTAGATAGGGGCAATCCCAAAAACAATACATGCCAATGGTGGTTATACTGGAAATGACCCATACTCTGGTCAATGCGGTACATCCTGAAAATGTAGCCTGACCCATATCGGTCAATCCCCAAGCAGTGATGTTTGTCAATGCGGTACATCCTGAAAACGCCTCTGAACCAAGGCTATGGATGTTGTTAGGAAGAGTAAGATTGACCAAGCCAATACTATTGGCGAACATATCATCAGGCAAAGTGGTCAACGATGTTCCAAAATTAACAGATACCAACGAATTGCTGTTACTGAAAGCCGCAAATCCAACACTTGTCAATCCATTTCCAAGTGTGATACTGGTCAATCCGAAGTTCTGCCAGAATGCCTTGGTACCAATGGTCTGAATAGTATCGGGTATCACCAGCGTATGCATGGTGGTGCTTCCGCCACCCTCGAACGCATAGTCTCCGATGCCTATTACCGTGTGTCCATCCAACGTACTTGGTATTACCAGATCGGTCTGCGTTCCAGAATAATCAGTGATATGTGCATAGGTTGGATCAAGCGTATACGTGTAATCTCCAGAGATAAAAGCTTGAACATTTCCAGAGGATGCAATGATCAAGATCGGTCCCATGAACAGCAGTATCACTAAGATGCTAGACATCTTATGCTTCATTTCCAACCCCCCTTCTCTCCAGATAACCATCCGCTGCCCCGGCCAGAAAGAACGCGCACACCATGAACGAGGCCATAGACATCGGGAAGTATCCCAGGTCCATCATCCCAGCGAACATCCAGCCCATTCCCAGGAACAGGCTGAAACTTGCATCGTTGAACTGAGGCCACAGCGTCAGCAGCGACAACGCCCCCATGCTGGACGGCAACAGGAAGTAACTAAGCAATAACAAGCTTGTACACCCCCCAGAGGCATAGAAGGAGACCGATGACCACACCGATCATGGCCAGAGGCATCGACAACGGAATGATGACAATATAACTTACCGAACTCCAACAGATCCCCGATAGCAGCATGAAGTTATGGTCCCGCATCCCCGCGTAGGTCATGAGACCGACGATGGCCAGGGCGATGACCAGGACCTCCCAAGGGATACTTATTATCTGTTCCGGTCTGACGGTCAGAGTATAGTTCTGATAGGCAGTTCCATTACTGTTCGTGAATGTGATCCTAACGTAATAGGAACCGATCTCATAATGAGGTGTTCCAAATATTACATTTCCGCTCATTGAAAGGAAACTGGCATTGGACGTAAATGCCCAGGTTCCTGGTTGATCTGCCAATAAACTGTATGAATATGACGAATTGTCATTTACTCTAAGGACGGGGCTGGACGTGATATTGGGTTCATGGTCGGTTGCGCTGACGTTATGCGCCATGACCGAGAACGCCAGAACTGCCAGCCCTAGGATGGCGAACATTAAAAGGTATTTTCTAAACAGTTTCATTCTTTGCACCTTCCTTCAATGTCAAGAACCCGAACATACTGGTCCCACTGGTGATGAACGCTACGATGCCCAACTGCCAGAACGTGACCGGGATATGGTCGATGAACTCAGAGGTCCAGCATCCTTGGTCGTTTATGGCCAATATCCGAACGATGACGTACAACCACATGAGCAAAGAATAAGCTGAGACCGTGATAAGGAACGCCCTGAGAGTTCGCATCCTCAATAGTATCATCTCAATGTGTAATTAGATTTTGCTAGGAAAAAAAGAATGAAAAGGGTTTGGATCTACTTCTCGTGCCACGCACTGAACGCCATCCCGATCGGGATGAGCAGCAGGATGACACCGAAGATGAGCGGGACTATGCCCCACATCGCAGTGGCTGCCGTTCCGTTGGCGGTCGCGTTCGCGCCGGTCGTGATGTTCGTTACGGTCGCATTCATGATGCTGGACATAGCTAGGCCCAGGACCAGCAAGATGATTCCCGCGATGAACGAGACCAACATTCCGCTGTAGTTTGCCATCTCAGTTGCCTCCAAAGGAGAAGAATCCGAACATCTTCGCCACCATCGCCAGGACCAGTGCCACAGGGATGAACATTGGGATCAATGCTACGATAGTCGCCGCGCTCCCTGTATATCCTGCTGCCGTTATCATTGCCGGGAGTATTAGGGACAATACTCCGACCACCACGACCGTGATGATCAGCATCAGGACATCTTTTGCCATGCCTTCATAGGCGTGCATGTTTGGCATTTTCATACCTCAAATATCCCCACCATGGGGATGAAAAAGATAATGCCATGTGGGGATTATAAATATTTCTTTTCTTAAATATTAGTAAGACCTTCCAAGGGCACACAAAACTTTGATTGATATTTCACGACTTTTGTATGGTAAAATGATATTTGAGCGTATATAGATGATATGCGTATGTGTCATGCGTTCACCCTATTATGTATTTAACAGAAAAGAATTGATTGGAGTATTTATGTCATCACAATTGTTAATATAAACTTAAAAATAAAAAGTATCAGCCCTTTCTATCTGTTTCCCATCTTGAAAACGTTGCTTGATCTACACCAACTAAGTCAGCACATTCCTTTTGTGTGTGCCCTAAT
>Ga0224524_1000601_pt1 | contig 13065 bp, 6 predicted proteins | sample CFST75metaG_FD_179895 | JGI IMG/M metagenome (GOLD analysis project Ga0224524, IMG submission 179895) | Peat soil microbial communities from Stordalen Mire, Sweden - C.F.S.T75 | ecosystem: Environmental > Terrestrial > Soil > Wetlands > Peat | place: Sweden: Norrbotten County, Stordalen Mire... | reverse complement strand
TTGCTCCAATCGTATGCAAACCGACAGTCAGCCCGGAAACAGTTTCACCGCTGCTGTGCCACGAACCTCCATCCACATTCCATTGCGCTCCGGCAGAAACGGCTTCTGATGGTAAAATATTGACCACGAGAGAGCCGGAAGGTGGATTATTGTTATCTACTTCCACCATAAAACCAGTCGTAGTTCGCGACAGTGATTTGAAAGAAACCGCTCCGACAGCCGATATCACCTGGGACAGATCCAAAGCCGGATCATCAGGTTTAATCGGTGTCCCGGCATCATTCCAAGTACTGTTACTGTCCCGGTTTGGATCATAAAGTTGGACCATGCAATCCGTGCCGGGGTTCAGGTTATATTTAAAAACTGCCACCCCTTCGGCCAGAGCCACATCACTGTAGTTTCCATCGTGACAAAAAGCCTGGAGATCGACATACCGAGCCACACCGTAGGAATCCACTCCAGCCGGAATCCGAGCCAACAGATAACCTGGCGCCGTTTCTGGCGTCTGGTCAGGACAAGACAACTCCAAAGTTTCCGAAGTGTTGTTCTGAGACACAAAAACTTTGTCGGACGGGATGAAACCTGCCTGGTTACGGTAGGAAACATTGTGGCCTATCGGTACATAGCCGTAAGTTGAATCATATTTGGGATATCCGCCCATAGTGCACCAATTTTCACTGTACGCATTACCGTCTGGTCCGCAAGTGTGCGCGTATCCGTTTTCCGCGTGACCCCCCACTTCGTGGGCCACCATATGCGGATTGACCGACGTCAGCCAAGCAGCCTTAAATGTTGTCAGCTGCCCATTCACAGTCAGATAGGTTGTACCTCCCACGGTATATCCGCCGAAACTGTCATTGGCCACCAAAGCTATCCCGTTATACTTGGAAACATCCACTCCGGAAGCCACCACAAGGTTAATAACGTCCTGGGCGAATTTTTGACAATCACCCGTAAAACTGTAGCTGTTCTTGCTTCCGACGCTTATACCAGAAACAATATCCCCACCATCGCAGGAAAATTCAATGCGGCCATAAGTAAAGGCGCTGTACTCATCCTTTGTAAAGGGATAACCTTCTCCGGTAAAAAGAGAGGCTACGTACGCCAGATCAATCGGACGCGTTCCGTCCGAAAAATACACTTCCACAACAAGCCATCTGCTGATTGTGGGAGAAAGCCAGGTGCTCTGAGAACCGGCAGCAGCAGTAAGTGAAGACTCCTTTACCTCCTCTATTTGATTTGCTATAACACTCTTGGAAATAGTTGAAGAAGTTGAAGAAATGGACGAGGATGAAAGCAGGGAAATTGTGTCCGCCATTTTTACTTTTACTTTTTTTCCCTGGAGCGTCTGGGCTTTGGCTTCCATTCCCGGCGGAAGATTAACCTCCCGGCTTTTTCCTCCGGAAAAAAGAAAATACTTGGTCAATGGTTTTTTCCCGACTTCGTTGTCAATCGGGTTAGCCCGTAAAATGGAAAGGTGGCCGGTCAGTTCCGCTCCGATCGCTGTTTGGGCGAGAGCAAAAATAACCAATAAAACAACTGCCAAACTGGAGAATCTTTTCATCAAACGCATTGGGGTTCCTCCTTCTTTTTTTATCATTAACAGTTGAAATCAATCCCTCATAATTCATTTATATGGACCTTACACTGTTTTTGTTGGTTGTAAAAGGACTCACACTGTACCCTAGCAATAAATGCCGCTTTAGTCAACACATTCAACTGCTTACCCAAACGGAATTTTTGCACAAACAAAAAGAGAACACGCTGATGTTCTCTTTTTTAAATGAAGCTCTAAATAATTCTCTTACGGAGCCACTTCTTTCCAACTGCAATCTTTATTTCCTGAACAGGTTTTATTGCAAGTGCCGGTGTATGATTGGCCGTTACAAATGGAAAGACCATTATTGCATGATCCGTTATCAGCCCCTGGTGCGTTAGCGACGCAGCCGTTGTTGCAAGTTTGGCCGACACAGGTGTTGGCTTCACAACCGTTAGACGTGCAAGGAGGAGCAGGAGCGTCGGCGGTAGCGGTAACGGTAAAATCAACATCACTGTCTCTGTCTCGGTCCCAGCTGACAGGATCATCTGAATTGGCACAGTTACCAACCATAACTCCGGCAACTTGCCATTCATAGCTGCTGGCAGTGCTATGACACCAGTTATTGTTAGTGGTTAAAACCGAAGTAGCTCCGGCTTCCGGAAGAGAGGCGACTCGAGCGCAATATCCAGAACCGGTATTGACGGTTTTCGCCCAATAGCCGCTGCTGTCGGTAGTAACCAGTCCTTGGCAAGTTTCGATGGTAGCGCCGGCAATGGCTTCTCCGGTAGATTTTTTCACGTAGCCGGAAATGGTGGGAGCATTCACCACTGTGATTGGTTTTGAACAGCTATCCCCGAACCATTCAAGGCCATCCTCAACCGTTCTCCAGGCAAAGTTATAACTTCCGACTGCTGGTGCGGTGACGGTGAAATTGAAAGTAGCATTCGATCCGGGATTGATCGTCGAAGGAACATCGACTCTTCCGATTCCCCAAGTCCCATTATTCTGGGGATTCCACGACCCGATGCGGTGAGGGGTATCGTCACTGCTCCAAGGCTTGGTGCCGGTATTCTGCATCACTACCGTGGCGGAAATAGTTTCGCCCGGGTTATAGGCATCTTTATTGGTTTGGATTGAAATACATTGGGAATTATTTATAGGAGCGGAAGGAGTCACAGTAACATTCCAGGAAACAGAAGAGGCGGGAAAAGCGAAGGAAATACCCTTATAGTGATAACTCCCGGAACATGAAGTCAACATACAGTCTTGATATTTAAACCACTGCTTTCCAGTTAGAGCAGGAATATTGGCAGTAAGCACAGCTGTGCCCGTCTCCGAGGCAGTGCAACTCATTCCGCTGCAACTTATGATGCTATTATTACTGGAAGTTATAGATACATTAGAAGGCTCTATGGCAGTTACGCTAGTAGAAACAGGACTTACTCCCGATGGTACTACCCATTTGCCTTCACTAAGCCATGTCGCATTCAAACCATCAGAACAAACACTCCCCACATCAGGACACCAAGCTCCATAAGGAGAAGAACTCTGTGCGCTTACATTGAAGAAAAAAGGCAGGTCGGGATTATACGAAAAGGGAATGGTACTGCCTTGCTGGACTGTGTATCCATTATCACCCGCGGCAGTCATAACGCCCTGCTGGGTTATTCCCACCCGGTTCAGAATGCTATCATATCCTATTAACCACTCTCCGCTACCACCGACACCGGCAACAGAACTGTTCCAAGGACCATACGATGTGGTCACTGTCTGATCATAATACGCCTCCGATTTGGGCACCATGAGAAACAGCGAACCGCCAACAGCCAGAAGCATCAACACTTGGAACATCCGGCCATTCATTCTCTTTTTCTTCCACACAATTATTCCTAAACTGATAAGAAGTAAGATTATGATAATAGCGATGACGATTTTTTTGATGTTTGTTTTGTTTTGGCCGGAAGCAGCTGCCGGTCCATTTTGAGGAGCTTTAGCCAATAGAGCTTTGCATTGATCAGAATTAATTTTGGCGCAATCATAAACAGTTTGGTATTGGTCGACGGTTTTTCCATTTTTGTCTTTGAGAGTAGCGATCAGTTTTAGCCAGCTGTAATCGTTCTCGGCTGTGAAATCTTGTTTATCGGCCATCATATTGCCGGAAATATCTCCCTGATAATTCATCGCTCCTATTTGATTGCCTTTCTCATCTTGGAGAACAACGGATACCTGGCCGGAAGTATCAGGAGTGGCGGCAGTGTTGTTAAAACAGGAAAAAATGGTTTCGCTGTCGCCTTTTTGCAGGGGAAACTTGGTGATAGCCGGATAGTTTAATATGGCGTGTCCCTGATTGCTGGTCAGCCGGATGTTGACGATAGATTTTTGATCCTGAGCAGTGGCGGTAATTTTAAGCAGATAGACCGAATCGTTCATTTGCGGAACGGTGTAGGTCAGGTTGGTTGAACCATTGGCCGGAACAGTCACTTCTTCCTGTTTGGAAGATATCTTGTCATTTTCATTAAGGCTGTCCCAGAAATATAGATCGTATTGTATATTTACTTCTTGTTCTGTTTTATAAGTATTTTTGAGCGGCTGGACAATGTCTGCTTGGGCGCCGGGATCGATGAGTGGCCAATCGCCGATGTGGTTATATTTTTGATTATTGACTTTGGTACCCGATTTATTAAAGGAAACAGAGGCAGTATTGGTTGAGTTTACCGTGAATTCAGTGCCGCCGATGACGATTTCATTGGTAAAAGGCAGTCCGCCCAGATTGAATTTCTTGCCCACTGAAAAGAAGAAATCGATCCGGTAATCACCGCTGGTAATTCCATTCGGTACGGTCCAGTTAAAATCCACCGGCTTGGTTTCATTGGCATCAAGATTGATATCGCTTAAAGGAATAAATTCATCGACAGTGAAATTGCCTTCGGTGGTATAGTTGGGATTCTTCCGACCGATTCTGGCAAAAACATAACCGTCTACCACCGGATAACTGTTTTGATTGATCAGCTCGCCTTGAAAGTCGACAGTCTCTCCCGATTTATATGTGTCTTTATCCGCTCCCACACTGACCTGGACGCTTTGGAAATGGTAATAGTCAAAGCAGTTGGCCGGACTGTTAGGGGGAGCTTGAGGGACATCATTTTGGGAAATGGCCGGAGTATTGCTTGGCCCTTGCTGCGCCAAAGCACCGGAGACGCCAAAAAAAGACAGCGCCATTAAGATAGCAACGATTTTTATTTTTTTTGCCATTTTTGTCTGTGAGCGAAGCGAGCAGATACAAAAATGTGCATCCCGCATCGATTCGCATAATGTTTATTTTTATTTAATATAAATTTAAGCCGCAGGCGAATTCGCAGTAAAAATTTACCTAGACGAAAATTTCAACTGGAATCGATGCGGGACAATCTAACGTTTAAATTATACCGCAAAAAAAGAATCCTTGCTCAGGCAGGATTCTTTTTGATTCTTCATAGCTGTGGATAACTCTTGATTCCGTATTCGTATGTGCCTATTCGTAGCAGGCTATTCGCATACTACATCATTCCTCCCGGCATTCCTTGCGAGCCCGAGCCGCACTTGCATTTCTCTTCCGGCTTGTCGGTGATGGCTACTTCTGTCGTCAGAAGGATGGCCGCCACGCTCACCGCGTTTTCCAAGGCCGTCCGGGTCACTTTCAGCGGATCGATGATTCCCGATTTAATCATATCCGAAACAAATTCGCCTTTGGCTGCATCATAACCATAATTCACATTTTTATTGCTGATAATTTCATTGAGCACCACGCCCGGATCTTTTTGTCCACCGTTAGCCACGATTTGTCTTAGCGGTTCTTCCAGCGCTTTCACCAGGATGGCATATCCGACGGCATATTCATCGGCATTAGCAATTGATTTTTTATGGTTGCATTCTATGTTCATCGCCGCTTTCAGAAGCGCTACTCCGCCGCCGGCGACAATGCCTTCTTCATAAGCCGCCTTGGTGGCCGCCAGAGCATCTTCCATTTTGGCTTTATAATAAGACAATTCTGATTCAGTAGCCGCGCCCACTTTGATCACTGCCACTCCGCCGGAGAGTTTCGCCAGTCTTTTTTGCAGTTTTTCTTTGTCGTATTTGGAATCGGAAGATTTGATCAGATTTTTGAGCTGACCAATTCTGGCTTCGATATCTTTTTTCTTTCCTTTGCCGCCGACGATAGTGGTGTTGTCTTTAGTGGCAATAACTTTCGAAGCCTGGCCTAAAATATTAAGCTCGACATTTTCCATCTTCATTCCGGTTTCTTCGCTGATCACTTTTCCGCCGGTGAGAACAGCGATATCTTCCAACATCTGTTTTTTATTATCACCAAACTCGGGAGCCTTGATGGCCAGAACATTCAGTATGCCTCGCAATTTATTAAGTACCAGCGTAGTCAGCGCTTCGCCTTCCAGATCGTCGGCGATGATAACGATATCTTTTTTGCCGGTGGTAGTAATTTTTTCCAAAATCGGCAGAATTTCCGCCACGGTAGATATTTTTTTGTCCGTAATGATGATATAGGGATCTTTCAGTTCCGCTTTCAGTGATTCGGCGTTGGTGATCATATAGGGCGAAATATATCCCTTATCGAAATTCATTCCTTCCACAATTTCTTTTTCCAAACCGAAAGTCTGCGATTCTTCCACCGTTACTACGCCGTCCTTTCCTACTTCAGAGATAACATCGGCAATCATTTTTCCCATCTCGGCATTTTCTGCAGAAATGGTCGCTACCTGGGCGATTTCTTCTTTGCTGCTCACCGATTTGGAATTATTTTTGAGCTCGGCGATAATATCTTTCTTGGCGTCTTCGATGCCCAGGCGGATATTGACGGGATTCATACCGGTCGCCACCAGTTTCAGTCCTTCCCTGATGATAGCCTGGGTGAGAACGGTCGCTGTGGTCGTTCCGTCACCGGCCACATCGTTGGTCTTGTTGGCTACTTCCTTAATGAGATCAGCGCCGATATTTTCAAATTTGTCTTCCAGTTCGATTTCTTTGGCAATCGAAACGCCGTCGTTGGTGATAGTCGGCGATCCAAAACCTTTATCCAAAACCACATTGCGGCCTCTCGGCCCAAGCGTAATTTTGATGGCATCCGCCACCTGATCAATGCCGGATTTAATCTTCTCCCTGGCTTCTTCGTTGTACTTGATTATCTTCGCCATAATTCATACAAACATGCAATCATCAAAACATACAAACAATAACTTGATGCCTGATGATTAAATGTTTAATTGATTAAATGATTAAATGTTTATATATCTTAGCACTCTTCTCTCCCGAGTGCTAGTATATTATATATTATAGAATTTAGAGGGATAGTCAAGAGCAAACTTAAATTATCCCCTTTTCAACAGCCGCTAATTTTTCTTTAAATCTACCATACACCACCGGTCCTTGCGGTTTCGGTAAAAATATCAAAACATTATCGTCCGCCATGACCATCGCTCCGGGTAAATGCGTCCTCGGGTCTTTCATTATTCTTTCCGTCTGCCAACCTTTCAGCCAATTTTCGATAAATTTAAAGGAAAAAATCATTTCGCCTATACTTTTTACAAACCGCGACAGATCAGTTTCTTCTGTCAGCTTCAGATTGGCTGACTCTTCCGGAGTATAATTTTCTCTAAATCCCCCGATCCAATCGTTGGTCCTTTGAAATTCTTGAAACACTTCGTAGCCGACCATCGGCCAGATGAAATAATATTCGGAAGAAGAAAAAAGATCTTTGATGTTTATCTCCGGTGATTTGTCGGTGATAAAAAAATTGAGGCATATCCGGTTTCTGATCTTGTCGCCATATCTTCTGACGCCCAAGAGATGTGTTGCCAAAGTCACCAAAGTTCTGCCGGTAAAAATATGGTTATGTTTCAAAACTACGAGCAGATCCAGATCGCTTTTTCTTTGGGTGTTTTTCATCGCCAGTGTCCCGGTCGCCGCCACCATCCTGACGTAGGGCACAAATCTCAGAAGCCGCACTACGCGTCTGGTCGTCTTGAATTTTTTCTCCGCTATCTTGTTTCTCTCTATCCTTTGAATCACCAATCCCTGTCTGCCTTTGAGAAAATAATATCCGCGATATTGGTCAATTTTTTTTCTGAGTTCCTCGTCTTTCAGTTCTTTGATTATATCTAGCAATTTTATTTTTTCCTGTTCGCTGCTTGCTGTCTCATGATCGCTGATAAGATATTTCCACACTTCAAAAGCAGTCATAGGATAGTCCATGACGTCGTAATATGCCAAGGTGGTTATTATTTTTTTAGAAAGAGGCGTCATAAATATTTCCCCGTCCAACTCCCCTTGCACTTCTTCAGTCCTTGCGGCGTGCCAGCGAAGACCAGCTCTCCGCCTTTGCTTCCTCCTTCCGGCCCCAGATCGATCACCCAATCAGCGCTTCTTATGACATCCATATTATGCTCCACTACCAAAACGGTATTTCCCTTATCGACTAAAGCATTAAGGACGTGAAGCAGTTTTTTGACGTCTTCAAAATGAAGGCCGATCGTCGGTTCGTCCAAAATATATAAAGTTTTGCCAGTCGATTTTCTGGCCAGTTCCGTCGCTAATTTTATCCTTTGCGCTTCTCCGCCGGAAAGATTGGTGGCGCTCTGGCCGAGTTTGAGATACCCCAGGCCTACTTCTTCAAGAGTCGTCAGTTTTTCATAAATCAGCGGTGATTTTTTGAAAAAGCGGAGAGCATAAGAAACGCTCATATCCAAAATACCGGCGATGTTCACCCCTTGGTATTCAATATCCAAAGTCTTGTGGTTATATCTCGAGCCCTGGCAAGTCTCGCATTTCACATACATATCAGGCAAAAGATGCATCTCGATCTTTTTGATGCCGTCTCCCTGGCAATCCTCACAGCGGCCGCCCTTCATATTGAAACTAAACCGGCTGGCATCGTAACCGCGATTTTTCGCCTCCGGCGTTTGGGCGAAAAGTTCCCGGATGAGAGAAAAAACTCCGGTGTATGTCGCCGCGTTGGAACGAGGCGTGCGGCCGATCGGCGCCTGATTGATAGTAATGACTTTGTCGACATTATGGAGGCCGACAATCTTTTTATGCACTCCGGGAAGATTTTTGGTGTTGAAAAAATGTCTGGCCAACGCTTTGGATAAAATATCACTGACCAACGTCGATTTTCCGGAACCGGAAACTCCGGTGACCGCCACAAAAGTTCCCAGCGGTATTTTGACATCGATATCTTTGAGATTGTGGTCTTTCGCTCCGACAATTTCTATGAATTTTTCATTGCCTTTTCTTGTTCTTTTCTTCTCCGCCACTTTTTTCTTGCCGGTCAGATATTTAGCCGTCAGGGTATTGGAAGACAAAAGTTTTTTAGCCGTGCCGGAAAATATCACTTCTCCTCCTTCTTCTCCCGCTCCCGGACCCATATCGATGACCCAATCGGCATTCTTGATAATTTCTTCGTCGTGTTCCACCACAATTATGGAATTGCCGGTGTGCTTGAGCGCTTGCATAGTATCCACCAATTTTTCCGTATCACGGTGATGAAGACCGATGGACGGTTCATCCAGGACATAAACGATGCCCATCAGTTCCGAACCGATCTGCACCGCGAGACGTATCCGCTGCCCTTCACCGCCAGAAATAGTATTAGCTCCTCTGAAAAGCGCCAGATATTCAAGGCCCACTCCTTTCAACGCTTTAGCTTTAATAATCATTTCCTTGACCAGCGGCGCCACAATTTCTTTTTTAGTTTCATTGATGTCGGATTTTTCCAAAGACTCAAGAAAATTCAAAAGTCCGTCCATATCCATCCTCACTACATCATCGATAGAATTTTCTGATATTTTCACCGAGAGATATTCGCCTTTCAGTCTTCTGCCCGAACATCTGGGGCAAGTTTTTTCTATCATATATCTTTCAATCTCACTTTTTCCATTGAGAACGCCGGATTCTTCATATTTCTTTTTGAGCATAGCAATCACTCCATAAAAGTTCACTCTCGTCCTGCCTTCTTTGCTTTCAATTTCTATTTCTTTTTCCGGTCCACCATAAAAAATAATGTCGAGAGCTTGCTCGGAAAGTTTCTTGGCCGGCACGTCCACCGAAAAGCCATATTTTCCCCCGAGAGCGCGCAAAATGCTCAGTCCCGAATTCATCCCGGAAATCCTTCCGCTGGATTTACAAAACGGCTGGATGGCTCCTTCGGCCAAAGTCAAATTTTTGTTGGGCATAATGAGCTCTTTGTCCACTTCTTTCACCACTCCCAGTCCGGAGCAATGAGAACAGGCTCCTTCCGGATTATTGAAGGAAAAATGTTTGGGCGTCACTTCGCCCATCTTAAAAAGGCACTGCCGGCAGACGAAATCACGGTTATATAATTTGTCCTGGCTGTTATCGATAGAAATTATCAAAAACCCCTTGCCTAATTTGAAGGCTGTTTCGATAGAATCCAAAATGCGCTCTTTATCCGGGTCTTTTTTCTTGATTATCATCCGGTCCACCACGATCTCGATTTTCTGATATTCTTCCAGATTATTAAGCTGCGTCGCTTCCTGAAGAGAGATAATTTTCCCGTCGAGCCTCGCACGGGCGTATCCCAGTTGCCCGATATTTTTGAGAATTTCTTTGTTTTCTTTTCCGCCTGTTCCGCCTGTTTTCAGTTCGGCCAGAATGACAATGGAAGTATTATCCGGCGAAGCCAAAATTTCATCGAGCACTTCGTGATTGGTCACTTTTATCATCGGGGTATGGCATTTCGGACAATGCGGCACGCCGATCTTGGCATAAAACACCCGGAGATAATCATAGATTTCCGTCAGCGTCCCGACGGTCGATCGCGGAGAACGCGACACGCTTTTTTGATCGATAGAAATGGTCGGACTCAAGTTTTCGATCTTATCCACTTCAGGTTTGGCCGAAATATCCAAAAACTGCCGGGCATAACTCGACATACCTTCCAAATAACGGCGATTGCCTTCGGCATAAATAGTATCAAAAGCCAAGGAAGATTTCCCCGATCCGGAGAGCCCGGTGATGACGACCAACTGGTCGCGCGGCACTTCCACATCTATGTTCTTCAGATTGTTCACCCGCGCGCCGCGAATGATGATCTTATCCCTTTTTATAGAAGCATTTTTTGATAAAGAAATTGAGCGAGGCATAATTTGGGAAGAAAGGATTACTAAGGAGGTATTATACAGGAAGATGCGAGAGATGTCAAAGTCTTTTATGAAACAAGAATTTTATAATTTTTAATTTTATAATTTTTAAATAAACTCTAATTTTTAATGTTTAAAAATTAATAAATTTAAGCATTATTTATAAAATTAAAAATTCAAAAATTAAAAATTAAATGCCACCAGTAATAATATTTTAAAAACCCTTCATCGCCTCCCTGCCCCTTAAATTTCTATGATACTTAATCGCAAACCGATGCGCTTCGTCCCTGATTTGTTCGATAATATTTTTAGGCAATTTTGGCAAAGTGCCATAAGAATAAAAATCTAATTTTTTCCTCGTCGGACCTTTGGCCACCGCCAGAAGCGGGATGTCCAGATGATAAACGCGCAGTACTTTTCGCGCCATATTCAGATGTCCCCGCCCGCCGTCAAGAATTATGAGATTAGGCAGCGGCCAGTTATTTCGAAGCCGGCGCGTCAGCACTTCTTCCATCGCCCCGACATCGTTGGCGCCTTCGATGATTTTTATTTTGAATTTTCGGTACTGGGATTTATTGGAATTAAATTCGCCGTCAGAATTATCAAAAACCACCATTGATCCCACGGAATTTTTGCCGGAAATATTAGAAATGTCATACGCTTCGATGCGAAGTAATTCTGAATTTTGCCTGGAGAATTTTGAGTCAATTTCGAAATTCTCATCTCGTTTCGAGATGAGTGCCACATCCTGAATGTGCTGCAACGCAAACATCTGATTCCTGAGTTTTGCCGCACATTCATAATCGTGTTTATCAGAACAGGCCAGCATTTCTTTTTTCATCTTATTTATCAGATTTTTCTTTTTTCCCTCGAGTATCATTTGGATGGCTCTGATATTTTTCCGGTAATCTTTTTGGGAAATGGCATCGTCATACGGCCCAGGACAAAGACCGATGTGATAATCAAAACACATCTTCTCTGATTTCTCCGCCCGGCTGTGATAAGGAAATATTTTTCTCAGAATTTTTAAAACAGTTTCAATTTGCCGGCGGGAAGTGTATGGTCCATAAATTTTTGTATATTTCTTGCGTAGGGGCGGTTCATGAACCGCCCGATTCTTGGACAATTCATGAATTGCCCCTACATTATTTAATTCTGTTTTTCGTAAAACCACAAACCTCGGAAAATCCTCTTTTGTCACCACAACGTAGCAAAATGATCTATCATCTTTCGACATCATATTATATTTTGGCTGTAATTTTTTGATCAGATTTTGCTCCAAAATATACGCCTCCAAAACCGTATCGGTTTTCCTGATTTCCAGATCAAAAACCTCGCTGATATACATCTCAATCGTTCTCACCGCCCCGCGTTTGTTTTGAAAATACGAATTCACCCGATCTTTCAGTGACGCCGCTTTCCCCACGTACAAAATCTTCCCGGCCTTACTTTTGAAAATATACACGCCGGGTGATTGAGGGAGGGATCGGATTTTTTTGTCCAAATTAAACATTTACTTTTTTAACACCTCTCTTAGATACTTCCCCGTCCAGCTTTCTTCGTGATATCTGATAACTTCTTCCGGTGTGCCGGTCACTACCACTTTCCCACCGTTCTTACCGCCTTCCGGTCCGAGATCAACTATCCAATCGGCGGTTTTTATGACATCCATATTATGTTCAATGACTATTACAGTATTGCCGGCATCGACTAATCGATTAAGAACATTCAAAAGTTTTTTAATATCGTCAAAATGAAGGCCGGTGGTCGGCTCGTCCAAAATATACAAAGTATTTCCGGTCGAACGGCGCGCCAGCTCGGTCGCTAATTTTATCCTTTGCGCTTCGCCGCCCGACAAAGTAGTAGCGGCTTGTCCGAGATGGATGTAACCCAAGCCTACTTCTTCCAGCACTTTCAGCTTGTCGTGAATTTCCGGAAAATTTTGGAAAAATTCCGCCGCTTCGGCTACCGTCATTTCCAGAATATCGGCAATATTTTTTCCTTTATATTTCACCTGCAGTGTTTCACTGTTATAACGTTTACTCTTGCAAACATCGCACGGCAGATAGACATCAGGCATAAATTGCATTTCGATCTTGAGATATCCTTCTCCCCGGCAATTGTCGCATCGCCCGCCGCTGACGTTAAAAGAAAAGCGGCCCGGCAAATATCCGCGCCCTTTAGCATCGCGGGTGGAAGCGAACAGTTCGCGGATAGGCGAAAAAAGTCCGGTGTAAGTGGCCGGGTTCGATCGCGGCGTCCGGCCGATTGGCGACTGGTCGATCATAATCACTTTGTCGATGTGATTCATACCCACAATTTCCGTATGTTTCCCCGGCCGATCGAGTGACCGCATAATTTTGGAAGCCAGGCCTT